>Ga0209123_1002863_pt1 | contig 13806 bp, 11 predicted proteins | sample BarGraIncu00431A_FD_184500 | JGI IMG/M metagenome (GOLD analysis project Ga0209123, IMG submission 184500) | Arctic peat soil microbial communities from Barrow, Alaska, USA - Barrow Graham LP Incubations 004-31A (SPAdes) (version 2) | ecosystem: Environmental > Terrestrial > Soil > Wetlands >...
AATTTTATTTCCCTTTCACTTCCAATGACAGTTTTAACAAGTCAATGGGAATGAGCAATATTCAATTCTAACCAAACGAACCTAAAAAGTCGATACTGAGTTTTTCAGCAGACCCTATTTAATGAATAAAATTGATTCAAGGATGATTTATCCTATTGCCTATCAATTTACAATAATTTATTCACTTTTCCTCTTTATTGAACATTAATTATTGTCAATAAATGTCTGAATTACGATTTGTATGATTATAGGATGAACGATTAACAAATTGGATGCGTAATCCTTCAATCCTTCAATCATATAAATCCTAATTCAGACAATTTAAAAATGTCTGAATTAAGATTAAAATGATGATAGGATGGAACTCGCCAATAATCATTCGCTTGTTTCCCGATGCATCGGGATGGCTCGTTTCATCCTAAAAAATCTTAATACAGACAATTACAGGATGAAAAAAAATAGGATGCACTTTATATGAATAAATAATCATACAAAAAAAAGGCGGTACATTTGTACCGCCTTTTTTTGTATTTATTAACCCTCTAATTTTTTATGGTTGGGTAACTGCATTCATTTGAAGCGTTACTGCTGTTTGTGCCAACATACGACCGTTCGTTGTTGCGCCTGTCTTCATATTAATACCTGTTTGGCTCAACACGATACCTTCAAAATGGCTGGTTGTTCCAAGGGTAACAGCACCAGTAGTTTGCCAGTAGATATTTTTTGCCTGAACGCCTCCGGCCAAAGTGATTCTAACTGCAGAACTTATGATAAGAGTCCCGGAAACCTGAAAAATAAATACGTCAGTTGGAGAACCAGAAATGGTAATGTCTGTAGGGATGATAAGAGCGGTAGTCCATTTGTAAAGGCCTGGGGTTAGTGTTTTGCCTCCAATATTTCCGGCGCCTAAATTCAGGAAGTCAGGGTTCACACGACCTGCAAGGTCAGTGTAAGCGGCTTGCATGTCAAGAACTGCGATACCTAACCTGGTGGCACTGGTAATCTTGCATGCAGGACCGGCTGCATCAACTGAATAAACATTGCCTGTTATTTCGCCACAATTTACTACCATAGCAGCACCGGTGATTGGACTGGTTCCGATATCTCCGGTAATGGTAGATTTATAAACACTGGTAATTCCTGTTTTCGACAGAATGACGAAATCGCCCGCAATTCCTAGATTTGCACCTGTAAGAGTTCCACTTGTTGAAGGCAGAGTTGCTGACTTTTCTACTGAAGAGATACCGGATGGGGTTACCATTTCTTTACTACAACTTGACATTAATCCAATCAATAACATTGCTGCGACTGGAAGTACTTTTCTTAGATTCATAGTTTTTTTTTTATTAAGGTGAATTTAAATAATAGGACAAATATGCTGACCTTGATAAAATGATTTGTTACACAATTCGGGGTAAGAGTTACAAAATTCACTGATTTTGAAAATCATCTATTATTTCAAATTGGATCACTTAATCAGCGGTCGATTTCACCTGTAAGAAGTTTGAAAGCACTGTCTCCAGGTTAGAAATAGCTCCTTACTTATTAGAATTATTCGTTAGCCGACGAATCAATGGCAATCTGAAAGCGGCAGAGTCGCTAAATATTTGTAGAAATAAATGTTGATACAAGTAAGAAAGGTGCATCGCACCGGAATAGGTTAAAATTTCAATGAAGAAGAAACGAGCCATCCCGATGCATCGGGACACAAGTGGATGATTATGGGCGAGTTCTCCCGATGCATCGGGAGCAATTAAAAAACAATATAAACACATGAAAAAAGTGTCTAAAGTGTCTAAAGTACTTAAAGTGAACTAAAGTTAGGGGTGCCAAAGTACTTTAGTCACTTTAGTTCAATTTAGACACTTTAGTTCACTTTATGCACTTCTTTTAAACGTAGTGTTTTCAAGAATAAAATAAGTTTCCCTGATTTGGCGATAAATAACATATCCTTATTTCCCGTCCCCATGTCCTCTTTCTTTTCCCACAAACCCTTTATCTTTCAATCAGTGGATTTACCCAAATGACCCATGAATTAAAATTATGTCCTTCTGTTCCGTTGTCCTTCAGTTCCAAAATTCTGACTTTTGAAATATCCGCCTTCACACTTTCTTTTTGAGTTGTTCTTAAAGCCGCTGGCTCATAAAATACATTGCCATCGGCAATAAATATTTATAGAACAATGATTTACCGCAATGTCCAGAGTGCCGTAGGTACGAAACATTTCAACCTTAAAATTTAGTCGTTCACTAGAAATTAAAAATAGCCAATGAACTCTATCTTCATAAAGATGTTAATGTAAGAGGAGATAATTCCGGTAGAGAATAATAAATTCAAATACACATGGTAATTGGCAGACAAAAATCCTTTTTTGGTATAATTTATTATGCCAATATTCTTAAATCAACCAATTTTGTTATTATCAATCAATGAATTGAAATTATGAGAAAGTCAATCGTTGTTTTGATCCATATTGGTTTTTGGGTGTGCTACTTTCTGTTGATATCAATCATGTTAGCAGTTTTCTACAGAAGCAGTAGTCATACAGTGGATCAGACATCACGAATTGTAAATGCTTTTGAATCCCTTTTCCTGTTTGCATTTTTACCTTCATTTATCACATTTTACGGATGTTATTTCCTGGTATTCCCCAAATACCTACAATTAAAAAAAAATTTACTTTCTATTATCTACGGTATTTTGATTTCAATAGGTGCATCTATCCTGGTGTATATCCTGATGCGCTATTTAATAGAATCAGGGCAATTGTTGGACATGGATAAAGGCGGTATAAACGGCAGATCTACCGCTATTAGAACAATCGCGGTGATGAGCTTTATTGGTTCAATATCTGGGATGGTAGCAATGGTAATAAAAGGTTTTGTAACCTGGATGGATGAAATAAAATTGAAAGAAGAACTGAAATGGAAAAATCGTGAAACGGAAATGGCATTGGTAAAAGCACAACTGGATCCTCATTTTCTATTCAATACACTCAATAACATCGATGTATTGATACTCGAAGATGCTGCCGTTGCATCCAATTATTTAAATAAGCTATCCGATATATTGCGTTTTATGTTGTACGAAACCAAGACAGAAACAATTTTGCTTGAAAAGGAGATTGAATACATCGAAAAATACATAGAATTACAAAAAATAAGGACTTCGAATACCAATTATATCAATTTTCAGATCACAGGCACTCCGGGCAATAGAACAATAGCCCCAATGGTTTTTATCCAATTCATTGAAAATGCCTTTAAGCATACCACCAATAAGAAAATAGACCATGCCATCAATGTTCAACTTTTTATTGAAAAGGAGACCATTCGATTCATTTGTATAAATAAGTTCGATTCAAATCGAAAAATAAAACAAGCAAGCAATGGCTTAGGCAATGATCTTATTCAACAACGGCTGAACCTGATTTATCCGCAGAAGCATACATTGGAATTAAGCAATCACTGCAACCTTTATAGTGTAAATCTAATAATTGAAAATGGATAGATATACCTGTATTATCATAGAAGATGAACCCCTGGCACTCAAGAGAACCAGTGACTTTGTCAATAAAATTCCCTTTCTGAATTTAATTGGTACGTTTGACAATTCGATTAATGGTCTCTTCTATTTAAAATCGAATAAAGTCGATTTGCTTTTTTTGGATATTAATATGGATGAATTATCGGGTATTGAATTGCTTGAAAGTTCAAAAATAGACAGTCAGGTGATTATTACAACAGCCTATCAGGAATATGCATTAAAAGGGTATGAACTCAATGTAACGGACTACCTCCTAAAACCATTTACTTTTGATCGGTTTTTAAAAGCGGTCAACAAGGCACAAGAAAATCTGGCTAACCGTAACTCAGATATTCCACTAGACTTCATTTTTGTAAAGACGGAATACCGGTTGGAAAAAATATCGCTTAATGAAATCGTTTACATTGAAGGAATGAGGGATTACCGAAGAATTCATACAGTCAATAAAAAGGTCATGACCCTGCAGAACTTCAGTGAGTTTGAAAAAATAATCCCACCAAATATTGTATGCAGAGTACATAAATCATACATGGTTGCATTGAATAAAATCGTATCAATTGAACGAAATAGAATAAAAATTGCAGATCAGTTAATCCCCATTTCAGAAACATACAAAGAGAATTTCTATCAATTCATTCACAATAGGGTTTAACCATCCAACCCTTCAACCATCCAACCATTTTGCAGACTAAAAACGCCAGAATGCAGACATCTTAGCTGAATTTGCATATCGGAATTTTAAGACACTACTCCTTCATGTATCTTTGTTTCAGTTAATTAATTAAAACAAATAGAGATGAATAAAAAGAAACAAATAGGACTCATAGCAGCTATGATTATCCTTTATGCAAATTCATTTGGACAATTAAAAGAATTCGGGACAGAAAAAATCGGCGATGATAAAAAATCAGGGGAAACCTATTTCGACCTTATGATTACTACTGCAAGTACAAATCTCAATTATGGAAGTTCAAATAATGAACTGTCAAATTATAAGAAATCGGTTGAGGGGATCCATGCCGGGGTATCATTTCAAGCTGGTATTACATCGAAATTTTCACTGGTATCCGAGTTGTATTATATCCGAAAAGGCGGTGAATTAACCGCTAATAATCCACGGACTACCCAACAAACAATTCTACGATTAAATGCATTTGAATTACCCGTGCTGGCTCGTGTCCATTTTGGCAAGTTTTATATGAATGCCGGCCCCTCCTTGGCCTATAATTTTAGCGGGAAAAGAAAAATTGAAGATATGTCTACAGCTATCTCATTTAAGAATTCAACTGATGGTTTTAAACGGATGGATGCGGGACTTCAAATTGGTGGAGGTTATATGTTTCCTATTAAACAAAAAAGACTAGCGTTGGACATCAGATATTGTTATGGATTAACCAATGTCTCTTACGACCGGGAAATATTTAACAGGGGACTCATTATCAGTGTGCATTTTTCAAAACCCTGGAAGAAAAACCCACTCGCAAAAAAATAGAAATAGCCAGGCATACACTTCATGGTCAGACTATTTATTTAAATCTCATACAAAGCAGCTTGAAAATTCCAAGAAATTATATCATGAATTCAAACAGAGATATTGCCATCGTGGTAGGGGTATTATATATTCTTGCAGCCGTTACAGCAATCATAGGGTTTGCTCTTTATCAACCTATTCTAAGTGATCCGGATTACATTGTTAAAGGTTCTGCAAGTGAAAGGCAAATAATCTGGGGAGCATTCAATGAACTGATTCTGGCCTTTTCAGTGATTGGCATCTCTGTTATGATGTTTCCAATCATCAATAAGGAAAATGAAAACATCGCCATTGGGTATATCTGTTTCAGGCTTTTAGAAGCGATTCTTATCATTATCGGAATCATCAGCCTATTGTCGATCGTAACTTTAAGTCAGGAGTATGGAAAAGCAATGGCTCCAAATGCATCTGCCTATCTTATTATCGGCAAATTATTAGTGACCATCCATAATTGGACATTCTTGCTGGGTCCTAACCTGGCAATGGGACCCAGTACGCTGATGATGAGCTATTTTTTGTATGATTCAAAACTTGTGCCACGCATCATAGCTGTCATGGGTCTTATAGGAGGATCCCTTATCCTTGCCTGCGCCTTGCTGGTGATGTTCGGCGTTTTTCTTCAGGTTTCTGCTTGGGGAGCGATCCTTGCAATTCCGGTATTTGCTTATGAAATATCATTGGCCATATGGCTTATAGTGAAAGGATTTAATTCATCAATAGTTTATTCTTCTTTTAATTTAAAATAACAATTCACAAAAATTAAAAACTATGAAAAAAATAATAATTACCTCATGTATCATTGCTCTGTTCTGCTCAATGGCTTTTAGCCAACAACTGACCCAGACAGTAAGAGGAACTATCGTTGACACAGACAGTCAATTGCCGTTAATTGGGGTATCAGTCAGTGTCATTGGTGCTAATCCGTTTAATGGTGCATCAACCAATGTCAATGGTGATTTTCTGTTGGAAAATGTGTTGGTAGGCCGCATTACACTTCGGTTATCCTATGTCGGATATGAAAGCAAAGTTATTCCTGATATTGAAGTTAACTCAGGGAAAGAAAAGGTTTTAAATCTTGCCTTGCGGGAATCGGTCATACAAATGAATGAAGTGGTGATCAAAGCCTATAAAAACAAGGGTCAGGCCATTAATGATATGTCATTAATTAGCACCCGTTCAATTTCGGCTGAAGAATCAAAACGTTATGCCGGTGGTCTGGACGATCCTTCAAAGATATTATCAAACTTTGCAGGAGTGACAGCTTCACAAAATGGAGGGAATGATATCATCGTTAGAGGTAATTCACCAAAATACGTTCAATGGCGCCTGGATGGAGTAGAAATTTCTAATCCTACACATTTTGCCGATCAAAACGCAGTAAGCGGTGGAGTGAGTGCTTTAAACAATAGTTTATTAACGACCTCAGACTTCTCAACCGGTGCGTTTTCACCCGAGTATGGCGATGTGTTATCAGGTGTATATGATGTAAAACTCAGAACAGGAAATAACCAAAAGTATGAAACATCATTGGGGGTTGGAATTCAAGGAACAGACTTAACCGTGGAAGGACCATTTAAAAAAGGTTATGGTGGTTCATTCCTTGTAAATTACAGGTACTCAACTATTTCACTGCTTAATAATCTAGGTGTAATTAAATTGGATGGAGTTCTTAATTACCAGGATGGAGCTTTTAAAGTGGTGCTGCCCACTAAGAAAACAGGTACATTTTCTCTCTTTGGATTGGGGGGCTTAAGCGATGGTTCACTGAAAGATGTAAAGGCTGACAAGATTGCTATTCCCGGCAATGAAACCATTGCAGCTGATATTACGGAAGATTACGAGAAAGACAATTATCTCTCCAACCTAGGGTTGAACCATACGATCGGTATTAATAACAGGAGCTTTATTAAAACGACCCTCTCCTATTCAAGCACTGGAATTAAAGAGAATGTTTTTAAGATAAAAACTACAAAAATAGAGAATAACCAAGGTGAATTTTTGCGTGACTCAGTTGGCAATAGAGAGTTAACCTATCAAAGCAAGATAAAAAACTCGGTTTACAGGGGAGCTATTACCTATAACAACAAGCTGGATGCAAAAAACACACTCCAGATAGGAACAAAATATTCACAATTCGGATATGATTATAAGCTAAGTAATGTACAGGACAATTCCAGCTCTATGTTTACTCTGGCAGATTTCAATGAAAATATCAGTACCCTGAATAATTATATTAGCTGGAAGCATCGTTTTAATGAAAACATTACGATGGTTGCAGGATTTCATAATATGAATGTCTTATACAATAAGAAAAGTACGATTGAACCCAGAATTGCCTTTAACTGGCAAATTAACAGTACCAGTTCGTTTAATGCAGGATACGGCAAGCACAGCTCCATGGAAAGTGTGCACAACTATTTTGCCAAGGTGAAACAACCAAATGGAAGTGTGATAGAACCCAATAAAAACCTGGATTTACTAAAGGCAGATCATTTCGTCATGGGGTATGAAAAACGATTCGGAGAAAACACAAGGTTAAAGCTGGAAGCCTATTACCAACATCTTTACAATTTACCGGTAGAAAACAACGATACAAGCTATTATGCAACCATCAATGAAGGTACTGATTTCAGGTATGTGGAATTGGTAAATAAAGGAACAGGGAAAAACTACGGAGTGGAACTTACCTTAGAGCGTTTTTTCAGCAAAAGTTACTACTATTTGATCAATGCTTCAATTTATGATTCAAAGTACAAATCACTGGAAGGGGTTGAGCGAAATACCAAATACAATGGCAACTATCTTGTAAATATTTTAATTGGTAAGGAATTCGATCAACTTGGGAAAAAGAATAACCAAACATTCAACTTAAATGCCAAGGTATTTTTCGGAGGCGGGCAAAGGTACATTCCTTTACTAAGAGATGCACTGGGAAATTTAGCGGTTGATCCTGCACACAATAAATATTGGGATTATAGTAAAGCGTATGATCAAAAGTTCGGGGATATTTATAAAGTCACCTTATCAGGAAGCTATAAGTGGAACAAACAGAAGGTTACCCACGAGCTTTTTATAAATTTGGACAATATGACCAATGCAAAGGCCAAATTATCGGAGTTTTATGATGAGAAGATTCCCGGCAAAATCGGATATGTTACTCAATATGAGTTGTTTCCAAACCTGATGTACCGTTTGTATTTTTAAATACGAATTATACGAATTGATACGAATTACACGAAATTTAAAAATCAGTCCCGAGTACTCGTATTGGAGTTATCTTCGTTGGATCAGTTTTATAACGATCAAAAACCAGTGTTGTGGGAAAAGCAAAGTAAATGTTTTTTAATCTTACTTTTTTAATTCAACCATTGTAATCCGTCAATGACCCATAGAGCCCAATCCGATAGCTATCGGATTAAGGATGTGTGGACCGATCTCAGTTACTAAGATTTAAAAAAAGTAAGATTCTTTCATAAAAACAGATCTGAATGTTAGTTTGAAAGCACTTTCCCAAAACAATGTCATGTGATCCATGTTAACCAGATCAAACGAAGTTAACGCCAATCCGAGTGTTCGGGATCAGTCAAATCAGTGTTCCTTTTTCTTTTATATATTTACAGTGTTCTCACTTAACGTGAGATATTAAAATCAATCTTCAAATATTCTATGAAAACATTCTTTTATTCTTTCGCATTGTTACTTTTTTCTTTTTGTGCCAAAGCACAGGAAAGTAACCCTTTTACCATTGGATTTGAAAAAAAAATACAATCAAAAGTATTAGGTGAACAGCGTAAAGTTTGGATTCATATTCCAAACAGCAAAGGAGGAAATGAAACTACGGGTAAAGGTCGTTACCCAGTAATTTATTTATTAGACGGAGATGCCAATTTTAATAATATCGTTAGTATAACCGAATTCATGAGTAACGCTGGTCTTTGTCCACCAATGATCGTAGTCGGGGTTTTACATCCTTCACGAATGACGGATCTAACATTTGGAACAGATAAGGAAACTCCTGGTATCGTTGGCAGAGGCGAAAAGTTTATGCTCTATGTAGAAAAGGAATTGATGCCATATATCGAATCAAATTACCCAACAGCTTCCTATAAGATCTTTATTGGTCACTCTGTCGGCGGACTGACTGTTGTGAATACTTTAATACATCATCCGGATTTATTCAATGCCTATATTTCTCTTGATGCGGCTTTGTGGTGGAACAATCAGCAAATTGTAACAGAAGCAAAGTTGATTTTAGCAAATAAGATTTATAAAGGAAAAACCTTATTTATGGCATTGGCAAATCGCTTGGAAAGAGGAATGGATACGCTCAAAGTTCAAAAAGATACTTCTGTGAATACTGAACTTATTCGTAGTAACCTGGAATTCATTAGATATCTTTCCAAAAACAAAACAAATCAATTGCGTTTCAAACATACATTTTATGAAAATGACAACCACAGTTCGGTTCGGTTGATTGGGGAGTATGATGCACTCCGGTTTATTTTTGATTATTACAAACTTAAAATTTATGATAGTGAATTAGAGGATCCCAATTTTAAATTGGATTCTTTATTGGTAACACACTATAATGATGTTTCTGAGCAAATTGGCTATCTCATTCAGCCAGATGAAAACCAGGTTAATAATCTTGCCTACCAGATGTTGAAACAAAAACAATTTATGAAGGCAGAAGCATTGTTTAAACTAAATATTACAAACTATCCCGAAACGGCTAATTGTTACGATGGATTGGGAGATTTTTACCTGGCAAAAGGTGATCATTTAAAAGCCATAGAGAGTTTCAAAAAAACTTTGTCGTTAAAGATCATTCCCGAGACAAAACAAAAGCTTGAAACATTATTGAACGAAAAGCAATAAGCTTCTTTATCGAGAACAATTTAAATACATCCTATTAAAAATACCTAATGAAAAATTTATTAAAATTGAGGTATTTCAAATCAGGAATAGTGTTAACAATAGAATATTGCTATGTAATAGTAGGCATAGTGAGCAGTGACTCAAAGTCATCAGCTCACCAGCTCACGCCGATCTGATAGTAAATGAATAAAATTTCTCTTTCAACTCTGTAATGCTAAATGTATTTTTTATGAAAAATATCATTTGATTTTTATCCGAATCCAGGAGAACTTTCCCTCTTTCTAAACCTCAGAACGCTTTATCTTTCAATCAGTGGATTTACCCAAATGGCCCATGAATTAAAATTATGCCCTTCTGTTCCGTTGGCCTGTAACTCCAAAATTCTGACTTTTGAAATATCCACCTTTACACTTTCTTTTTGAGTTGTTCTTAAAGCCGCAGACTCATACAATACATTGCCGTCGCCTATTACGGTAAACTTTGCCGATCCCTGCATATGGGCGTAGTCCCTTAGACCAACGATGGCAGAAAAGGTCTTCCATTTACCATCCAAATTAAACACGAAAGAGGACGGTGAGTGAGCAAACAGGCCCTTGCTGTATATTTCACCCTGAAGTTCAAGAAAGAACGTTTGCGGTCGTTCACAGGTAAAATAGTTTCTGGCAACTTGTTCCCAACCCACACTTGCTTTTTCCCATTTGGCATCCGATAAAAATAATTGGTTGCCCGTCCTTGTTTTAGGATCCATTGGTTCTGAAGGGTTTAAAACCTCTTCTAGAATTTCAAGTTTCACCTGGACGGCTTTTGTCTTTTCCATCCTTTGAAATTCCTTATAAAGCTGAGGGATATCTACCCTACTCGTATTCGTTGGGAAGTCCACCTCTTTGACATTTTCCTTACTGTCTATCTGAATCATTTTATTTTGCCATTGAACTTCACCGGATGAAAATAAGCAGAGCAGCTGAATGTTGTAATTTCCTTTTGCCAATTGCCCCAATTCAATACCAACGAACTCTTCGGATGAAACCAAGTTGCAAAAACTTCGGCTAAGGTATTCCGATTCAGATGGTTTTCGTACCAACGCAACCACCCCATAGGGTCTTTCATTCCCCCCAATGTTCACTTTGAATACCGATCCAGTTGTTTGTTTCTCCTTTTTGAGGTCTGCCAACTGAATGTTCATGTCTGTTTCTTTTGACTGACTGGATTGGGCAAAGAGGGGGTTACCAATTAATTGCAGGATGGAAGCGATCGAGAAATGAGAACTCACCTTCCCACCCCACAGGTAGTCTCTGAAATGTCGGCTGCCGTACATTCCCATCATTGACAGGCTGGACGAACCGAACTCTGAAGGGCGTCCAAAATCGTGGGGAAGACCAAAGAGATGGCCCATTTCATGGGCAATCCCACCAATGTACCAACTGTTAAACTCGGCCACACTGCATTCCTTGTACTTAATGGCCATTTCCGAGAACTTCATTCTCCGGGTGCTGTCTTTTAAAAGCTTTGAATCCAATAATTCACAATCGGCTACCTGGCAATTTCCATTTGATAAAGAACCCGTTCCATAATAAGGGGAATTAAATACATAGATCCCATCCGCTTGCTGTGAACACAAACTATTGATTACCAAGATATGGTCTTTGGAGAAATCGATTTGTCCCTTGGTTTTACTGTAAATTTCATATTGGATACGTGGTCCGCTTTGAATATCATAGTTTCGCGTAATTAAATCTCCTTCAACCACATTGATAACCAACTCTCCCCCACTTCTCTCAAAAGGAATGCCATCGATATCAACACCGAACCTTGAAAACTCTTCCTTATAGTAATCACTTACATCGTTCAACGTCCTGTTTAATCGTTCTTTCCAATGGGGAAATGGCTCCTGGTCGCTGCCATGGAAATAGACCACCTTTATAAAATGATTAATTGGCTTTTCTCCTGCGTGGTATTTTTTAACCATTTGATCGGCTGTAGAAACGATCTCCTTGTTGGATGAAAAATGATACGCAGGCGTTTGTCTATGACATCCCGAAAAAACGAAGAGTGTGAATAAGGCGAAAAACAGAAAGTTTAGTCTCATAATGTTAGTTTAGCCGATTATAGTTAGATTTTAAATCTGATCAATGTTCGTGTACTTTAAAGGTTGCAGGCGATTCTATTGAATACAGGTTTTACAGTCCTTCTTCAGCAGTTGAACATTCCGTTCTAAAAGTACTAAATCATAAGCAATTAATGGAGACTTTTATTGTTTATTATTCAGTGGAATGAATATATTTTCAAGATCCGACTTTCGATGCCATAGTAATTTGGATAATAAAAAAAGGGGAACACTGATGATACTGATCAAACAGATAAAAACTGATCTTTTTGATTCGTTAAATTCGTCTAATTAGGGTCTGCTGAAAAAGAGCTAAATGGCTTTTAAACAGCTTTTTGAATTAATTGACTTGATTCTTAATGCAGGGAAATAGATAGAACAAATGAAAAAACCTTGCATTAATTCAATCCACCATTTCCTCGTAGGGGATTTATATCCATAAAAACGGATGATCTTGTGACGGTTTCCCCGTAGGGGATTCATATAAGCCAATGGTTGTCAATGTCCTATGGACAAAGTGGCTCGCGTTATTTCTTTTTTATTGATATTAATTCACTACGTGAAAATCGCCCCTGGGATTCAGGACTGAGTTTTTCAGCAGACCCTAAGTAATATTTCTCCCGATTAATCGGGATCTGTTTTTATCTGTTTGATCAGTGTCATCAGTGTTCCCTTTTTTTTGTTATTATTTATCAGTGTTCTCCTTTCTTTGTTATAATTAATCAGTGTTCCCCTTTTATTGTTATTATTATTTAGTGTGTTCCTTTCTTATTATTATCATAGTCATCTATAATATCTTAAAATATTTACCTTTACAGTTCAATAACCATAACACGCTATGAAACTAATTGCAGACAGTGGTTCAACCAAAACAGACTGGAAACTGATCGGACCGACAGGTGAACCTAAAGATATTAAGACGCTGGGGATCAATCCATTCTTCCGAACCGAGGAGGATATCTTCCAGGAACTGAATAAGTGTCTACTTCCTGAAACAGGAACCGATATCGGGCAAATCTATTTCTATGGAGCCGGTATCGTGAATGCTGAAAAGGGCGACCTTATCCGCAGCGCATTAAACCGTATCTATACCCATGCCACTATTGAGACTCACAGCGACGTTCTTGGCGCAGCCAGGGCACTTTTTGGCAACCAACAGGGAATTGCCTGTATATTGGGCACCGGATCGAACGCGTGTTTATATGATGGTGAGAAAATCATGCAGGGCATTTCTCCCCTTGGTTTTATTCTGGGTGACGAAGGCAGCGGTGCAGTGATGGGACGAAAACTGCTGGGTGATTATTTCAAGGAAGTCATGCCTGCTTATTTACGTGATGAATTTTATGCACTGTTTAAACTTACCCGAGAGGAAGTATTGAACCGTGTTTACCGGACCGATCGGCCCAACCAATATCTGGCACAGTTTGTACCTTTTTTATCCGAGAATGAAAACTCAGTTTGGTGTCAGTCATTTGTGCAGCAGAATTTTATGGAATTCTTCGAGCGTAATGTTGTTAAACTTCCCGCATACAGCTCCTACCCCATTGGTTTTGTAGGTTCTGTGGCTTGGTATTTTAGCCAGATACTGAACAATACAGCCAGCTATTATGGTTTCGACACAACAATCCTTGTTAAAGATCCGATTGAGGGGTTGGCCAAATATTATTCAACTATTTAAAAACCCGACAGAATGACCACTGAAAGTACTACTGAGGCTGATTCTTTGTACAACGATCTGGAGAAGAAA
>Ga0209123_1002864_pt1 | contig 13804 bp, 16 predicted proteins | sample BarGraIncu00431A_FD_184500 | JGI IMG/M metagenome (GOLD analysis project Ga0209123, IMG submission 184500) | Arctic peat soil microbial communities from Barrow, Alaska, USA - Barrow Graham LP Incubations 004-31A (SPAdes) (version 2) | ecosystem: Environmental > Terrestrial > Soil > Wetlands >...
TTCCTGCGCGGCTGCGGGGTAATACAGGGCGCCGCGCAGGGTGCCCAGCGGCAGGTAGGGTTTTTGCGGCAGAAAGAGCGCGTCCGTTGCGACCGGACGCGTCACGCTGCCGTCTACGTAGGGCCAGAGACCGGCCACGGCACGCAGCAGGGTAGTTTTGCCGACGCCGGAGCGGCCACGGATCAAAAGCGCCGTACTAGCGTCGAGCAGCAGATTAAGGTTCTTCACCAGTACCACATCGGACGGCGTGCGCACGGTCAGGGCCTCGAGCTGCACGCTGTGCCGGCTCGGCACGATGTGCACGGTGGGCAATAGCGCGGCGGCGTCCATGCTGTCCAGAAAACCGGTGAGGCGGTTCAGCACGGCGCGGTAGCGGGCGAATTCGTCGTAGGAGCTGCGCAGGAACGACAGCGCGTCCTGCACCTGTCCGAAGGCCTGGGCGGTCTGCATCATGTCTCCCAGAGCGATCTTGCCCGCCAGAAGGCGCGGCGCCTGAACCAGGAAGGGAAACACGACTGCGGTCTGGCTGATGGCGAGGTTGAAGCCCTGGAATTTGAGAGAGCGGTAGACGATGGCCCAGACGTTATCTATGACGCCGGCAAAGCGCGTGAGGAGGTGGGCGCGTTCGATGTTTTCGCCGCGAAAGAAAGCTATGCTCTCACCGTATTCGCGCAGGCGTATCAGGGCGTAACGGAAGTTGGCGTTGAGCTGCTCGTTGAGAAAGTTCAGGCGAATCAGCGGCCGGCCGATCCACACCGCAAATACCGTCGCTGCGATCACATAGAGATACACCAGATACACCATTGCCCTGGGAATCTCGAAGCCGAACAAAGAAAGCGTCCCGGACAGGCCCCAGAGGATGATGGTGAAGGCGAAGAGCGACACCACAGCGTCGAGCAGACCCATCGACAGGTTGAGGGAACTGGTGACGAAGCTGTCGACGTCCTGCTGGATACGCTGGTCTGGGTTGTCGGGTGCATTCGGCACGTACCGGCTGCGGTGGTAGCCCTGATGCACCAGCCAGCGTTCGATGAGATTTTCGGTGAGCCAGACGCGCCAATGAATTTCGAAGGCCTGCCGCAGGTAAAAGTTAAAGAGGGTGCGCGCCACATGTATGATTGCAAGCACCGCAAATACCGCCGTCATGAACCAGAAAGCCTTGGCGTCGAGCTTTTGCATGGCGGTGTAAAAGCCGTTGTACCAGAACGAGAACAGCACGTTCATACGCACCGAGAAAAGCGTCATCAGGATGATCGACGCCAACCCGGCCAACGGCAGCCAGCTGCGCCCGGGGCTGAAAAAAGCCCAGCTGAGAGAGCGGAATTGGCGCCCCCAGACGGTAAAGCTGCCGAGCAGCGCGATGCTTGCCGTCATGCCGGCCAGGCTGACGGCAAAGGCCTTTAACAGCCAGATGACGCTGTTAAGGATTTCGTGATTCCATTCCATTTAGTTCCCTTTTAAATTGCACAAGCGTTGCTCGGCTACTCTCGCGAGGCATTCATTATCATGCAAAGCGGAAGTTTCCGCCAAAGGAAACGCCGCCCCCTGCTACTTATTCGAGAGGCAGAAGCATCATAATCCCACCCTTTTTCTTTTTCCAGTACGGAAGCGTGCGTTCCACAAAATTGACGAGTCGGTCACGAGCATGCCACTACCTCCTTTTCGTAACGGTAAAAGGGCAAATCAGCAGGAAGCAGTCCTCGACGCCCTCGCCCTACTCTCTCCCGGATGACAAGGGGGGGGTTGGAAAGCAGGATGAGTGTATAAAGAAGTCAGAGGAATTTCTTGATAAAGTACTTTGGCGATTCCAGGTACCCTTGCCGGGCGTAGAATTTATGGGCTTCTCCACGCCGGCTGTGACAGTGCAGTTCCACCCTGTCGCAGCCTCGTGCTCTGGCTGCACGCTCAGCATAGGATTCCAGCTGGGAACCGATACCGCGACCTCTGACCTTTTCATCGACACACAGGTAGCTGATTCGTGCAAATGAGCCGAGAAGCGCAAGCTGCGGGATGAAGTGAAACGAAATAAAGCCGACCACCTTGCCATCTTCGCAGGCTATGACAAGTTCTCCATCGGGGTGGCCGGTCAGTTCCCTGATTTTACCGAGGACGAACTCTTCCGAAGCAGGATAACCCAATTGGGTCAGCAGATCCGCAATTTCAGCGGCATCACTCTCGACTGCCTTTTTGATTTCCATCATGCTGTCGGACCCCAAAATTCACAGGAAGCGTTGCCGGTGACTGTTGATCTCGTCCTTGACTCTCCTGGCCTCCGCTGCCACCGCCTGTTGGAAATCTCCACCTGCACCGGCATAGATGATGCCCCGCGAAGAACTGATGACGAGCCCCCTCCCCTTTTTGTTCAGGCCATTTTTCACAACCTGGCCGATATCCGCCCCCTGGTGGCCGATTCCCGGCACCAGCAGGGTCATCTCGCCGGCAATCTCCCGCACCCTTTTAATTTGGTCCGGGTAGGTTGCGCCCACCACCAGCATGACATTGCGGTTTTCCTGCCAGAACTCCGCCGCCTTGCCGGCGACCAGCTCAAAAACCGGCGTACCGTTGACCAGTAGGTCCTGCAGGAAACCGGAGCCCGGATTCGAGGTCTTGCAGAGAATGATCACCCCCTTTCCCGGCCACTCCAGATAGGGCTCGAGGGTGTCGAATCCCAGGTATGGGTTAACGGTAACCGCATCGGCACCGTAGCGCGCGAAGGCCTCCCGGGCATACCTGTCGGCGGTAGGGCCGATGTCCCCCCGTTTGGCATCGAGGATTACCGGGATATCCGGGTAGTTGCACCTGATATACTGGATGGTCAGCTCCAGGTCCCGCTCCCGGCCCGCGGCAGAGTAGTAGGCTACCTGTGGTTTGAAGGCACAGACCTCCGAAGCTGTCGCATCGATAATCTCCCGGTTGAATCTAAAGAGAGGGAAATCCTCCTTCAGAAAGTACGCCGGTATTTTCTTCAGGTCGGGATCGAGCCCGACGCACAAAAGCGATGTGTTGGCTGACACCGTCCGGTCGAGAAGTTCGGTCATGTGCCGCCGAACAGTTTCAGTAACAGCAACGACAGGACTCTGAGATATTTGTGGCGACTGCATAGGGCTCATCCTTTACTCAATCATCGGGCTGGTGCAACTCTTAGAAAAAAATACCCTGCGTCGATCTCGTCCCATAGCAGGGTTTTTCCGTACCTGCTCTGCCAGGTCCCGTCAGCCAGGTCGCTAGCCAACCGTGCAACACCCTTCGTAACGGCTTCCGGATCCGCAACCTGAAACGCCGACATGTTTTCCCGATAGCCTTTTTCCAGATAGCGCTCCGGCGTGCGCCAGCCGGCGGCAGCAAAGTTGTCCTTCAGATCGTGGGGTAGCCTAAAAGGGACAATATCGACCGCGCGACCGGACGCAGCTTCCAGCAACCGGGCAAGATCGCGGACTGGCGGGAAAATCCGGAACGCATCGCTCCAGACCGTCGGAAAGTAGTCGGCTATCCAGATTTCCCGGCTGGCGCGCGGGTCGCAGGTGAAAATCACGATAGGGCCCAGTGGTGCGATCCTGGCCATTTCGCTCAAAGCCAGGTAAAGGTCTTGGAAATGGTGTAGCGCAAGGGTGCAGATGACGCCGTCAGTCGCAGCGTCGGCCAGCGGGATGCGCTCCGCTGAGCCGGTGAACCATGCTACCCGCGGGGACGGGACCGCGAGCCGGCGCATGGTTTCGGAAGGCTCAATTGCCATAATATGGTAGCCGCGCGCGGCGAGAGCTCGGGAGTAATTCCCCGACCCGGCTCCGATGTCGGCAACCACCGCATCTTCGGGGAGGTTCAGCAACCCGACGAGTGCATCGACGATGCGTTCGTCGGCTGCGCGGGTAGTGTTGTAGCTGCTGCCACAGGTGTCATATAAGCTCATGATCCTCCTCGGACATACCGCTCCTTTTCCAAACAACCGGACCAGCATTAGCGCAGCCTCCTGCCGTAAGCCTCCGGCGTCGGCAGCAGGAGCCGGTACGCGAACCGATCGGAGAGCAGGGCTTTCCTTTCAGGCCGATATCAGGGCAGTTTCCTCGCACGGGGATGCGGTTTTAGGGGCTTTTCTCAGGGCAAAAACACCGGCCGAGAATATGACCAGACCGAGGGTCAACGCTGAACCGGTGGCGAAGAAGACGGCCCGGATGCCCCAGGTTTCGGCGACGTTACCGAGCACCCAGGGGGCCAGCGAAGCGCCCAAACCCGATGCCATGGCGTACACGCCGCCCGCCCCGCCCCGGTTTTCCGCCGTGGTGTGGTTCGCCACGTAGGTGAGGCCAGCCACCATGAAGCCGCCGTAGGCAAGCCCCTCCAGGGACAAAAAGGCGGCGATGATGCCCGGGCGTGTCGTGGCGCCGACCCCGAAGGTCGCCAGGGATATGAAGAAGAGTGCAGCCATCATGACGTACAGGTTCCCCACCCGGCGCGCCAGCAGGCTGTTGGCAATGCGCCCCACGGCCGACACGCCGGCTCTGACGGCGAACATCGAGCCGATGGCGGCCTGGGTCAGGTGCAGTTCCTTCCCGTAGAGCGGCAGGAAGGTGGCGAGGGTGCCAGCGAAGGTGATGCCTATCATCATGTTCCCGAAGGCGACCAGCCGCAGGTTCGGCTGGCCGATCATCAGGTGGACCCCGGCCATCAACCCGCTCGCGGTCAGCCGCCGCCCCTTCTGCTTACGCTTGCGCAGCGTTACCAGGGCGACCAGCAGCGCAGCCAGAGCGCTGGTGGCACCGGTATTGTAGGCGGCGCGGTAGCCGAAGCGGTCGATCAGCTCCCCTCCCAATAGCGGTCCCAAGCCAAAACCGAGCGCCATCGCTGTGGTGATAAGCCCGAAGCCGAGCGGGCGTTGCGCCGGGGTGGTTAGGTCTCCCAAATGGGCGTGACCGATCTGGAACACGGCGACACCTGCCAGCCCGTTCAACACCAGGCTCAGCACCAGTAGCGGCGCACTGGTAAAGTTAGCCAGGCTGAGCATGCTGAATATAAGGGCGGCCACGCCGGCCATGATCAGGTACGGTCGTCCGAGGCGGTCCGAAAGGAGCCCCGCCGGCAGTGCGGCGCCCAGCTGAATGACGCCCGCGAGCGTGCTGACCGCGCCGAGCAACACCAGGCTCATGCCGGCCAGGCGGGCATAAATCGAGAAGGACGAAACAAAGAAGCCGTACACGAGGTCGGCCAGAAATATGACGCTGCACAAGGCAATCACCTGTCCGTCGAGTTCTTGCAACGCCAGGGCCGAGGTACGGAAGATTTTTCGGACCATGTAAAGGTTCCCGCCTTGTTGCCGAATTTTGCCTTACGGTGTTACAGCTTTTCCAGAAGCGCGCTGAAGCGCTCCACCAGGATGTCCACTTCCTTCACGACCCGCTCGTCGGGTGCCCCGATTGCGACCGGACCGAAATGACCTACGCCGGTGAGCCCCTGTACCACGCAACCGTGGATCAGGAAGGTTTTCAGGATATCCAGCACCACGATGTCCCCCCCTCCCCCGATGATTCCCTCGGAGGTGAATGCCCCGGCGGCCTTCCCCTCCAGCTTCTTGTAGTACTTGACGCTCTCGTCGATGAACTTCTTGACGGGCCAGGCGATGGTGCCGAAGTAGTTGGGCGAACCGACGATGAATCCGTCGTAGCCCGGCAGGGAATCGATGGAGACTTCCTCGACCGGAACCAGGTCGGCCTGGACTCCGCGCGCTTTCAGCCCGACGGAAATCAGTTGAGCCATTTTTCTGGTGTTGCCGCCGCGCGAATAATAGGTGACCAGTACTTTTTTCATGTTTCACCCTCCCCGGGATTATTCCTCTCTTTCGCTATCCTTCAGATTGCTCAGGCCGGACAGGCTCCCCTTGCGCAGGACAAGCCGCTGCAGTTTCTTTCCGGAGGAGAGGCTCAACTGCTCCTTGTCGAGCAGCACCACGTCCCCAACGCCAAGCTCCTTTAAAACAAGCTGCTTGTCAAAAGAGGTATACAGGCGCCCGTTCAGGTCCCGAACCGACTCGCCCTCGGTCACCCTCCAGCTCAGGTACAGGGTTCCCGAGGGTCGCAGCAGGCCGAGCAGGGAAGCCGCGGCAGGTCCGATGGCGTGCGCGGAAAAATGCATGATGACTGTCTCGCACAGCACGTTTTCATAGGAGCCCGGCTGCAGTCCCTGCAGTTCCGGCAGCACGGCGACGCCGAAGCTAAGCTGCGGATGGAGGGCTCTGGCCTGCTGTAAAATGCCCTCGGAGGCGTCGTATCCGGAGACCTCGAAACCGTTGGCAGCAAGCCAGGCGGCATCGCGACCGGAACCGCAGCCGATATCCACCGTGGGACCGGGCCGAAAAAAGTGCCGCAGGATCTCGTAGAGGTCGTCGGGCGTGGGTTGTTCGTCCCAGTCCCTGGCATATTGGGCTGCAGCCTCGTTGTAGGCCGAGACTGTTAGTTCATCGAGAACGCTATCCAATGGCATGCCGACTTCTCCCTATCAATGGATCACCTCATTTACAGGTAACCTCAGTCGTTTTTCCAGCTGGTGCGAAAGTTGTTCCACCGCGAGATTGAGCCCCCAGTAAACCAAGGCGGCGGCCAGGTAGGCCTCCAGAAATCGGTAGTTATCGGTCGCCGCGATCAGCGCGCCGTTCAACAGGTCAACGCAGGAGATGACGAAGGCGACCGACGACCACTTGATAAGGCCGATAAAGGTGTTGCACAGCATCGGGAGGGAGACCGGCAGCGCCTGGGGCAGTATGATCCGGAACAGGGTCTGCCGCCTGGAGAGGCCGACCGAATAGGCCGCCTCGAACTGCCCCTTCCCCACCGACAGCAGCGCCCCGCGTAGCAGTTCCGCGATGTTGGCGGTAGACCAGAGGGAGAGCGCGAGTGCCGCAACCCAGATCAGATCGATATCCTTGGACCGCACCGGGAGGCGGAATCCCTTGGCAAGATCGTCAAAGAGACAGGTCAGAGTCAGGTAGAGCAGCAGCAGGATAATGACCAGCGGAATCCCCTTGATCAGCACGACATAGGCCCGGGACAGGGCGGAGAAATAGCGCAGCTGAAACACGCGGGATACCGCCAGTGCAAGCCCGCAAACGAACCCTACCAGGAGCGCCGTCACGGAAAGGAAAAGGGCGACCGGAGTGTATTTGATCGCCTCGCGCAGGGCCACGAAAAAGAAGTCGCTGTCGAATCCCATGCTATGAGTGTCTCTTCAATAAAAGTCCCGCCTCAACGCGCCCGAACCCCTTTTCCAGGACCACGGAAAGCGCCAGGAATATGAGGGCCGCCCCGACGTAACCCTCCAGCATCCGGTTGGTGCCCGAGGCGATGGCATGCACCTGCCCCATGACGTCGACGACTCCCAGGGTGTAGGCGAGCGAGGTGTCCTGCAGCAGCGCGGCAAGTCCGGTGCCAAGACTCGGAAGCGCGATGAGCAGCGCCTGGGGTGCGATGATGCGCCGAAAGCATTGCAGTCGGGTCAGTCCGACCGCATAGGCGGCCTCGGCCTGGCCCGCCGGCACGCTCTGCAGCGCGGCCCTGAACACCTCGGCCTTGAAGGCTGCGGTGTTCAGGGCATAGGCCAGGATGACGAAGTAGAGCTTGTCCCAGCGGTTGATGTCGATACCGAGGTGGCCCAGCAGGAGCGGCACGCCGTAAAACACCAGGAACAGCTGCACGACGATCGGGGTGCCGCGCATGAAGGAGATGTAGACCAGTGCCGCCTGGTTCAGTACCGGCGTTCGGAACAGGCGGACCAGCGCGAGCATCATGCCGCCCGCCGCACCGCACACGGTTGCCGTCACCACAATGAGCAGAGTGACCGGCAACTTGAGCAGCAACCGCGGCAGGTAGACCAGTACCGTCGCCGGGTCGAATAGGCCGTTCAGCATGGTAGCAGCCTATTCATTGATCGTGTAGTCGCCGCCCAGCACCTGCAGCGACAGCCTTTTCAGGGTGCCGTTCTTCCTGAGGCGGGCCAGGGCCTGGTCGAAATCGGACTTCAGTGCGGTGTCCCCCTTGCGGAAGATGTAATAGGTGTTGGAGAACGAGACCGGCCCGCCGACGATCTTCAGGCGCTCGCCAAAGGTTTTGTTCCAGGACTCCACGTTGCGCTTGACGCTGAAAGTGGCGTCGATGCTGCCGTCCTCCAGCTTTTTGATGGTGGTTGCCGGATCTATGCCGTTGGTATAGACGACCTTCACCGCGTTGTTGTTCTTCTTGTTGTAGCTGTTGATCACGTATGCCGAGTTGCTGCCGGCGCTGACCTGGATGGTCTTCCCATGCAGGTCCCTGAGCGACTTGATGTCGTTTCTACCCTTTGCCACCACTATGTGCAGCACGTAATTGGTGTAGCTTTCGCCGCCGAACAGGTATTTGACCTCACGGTCGGCATTTTTTTCAAACTGGTGCGCGCCCACATCGACCTTTTTCGCTTCCAGGCTCAACAGGACATTCTTGAATTCAAGTTGGTTAAGTTCGAACTTGTACTGCGGCAGCAGTTTGTTGACCTCCTTGAGCACCTCGATCTCATAACCGGCGAGGTTCCCCTTGTCATCCAGATAGCAGTACGGCTTGTAGCCGTTACCGGTGCCGATGACAATGGTTTTGGGTGTGGCAGCCTGTGCTGCAAACTGCACCAGCGGGAGTGCCAGAAGGCCAATGACTGAAAATACCAGTGCGGCTGTCCTGCGGGTCATCAGGTTTTTCATGGTGATGCTCCTTGTATGATTTTCTGCCTGAAGTTCCTTGCTATGTACCATCTTTCTCACGGTGGTCCCTGTGCGGAAGCATCCCAAGTTAACTAACTGCAGCTTCGACCTCCAGGCGCACCATCCGGACCTGGGTGTTGCCTGCGGCGTCCAGAGGCCGAACCAGGAGATAGGCGGCGACAAGCTCCTCGAGAAATTCCTCGCGAAGCTCTGCCGGCAGCCGGTCGGTGTAGGGGAACCAGGTGGTTCGCAGCCACCCCTTGAGTCCTTCCCGGCCGGGATGCTGCATGACCTTCGCAATGAGTTCAATGCGTCGCGGACGAAAGCCTCCCTGAGGCAGCCAGCGCTCGTACTCCTCTGTGCCATGGAAGTGATAGGGAGCCTGGAAACCGGCAAAGAAAGGGCTCCAGCGCGGGGAGTCCAGCAAGGATTGCAGCACACCGAACAGCTCGGCGGCGTTACCGCGCCCGCCCATTTGAAACAGGATACTGCCACCCTCCCGCAGGGAGTTGCGGACCCCGCGCAACACGGCCGGGTGATCAGCCACCCAGTGCAGGGCGGCCGACGAGAATGCGACGTCGAACTTTCCTTCCAGCCCGATGGCCGCGGCATCCTGCTGCACAAAGGAGAGGTTGGCGTAGTGCCCGGCTGGGAAGCACTCGAGCGCGAACCGGATCATGTCGGCGGAGGAGTCGAGGCCGACCACCCGCCCCCAGTGCAGCAGTTGTGCGATGCGGGCGGAGATCTTACCGTCGCCGCAGCCAATGTCGAGAAGCGCCTCGTCTCCGCGCAGGCCAAGTTTGTCAACCAGTTCCTCTGCCCACTGAAGCTGTGCCGAGGAATGTCTGGCGTACTCTTTGGCGTCCCATTGAAACGTTGTAGCTACCAGAATCGGCCTCCTGATGGGTCGGTATTTAGGTTCACATCCCCCCTTTCCCTCCCCCCCGCCAGGGGGGAGGGAGAGTTTAAGCCAGACGGAATGGTGAACAGTGTCCCTTGAAAGGGAGGGAATCCCTTCCGGGAGTGATGAGAGCCAATCAGGATTGAGCAGACCTGTGCGCCCCTGTGCCGGGGTCAGCCGTTTAAAACAGTCTTCTTGACGTTTTTCTTACGCTTCTTGAGATTATCCTGGTAGACCTTGTCGTCGTTGCCGAAGCTTTCGAACTGATGGGTGATCAGGTTCTTTTCCGTTATTTTCCCTCGCGGGATGACCTTATTGTCTTCCAGATCCTTCAACCAGGGTGTTATCTGGGCTTCAATGATGGTGGCGTCCTCGGCATAGAAATGGTTGCCGGTAACCGGTACGCCGATGACCTCTTCTACCCATTTGGCTGTTTTCTCGGGATTGGCATTGGCCCAGCGCTGGCCGCGCTTGATAGCCTTGACGAAACCGGCGACCGCCTTCGGGTTCTTTTTGACAAAATCTTCGGTGAAAAAATAGAAGCCGAGCCCGGCTGATTCTCCCAATCCCGTGTCGGTGGAATCGGCAATTTTCAAGGCTCCGGCGCTCAGATTGCCCTTGTAAAACGGCGGATGGGCGGTACCGACGTCGATGAGACCCTGTTTGAGTGCCTGGATACCCTGGACGTCGGGCATGGTCACCCATTCGAACTTGCTGCGGGGAATACCGTTCTTGTCCGCCAACAGGTTGATGTGGAAATCGGTGCAGATATTCGTGGTAATGGTTGCTATCTTGATCTTGCCCGGAATCTTCTTCAGGTCCGCGAAGGTCTTGATTCCAGGGTGCTTTGCCGGGTTGACGAAAAACCACATGTGCCGGAACTTGGGATCTGCGCTCGGCGCCGGTTCAATGCCGCCGCGCACCACGCCGACCAGTGGCGCTCCCCCTGCCTTGGCGACAGCTATGGTATTGGGGTGACCGCTTGATACATCGTTGTTGCCGCGCAGGATGGAGGGAATAACGAGATTGGGCTGGGTTTCCCCGGTGTACACCATCTTGATCCCCTCCTCCTTGAAATAGCCCAGCCGGTCGGTGACCAGCCAGGGCGCCAGGCCGCAGTTCTTCAGGGTCGGCGTCTTGATCTGAAAAAGTTCCTTCTCGGGTGCCGCCTGCACCCTGGTTGAACCCAGCAGTGCGGCCACCGCCAAAGCCATCCCGCCAACGACTCCCACGACTAACCATTTTTTCTTCATACTGTTCCTCCTTTGGTTTGGTTACCCGCTCTGGTTGCCCAGTCGCTGGTTTGAATGAATTTTTCCAACAAATCAAGTCGACTGCCGCACGGAAAGCTGTGCAGTGTCGCTCGGATTCCTCCGCTCTGGGTAAGATCAAGTCAAACGTTTCTTTTACTGCTGCCCCTCCCCGGCCGCGATGAACCCGCGCACCAGATGCACATTGCGCCGCAGGATCTCCCGGATCGGCAACTCGTAAGGGCAGCGCGGCTCACAGGCGCCGCATTCCCGGCAGGTAGCCACCTTGGCGAGGGCATCCTTCCCCCAGCTGTTGAGGAAGAAATTGAGCCCGGCCCGCTTCACCAGGGTGTGCATGATCATGCCGGTCGGGATATAGATCCCTTCCGGGCAGGGTGCGCAGTAGTTGCAACGCCGGCAAAAGCTGGTGCCAAGTTCCGCCTTGATCTCCTCGATGGCGGCCAACTCGGCACTGTCCAAGGGTTGGCCGGCGGCGTCGATGGCGAGGATTTCCTCCATCTCGGGGAGGGTCTCGTATCCCGGGATCTGCACCGCATCGGGGAGCTGCTGAAGGATGAACCCTATGGCGAGGCGCGCCTTGGCGAGCAGGCCGCCTCCCAGCGGTTTCATGATGACCATTCCCACATCCAGCTGCCGCGCCAGGGGAAAGAGTTCGTTCGCCGCCGCCAGCTCGATGAAGTTGTAGGGGGCCTGCACCGTGGCAAACTCGCCGGTTTTCAACGCCTGCATCAGCACGTCGGGCCGGTGGCCGGTGATGCTAATGTGCTCGATCTCGCCCCGATCCCGGGCGCGCTGCAGACCCTCGAGCGCGCCGCCGGGGGCCAGCACCTGCTCCAGCAGCTGGAAGTCGTTGATGGCGTGGAGCTGATAGTTGTGAATCTTCTCAACCCGCATGCGCTGCCGGCTCAGGGCCACGTGGGCCTGAATCCCGGCGGAGTCCCGGGCCATCGACTTGGTGGCCAGTATGACACCGTCCCGGTCCACCCCCTGCAGCGCCAGTCCGATTTTCTCCTCGCTGTCGCCGTAGCCGATGGCTGTGTCGATATAGGTGATGCCGCTGCGCAACGCCGTGCGCAGCAGTTCGGTGGAGGCCTCGGTGCTGATCTTCTGGATGGGAAGCGCCCCGAAACTGATCCGTGAAACCTGGTAGCCGGTCTTCCCCAGCCGTACCGATGCTAATGCCATGAATGTCCTTTGCGTCCGGAGGTCCGGTCCGGTTTGGCTTTTGCGGGTGCGGCCACTGGATAAAACCGGGAGCCGCACCTGCATGTTGACTACAGGGCAACGACCGCCGTGACCCCGGGGACCTGCTCCTTGAGCGCCCTTTCGACGCCAAACTTGAGGGTCTGGGCCGACATAGGGCAATGCCCGCAGGCGCCGGTCAGTTTCACCTTCACCACACCATCCTCAGACACTTCAATAAACTCGACGTTGCCGCCGTCTGCCTGCAGGGCCGGACGTATCGTATCCAGTGCTTTCTCGATTTCTGCTGACATTTGCACTCTCCTTTTGTTCTCACCTGCTATGGCGCGCATACCAGGCGAGGATTAGTTGATGGTGGTTTATTATTAAGCCGACTCACTACCTGGAAAAGCGCCACTGACATATCCATCAACGACTCCACGTTCCAAGGGCCTTATCGTGCTCTCGCTGGCCTTGAAAACCGGACACCTTTTCGCCTTGACCTTAAAGGGTGCGCCGGTTTTCGGATTACGACCGTCAAAAGGCTTATAGTTCTTGACTGAAAAACTGCCAAAACAACGGATTTTTACGGGAATACCTGCTTCCAGTGCTCCCGCCATGGCCTTGAACACCGCGATTACAACAGTCTCCGACTGCTTTTGAGTAATCCCCTTATGCTCTGCCATCCGATTAATCAATCCAGACCTGGTCATGTGTTCCTCCTACAGGTGCTATTTCCAAGAATTGAAGCGGACCCGTTCGGCAAAGGGCTGTTTCTGTTTGCGTGGGCCCTCTTCTGCTGCCACACCTACGGGCAGCAGTATGCGTACTTTTTTCGAAGCCGGCAGTCCTATGATCTGACCGATCTTTTCGGCCCGTCCCTCATTTCTGAGCACTCCGTCGAGCCAGACGGAAGCGTAACCGAGGCCTGATACCGCCAGCAGAATATTTTGCACCGCCGCCGCGGCGTCCTCGATTTCGAAGGTGTACGGGTATTCGGACGCGGCCCGCTCTTCCACGTCATAAAAGGCGGCGATAAATGCCGGTGCGGTGGCGATAAAGGGCTGCCCGGTAAAAACAGCCCTGACCTGGTCCAGCGTGTCGGGGTCGTTGATGATGACGAACTGCGTCGTCTGAAGGTTCTTGCCGCTGGGGGCATCCAGGCCGGCCTGAACGATGCTCTTCAGATCCCCTTCAGGCACCGGTTTCTGCAGATAGGCACCACGATAGCTGTGGCGCTGTTTTACTGCCTCGAATAGTTCCATGCTGTCTCTCCTTTTGTCATGCCCTTTGAACTTCACATTTTTCACCGGGTCTCGGCTCGATCGGAAGGTCCCTGTCCGGCAAAATTCCGGTTCAGATGTAAGCAGCGGCGCAGTTCCGCCAATTGCTCCTCCAGGACCCAACCCCGGCGCCGGTAAGCTTCCAGTGCCCAGGCGACTTCACCGCGGACGGCGATTGCCATGACTCCCCTGGTCAGGAGCAGGATCCCGGTCTCTCTGGGGACAAAAGTCGCCAGTACAAAGTCCATGTCAGCCAGCAGCAGGGCGGCGCTCTGAGGCAGCAGGGGGAACTCCGGACAACCCTGATGCCCGGGCACCGAGCGCTTTTCCGACAGCGTCATGATTCTACTTCCATCCGAATGGAAGACATAAAAAGTACCGACAACATCAAGCCGACCGTCAATGGTGACGCCATTACTGGTTGCAATTGCAACAAGGCCCATCGGTATGCTCCATT
>Ga0209123_1002866_pt1 | contig 13796 bp, 15 predicted proteins | sample BarGraIncu00431A_FD_184500 | JGI IMG/M metagenome (GOLD analysis project Ga0209123, IMG submission 184500) | Arctic peat soil microbial communities from Barrow, Alaska, USA - Barrow Graham LP Incubations 004-31A (SPAdes) (version 2) | ecosystem: Environmental > Terrestrial > Soil > Wetlands >...
ATCTCCATCGGCGGCCTAACCGGTGCCGTGGCGGGGGGCGCCATCGGAAACTACATGGACCGTCAGGCGGCGGCCCTGAAGAAGAACATGCCGGAGGCGGAAGTGGTGCGAGACGGCGACAAGGTGTACGTAGCTTTGCCGTCGGGGATTCTGTTCGACCTTGGCAAGGACGCTCTCAAGCCGGGGGCCAAGGAATCTCTGGGAAATGCCGCAGTCACCCTGAAAGATTCGCAGACCAACATCGTAATACAGGGACATACCGACTCGACCGGCTCAGACGCCGTCAATCAGCCCCTAAGCGAGCGGCGCGCCAACCGGGTGCGCGAATTTCTGATCTCTCGCGGTGTGCCAGCTTCCCGGATGACCGCGGTCGGTTATGGTTCCAGCCGGCCCGCTGTCCCCAACGATACCGAGGCCAATCGGGCCCTGAACCGCCGCGTGCAGTTGGAGATAAGCCCGAATGCGAAACTAAAGGCAGAAGGTAGCGGCAACAACTGAGGTTCAGACAGGAAAGGCCGTGCCGGGTGGGCGACCGCGCCAAGGCCTGCCGGGCGCACCTAAAGAAAGGGGCAAGTCTTTTGACTTGCCCCTTTCTTTATAGGCTTAAGCCCGTAGGGTGGGCAGGCCACCGGCGATAATTCCCGGTGGGCACTGGACCGCCCCACCTAGGCCCATCAACAACAGAGGCCAACTCTCCCTCCCCTGCGCTATTTCTGCATCAGCACTGTTCTGGCGTCAGCCGGGGCCGAGCGCAGATACTGCGGCGCGACCACGACGCTCGCGCCCAACTCGGCCGCCGCGTGCCAGGGCCAGCGCGGGTCGTAAAGGATGCCGCGCGCTAAGGCGACGGCGTCGGCTTGACCGGCAGCCAGGATATTTTCCGCTTGTCCCGCAGTCGTGATCAGCCCCACCGCGATAACGGGCATCGAGACGACCTTTTTAACCGCTCGGGCGAGCGGCACCTGGAAACAGGGCGCAACCGGTATTTGCTGCAAGGGACTGGCGCCGCCGCTACTGACGTGAATAGCATCGCAACCGCGCCGCTCCAGTTCCCTGGCGAGCACCAGGCTTTGTTCCAGACCCCAGCCCCCCTCGACCCAATCGGTCGCCGAAATGCGCACACTGACCGCCTTATTTTTAGGAAAGACCAGGCGCACCGCCTCGAACACCTCCAGCAACAAGCGCATGCGGTTTTCCAGGCTGCCGCCATACTGATCGCTTCGTTTGTTGCAGAGCGGCGAAAGGAACTGATGCAATAAATAGCCGTGGGCGCCATGGATCTCAATGGCATCGAGCCCGATACGGTCGGCGCGAACGGCAGCGGCGGCGAAGTCGGCGCTGATGGCCTGGAGGTCTTTTTCCCCGGCGGCCTCAGGTAGCGGAGCGTTGTCATGAAAAGGAACGCTTGAGGGAGCGATGGTAAGCCAGCCGTTGGGCGCGTCCGGAGCAATAGCTGCTCCACCCTCCCACGGTTTCTGCGTCGACGCTTTGCGCCCGGCGTGGGCGAGTTGTACGCCGATTAGCATATCAGAGTATTTGCGCACTGGAGCGAGCGCTTTTGCCAGGGCCGCTTCGGTAGCGTCGTCCCACAAGCCGAGGTCGGCGTAGGAGATCCTCCCCCGCGGGTTAACCGCGGTGGCTTCTAGGATCATCATGCCGGCGCCCGACAAGGCGAGGTTTCCCAGATGGATGGTGTGCCAGCCCGTGGCCTGGCCGTCTTCGGCCGAATATTGGCACATGGGGGCAATAATGATGCGGTTTGGCAGCACCAGAGGACCAAGTTTCATTTCAGAGAATAACTGACTCATGGGGTTTTCCTTTTTGATGAGGATGCGGGCAGCATCAATGTAATTCATTGTTTCAGGTTCGGCAAGACACGTTCCTGCGGAAAGCTTGCCCAATCCTGCAGACGTCTACCTTAGGGAGCATCTGATCCGCGCTATACTACAACAATTTTCCTGAGAATCAGGTGGTATCTATTTAAGCTTAAGTTGTGATAGGGTGATTTCAGGAGGTAAGACGTTATGAAACCGGCGTTTTCTGCAATGAGTGAGTATCCCCTGCACACCCCTTCGATTGAGGAAAGTTTCCTGGCGGCCGCTGCAGAAAACTCGCGAGCCCCGGAAAAGGAGCGTATCGAGTGTCCGGCCTGCGGCGGTGACAACAGGGCGCCTTGCCCCTGGGACAACTGTTACCTCGAAAACTTCAGCCCTGAGTCAGTCGTGCCGCACTGAACAACAGTCCCAAACATTTCTACCGATCCAGCGCCGCCCTCTTTTGAGAACAATATACAGGACTATCCCTTCGTACATTCCCGCCATACACCCGAAACACAGACATTAAATCAATAATTACATACCTTTGCGACCATCAACCTTCCCGACCCGGCCTAGTTTCGCCCCGGGGTGTATCGTCCGACTATACTACCCTACAGGGCGGACCTGTTACCCTACAAAAGCAAATCAGTTCCCTTTCCGTTATCTTTCAGCACCTTACCCCTATCACCAAAGTTTTTTCCAGCGCTGGCACGCTTGATGCTCTTATAAAATCATCAAGACGAAATAAAGCCAAAGGGGAGGACATCATGAGAACAACGATCAACACCATAATCGCAACCTTCGCAACGACGACGACGGCATTTGCAGCAAACGGCGCAGCAGAAGAGCCCGGCATCCTGGCCTGGGGATTCCTGGGATTTTGCGCAGTCATCCTGGTAGGGCAGTTGGTACCGGCGGCAATGCTGGTAATCGGAGCAGTTAAAGGCTTGGCAACCGCACCCAAAGAAGTGAAAAACCACTAGCAGGCATTGGCGCGGCAGTTACCCTTTCGCCCAAGGTGAGAGCTATCAGCATCGAGGTGAACATCATGAAAACGGAATCTACAAAATCGGCGGCAGGGAAAATAGCAGCAGCGTCCACCGTAGCGTTAGTGTTAGTCGGCGCGGCAGCCATCATGGGAGTGAGCGAAATCTCCGAGAAAAGCACCCTCATGTCCAAAGCCTTCGTCTTCTTCATCAGCGCAGTCATAGTCGTGCAGGTAGTACCGGGCATCATGCTCATGGGCGCCATGTTAAAAGGGGTTTTCAGCATGGCGAGCAAGAAGAGCGCAGTTACCGTCGGAGCAAAAAGCAAATAGCAGAAAGTACCTTGGGGGCCGGTTGGCACAACCGGCCTGGTCTCATGCGACAATGCGGGAAATCCCGCAGGAAGCAGTCCTCAGAGAACCTGTTCGAGCGCCAGTCATCCCCGAACTCATAAGGCTGGCGCATCAGGATAGCAGGATGTTCAGGCATAACTTTCGGGCCCTACCGCACAAAAAGAAATTCTCCCCCCTCTGTGACTTACTTGTCCCCGTCGTCTCCGGTAAATTCTGTCAAAAGACCCTGCAAAAGTCGACCAACCCCGGTTCCTGCTCCCCTTCCCCCACGGATCAAAGCAAGGTTACCCTTGTGTCTTCGGAGCGAACGTTGTATAAGATTTTGCATATGAACCCAACTAAGAGGAGGTACTTATGGAATGGACTAAGGAAACACCCACAGTAGGTGGCACGTATTGGAATGCAGCAGAGGCTTCTCACGGATGCAGCTGCAGCTGCAAGCCTTCTGAGCCCAAGGTTGCCAAGGTGAAGGCTGATGAAAATGGCAATCTTGTGGTATTGTTCGCAGGTGTGTCCGACCGCACACCCATAGAAACCGTCAATGGTTTATGGTGGGGCCCCCTGACTCCTCCTGCACAATAACCCCTCCCGGATGACCACCCCCCCCGCAACGAGGCTGGGGGAATTCCCTGAATCCGCTGCAGAACTGCCTCCCCGTACCTTTCAGCCCTACCCCCTCCAAGCTTCCAGACCAGATTTGCCGGCAGCACGGCGCAAAACCCGGCCTCCCAGGCTCAGATCATTCAGCCGATAGAGCCGCCAGGATCTCGCGCAGGTGATCGGTATGAAACTGGACGTGGTATTCGCCCAGACCGGAGATCATCCCTTCCAGAGTCGGATACTCGCCCAGCGGCGAATCTTTCAATTTCGGGATGTGCGCCTTACGCCCCAGTTGCTCATCGCTTAGTTCGGCGGCGAGGTTGGCGACGCGCTCGTAATCCTTTTCGCACTCCGCAACAAGTTCGCCAAAGCTCATGCGAGCTCGATTTTCGCTAAAAAACGGGTTCTCGGTATCCAGGTCTATGGTGGGGAGGTCGCTGTCGAGAAAGGCCCTGAGGACCGGCAGGTGTCCCGCCCCTTCCGGCCCGCTCAGGTGAGAAAGGATTTGATTGGGTGACCACCTCCCCTCCGGAGCGCGCGCGGCCAGGTTCTCGTCCACACCCTGGCAAACCTGTTTCAGTCCCAGAACCTTCTGACGGATAACGTGCGCCAACTGGTTTCCACGTGACGGTGCCATGATGAATCCTCCATGTGCTGTCAATTAAGCTTTCCCCAATTGTACCTCAGCTCATCAGGAAGCCCACCGGCCTATCAGGTCAGCGTGCGGGTCGCGATCCCGTGGCAGCCTTGGGAAAGTGCCGCTGCGCTGCCGTAATAGATGCAGCGGAGTGCCTCAAATAATGGCAATCCCGAGGATACCGACCGGCAGTTATCGCACGGGAAAAGTGGTCTGTCCGCTAATTACCTTAAGTTGCAGGGTTAAAACGATCTCCCGCCAAGCCGGGGGTTATGGCACGCGTCATGTAACACCCTAGTTGCGCCCGGCTCTCTCAGGCGCGGCTAATGCCGCGCCAGGGAAATCAGGATGGCCCGGTGGAAGCCGTGCGATACTCTACTTTAAAGAAGGGGACCCGATGCCCGTTTACCTGGATTGCAATGCGACCACCCCCCTTGAGCCGCAGTTGCGGGAGCCGGTGCTCCACTATCTGGAGGTCGAGTTCGGCAATGCCGGCAGCGCGACCCACGGCTTCGGGACCGAGGCGCTCCAGGCGGTCAAGAAGGCACGGGAACAGATAGCGGCGCTGGTCAAGTCCAGGGGGGACGAGGTGGTATTTACCAGCGGCGCCACCGAAAGCGATAACCTTGCGATCCTGGGACTGGCGCAATACGGCGAGAGGACCGGCCGCCGCCACATCATCAGTTCCGCGATGGAGCACAAGGCGGTTCTGGAACCACTGGAAAGCTTGAAAAAGAGGGGTTTCGAGATTACCCTGCTCCCCGCGGACCCCTCCGGCCGGGTACGAGCTGATCAGGTGCAGGACGCCTTGAGAAGCGACACCCTGCTGGTTTCCATCATGCAGGTGAACAACGAGACCGGCGTGATACAGCCGATAGAGGAAATTGCCGCGTGCCTCCATGGGCATGACGCTTTTTTTCACGTGGATGCGGCTCAGGGATTCGGGAAGGTTCTGGCGGGCCTCGACAACAAGCGGATCGAGCTGATAAGCATCAGCGGGCACAAAGTCTTTGCACCGAAGGGAATCGGCGCCCTGATTACGCGGCGCAGATCCTTTAAGCCGTTGCCGCTGGAACCGATCATGTTTGGCGGCGGACAGGAGAAGGGGCTGCGCCCCGGTACCCTGGCGGTCCCTTTGATTGTCGGACTGGGAGAGGCCGCGCAGTTAAGCCTGCGTGACCATGCCCTGAGAAGCGAGGCGTGCCGCAGGGTTAAGAAGGAGATACTCTCAGCTTTCGCGCCGCTCAACGCTGTCATCAACGGTGACCAGTCGAACTGCGTACCTCACACCCTGAGTATCGCGTTTCCGGGACTGGATTCCGGGGTGCTCATCGCAGCACTGCAGGATGACCTAGCGATCTCGAACGGTTCGGCGTGCAGCTCGGACAACTACAAGCCGAGCCACGTCCTGCAAGCTATGCAGCTGGAAAATAGTGTTATCAAAAGTACGCTCCGTCTCTCCTGGTGTCATTTAACAGCGCCGGTCGATTGGACAATGATTGCCTGCAAGATCGCAGCGCTTCAATCCCAGTTCACTGCCTGAACCTGACTTAAGTATCCCTACAGGTAATCATTTTGTAGGGACACCCCTTGCCGGTGCCCACTTCAGGGAATGACCGTGCCGCCTAAAAGCACGGTGAAGGCGGCCCTGGCGGAGACCTAAGTCTTGATGGCCAATCAGGCGCTTGATGCGGGATGAAATTTGGTCGGAAGCAGTAATCGCCTGCCGCCGGATGATTGTGCTGCTGCCTCGCTCAGGACCTTTTCGGCAACACATCGCCACCGAGGATTCCTCCTTTCCCAGCACACTATGAAGAGGTGACGCCCTGAAAATCTCAAAAACGCGTATGGGGAGAGAGTGGCCGCAGGGAACGATCCGCGCTAGGGATCGCTGCATGCAGAAAATCCGTTAGTTTCTTGTCTGTCCAAGTGAAGTGTCGTATCAACCAGTCCACTAGTACCATATTGGTTTTAAGCAACAGCACCGGAGTCGCCCCATGGCTGTTGAGCAGCTCTTCCAGTTTCCTGATATCCCGGATGAAATGCTTATGTTCCTCTTTGTGCATCAGATAACCGGGGTAATCATGTTCCACCTGTAGTTGTTCCTCCAGCGCGAGGTGGGATCTGACATATTCATCAAGAAAGGAAAAAAGGTTCGACAGCTCATCCAGCCCCTTGCCCTGCTTACAAGCCGACTGAAAATCATTAAATCTGCGGAAAATCTCTTTGTGTTGAGCGTCTATCATTTCATTGCCAGTTGCCAGATTATCATCCCAAACAATGACCATAAATCACCTCTGGTAGATTGTCATTCCCACAGATTCCGAATTTACCAGGAAATTGTCAAGGGAGGGAAGCTTATTCTTAATTTTGTCAGTTCTTTCAACAACCACCAACGCTGCCCCCCCTCCCTTCTCAAGGCGGTTGGGTCCGGTTTGCTACTTGCGCAATGATCGGGCCGGCATCCGGGCACTGATCCCCGTAGGGGTGAACCTTGCGTTCGCCCTTTTTTGTTGGTTCTCAACTATCATACGGATGACGGAAGAGATCGCGTTTTGCGACCCCCGAGGGACGCCGCCCTTCTGCGCAAATGGAGCCCGCCGAGCTTTGCGAAGAGCCAGCGCCAAAACCTACAGCCACTTTTCCCGTTTGGCAACTCCTCACGGCGAGCCGGCAATCCGGCCGGTTAAAGGCCTGGCACACGCGTTTCCCTCGGCTACAGCCGCAGCCGGCTACTTGCTCTCGATTCGCAGGCCCCTTAGTCAAGCAGGGTGTTTTCAAATTGCAGACCTATTCCCTTGTCCGTCACCCTGACGACCTTCGCTTTTGCCGTGATGGGGATGTCGGAGAAGGCAAACGCCACGACATCATGTAACTGCAGCGGACTGGTCGCCGCAACGAAGGCACCATCCAAGCTGAGGTTCTCCGATTCGGTCTCGATGCTCAGATCGCCTAATTGAATACTCCCTTTTGAATGCAGGGGAAGCCTGCTATGTTTTCTTTTCTCCTGGGTCATGGTCTCTCCTTTGTTTCGTGATGCTAAGTCTTATCTAAGAGCATCTATCGTGCCGGTGCTGGCTTGGGAAGGTGCGGCGCAGGTAACTATCTTAATATACGAGGGGGAAGTGAAAAAGGGCGCGCAGCAGGAACGGGAAACCGTCAGGGAAAATCCACCATTTTCAGCAGCACTGCCGGATTCGACGGCAGTAAGTCACACCGCTTGCGCTCGCCTGCCCCTTCCGGCCCGCTCAGCTGAGAAGGGATCTGATTGAGCGCTGAATATCCCTCTCAGGCGGGCGAGGCAGGGGCGCTAACGGCAGAAGTCACCTTCAGGGCGGGGCGGGTTCCCCGGCTGGCTCCGGGGCGGCCACGACCTGCACCCGAAGCGGTCGTTCATTGTCGAAATGCAGGTCGCGCTGGGGAAAGGCCATGACGATCCCCTCCTGGGTAAAGCTTTGTTCGATCATGAAACGCAGGTCGCTCGCCACCCGCATCGGATCGACCTCGGGGCCGTACTCGAGCCAGTAATAAAGGACGAAAATAAGGGAGTTGTCGCCGAAATCATCGAAGCAAACCTGCGCCTGCGGCTTCTTGAGCACCTGACCGTGGCGTTCGGCGCATTCGCCCAGTATGTCGCGCACCCGGGTCGCGGGTGAGCCATAGGCGACTCCAACCCGAATCGTCCGGCGCAGCCTCGCGTTGGAGTAGGTCCAGTTGGTGACCTTTTGCTCCAAAAAGACGGAGTTCGGTATCATGGTCTCCACGCCGTCGAAGCCAAGAATTGTCGAGGCCCTGATGTCCACCGCAGTCACCTTCCCCACCACGCCGTCAACGTCTACCGTGTCCCCCACCACGACCTTCCGCTCCAGCAGGATCAGTATCCCGCAGATCAGGTTTTTAATCAGGGTCTGGGTGCCGAAACCGACACCGATCGCCAAGGCGCCCCCCAGGAAGGCGAAGACGGTGAGGGGGATGCGCGCCAGATTAAGCGTCACCACCAGGAGGATGAAGGTGGTCAGTGCCAAAAGCCAGCGGCGGATGACATTTGCCTGGTGCACGCCGATGGCGAAGCGTTCCACCATGACCCGCTGGACGCGCCGGCTGGAAACCACAGCCAGCCAGTATCCGGCGAGAAAGAGCAGCAGCGCGCCGACGCTCTTGCCGACCGTCACCCCCCGCGAGGTGACGACCTTCTGCCCCGCTACCTCGACGTTGTCTTCCACCGCAAAGAGCTCGAAACTCCAGACCTTCCCGGCGATGCCGGCCACCAGGGCGGAGGTGTCCCGCAGGCGCTGGGAAAAGGAGCGCGATTGCCGGGTCAGACCGATCTCTTCCTGCCAGGATTGCAGGGTGTCATCGAGTTGCGCCAAGGCGTCCACCATCCGCTCGGCCAGATTGCTCTGTAAGCTCATCGCCTGGTGAATGTCGCGCTCCGCCCGCCCCCGCGGGCTCTGAGCGTCTATCAGGGAGAGACCCGCCTCCTGCTCGCGCTCGGCGGACTGACAGGACTTGAGTTTGCGCTGAGCGTACTCCAGCCAGGGTCTTAACTGGTCGCGCCCCTTGCTGAACTCGGCCGGAGCAGCCACCCGCTCGGCACCACTTTTCAACGTTGCGGCGTAACGTTTTTCCCACCACGAAGCGAGGGACTGATTGATGTGGATGAGCGCCGAGACCGCCTCGATCTCGAACCGGGAACTTTCCACCCAGGCCTGTGCCGCCCGCTGCCGGTCCTCAAACTCCTTGCGCTGCGGCTTGGCCCGATTGATCTCTCCAGAAGCGTGACGGGTGCTGAACGCGTCCAATTCCTGCTGCGCCTGCACCAACCCGTTCACACTGCGTGAATTGAGGGTCGAGGCGGCATTGAGTTCCTGTTCCAGCGCGGCGCGCGACGAGCCGAGTTCAACCAGCCCTTTGTTCAGGTCTGCCCTGGTGAAAACCAGCCCCTTTCCGGCTTGCGCCCACTGCCTCTCCAGGGAAGTGAGTACGACCTTCGCGGTAGCGAGGCGCTCCCCCAGGACCTCGTAGCGCAGGGCGCCACAGGACGCACCAGCCGCGGCCGCGCGGGTCCGGGTGGCCGCCAGTTGCTTGCGCCAGGTGGCCTGCGAGCGCGCCTCGGGAGTCCGGGCCAACTCGAGTTTTTCTCCGGCCAAGCGCTCCTGCACCTCGGCGCGCTTTACCGCTTCCCGAGCCGTGGCAATCTGCTGGGCGAAAAGATCCTGAGCCGATTCCAGGTCCCGCACCGCTGCCCGGGCTGCTTGCAGCTGCTTTTGCACATCGTCGACGAAAAAGACCGAGTAGGGCGGCGGCTCGCGAAAGCCGGTCCAGCTTTGCGCCTGCTGCTCGGCGCTGGTCCGGGCCCGCCACACTTCTTCACGCTCGGCGAAAAGCTGGAGCTGCGAGTTGAGTCGGGCGATCAGTTCGTCCAGCAAACGGGCCTGCTCGTCCAGGTCCTGCCGGGACAGACCGGGGGGCACGATTGATATCCGGTTACGCTCCGCCCGGGCGTCGACCAGCGCGCGCCCGACGAACTTGCGCTGCTCCTCGGGGCTTGCTGTCGGAACCTCCTGACCGGTGCCCTTGTTTTCAGCCAGGGGCGACTGCAACAGCTGCGGCCACGCGGCCGACCCGGGTGCAGTCATCAAGAGGGAAAAGGCGGTAACCAGCAGAGTTAAGCCAGCGGCAGAGGTCCACCTAAAGCGAAGATAGCAAGCTTTGAGGGTTGCCATAAAGTCAGCCATGCGAGAGGGGTCCTTGTGATCCTTGCAACAATATGCCGCTGATAACAAGATGGACGCTTCCACCGGGAGAGACGACACTGGTTTCAGGTACATCCGCGCAGGACGAAGAACACCAGCAAGACCGGTATCGGGATTCCCAGCAGCCAAAGTATAATCCACCCCACCTTCCCTTTTTCTGTTTTAAGCATGACGAACCTCCGCTTTACCGTAGCTTGAGCCTTTCCACTACTTCTCCAAAACCTGCTCGATTTGGCCAATCTTGTGCTGAATTTTGCCGGCCGTCTTTTCCCCGAGACCTTCACCTTCCAGCTTCGGGTTGTCGCTCAGCTTTCCAGCGATTTCCTTGACCGTCCCCTTCAGTTCGTGAAAAGCCCCTGCTGCCTGGTCCTTGGTACTCGATTTCATGGGATGCTCCTTGAGGGTTTTGAGCGGGCCGCCACGGGATGCGGCAGGAAAGCCCAGATAACTCATTTGTTTTCCCAACTAGCATAGAGCAACTACCACGCCAGAGAGGAGACCCAGGGGAATATGGGTGCAAGTGGCTAATTAGACAGGGAATAGTGGAAGGGGAGTGCAGGGGTAGTCGTTGCGGAATCAGTTAGGGCCGGGGCAAAACCGCCGCATATGACAGATCATGACGAAAGACCATTATGGTCCGAAAGTCCCTGGTCCCCGAGGGGCACTGCCACTTAAGGGCCAGGTACTGTTTGATCCCCCCTGCGGGAACCGGGGGGAAGGCTCGCGCAGCATTGGGCCGAACAGGAGCTGGGTAACGAAAAAAAAAAGGACGGCACCCAGGCCGTCCTTCGTCATGACATTTGCTACTGCTACCTCACTGCTTCCTTGTGTAGGTACCCTCCATTATTTTTCTTTCCTTCCCGCTTTTGTCGATGCCGAACATCTCCACCGCATAGGTGTTATCATCCACGAGCCTCGTCACCGAACGCCACTCTGTGGTGTCATCCACAGAGTTGTCGTATTTGCAGGTCTGAACTATGCTCCTGCCGTCCGCGCCGGCGGAACCTTCGAAAAAGTAGATGCCGGTCCCCATATTATCCAGCCAGGTCGACACGTACTTTTTAGTATTGTTGTCGTAGCCGAGGAGACCAAAGCCGGTGAAGGGACTCCCCATCATTTCGCCACTAAATTCCTGCTGCAAAAAGCGTCCGTCCAGGATCATTTTCTGCTCGCAGAAGCCTGATGATTCGGTGCAAGGCTGGTCAGGTTCCATCCAATATGTATGCCTGGTATTCCAGCTTCCCGCCAGAAGTGCCAACAGCCTGTGAGGAGCACCTGGTGTTGCCAGCTCTTTGAACACTTCCGCCTTTGACTGCGTGCCCATTTTCTGCTCTTGCGTTGCCATAAGAACCTCCCGGACCTTCACCCGGTTACCTGCTGGGTGATGTCCCTTCTTCAGCTATTATTTTAGCAGAAAATGGGTAATTCCTTGCTCCAATCTGCCAAGGTCCCGGAGGTGGCACTGGTGACTCGTCACGTCCCGGGACCCGGGTGATCCTTCGGGGGATGGGCAATAAGAGCCTTCAGGCAAAAGCTCAGGCAATAAACTGAACGTCCACGCTATCGATCTGCTCCGGGCGCATGAAGCGGTTGGCGTATTCCAGGTAAGCCCCCGATTTTAGGAACAGTTCGAAAAGGTCGGGATCAATATGCCCGTCCTTACTCATAAAAACCATGATCTTGACGGCTTCCGACAGGGTTTTTCCCTTCTTGTAGGGACGGTCAAAAGCAGTCAGCGCTTCAAAAACGTCGGCAATGGCCATTATCCGCGCCTCAATGCTCATGTTATCTTTCTGCAGGCAGCGCGGATACCCTGTTCCGTCGAGTTTTTCGTGATGACAGCCGGCGATCTCGGGAACGCGCCGCAAGTGTTTAGGAAATGGCAAATGGGCGAGCATCTTGATGGTTTGCACGATGTGTTCGTTTATTTTGTAACGTTCTTCATCGGTGAGCGTGCCGCGTCCTATGGAGAGGTTATACACCTCGCCGCGATTGTAGAGGTCGCGGGGCTGGTTGATCTTGAATTCCCAGCTATTGTCTGCCTCTAAACATTCACCCTCGGGACGAGGCACTATATGCTCAGGCTTGTCGGCAAGCAGATCTTCCCAGGCAGGAAGTACTTCTACCCCGTCGCGTTCCTTGCGTGTGAGTTCCTCCTGGGAGATCCCCGCCCGATTACTTAACGTTCGCAGCCAGCGCCGCTGCGCGATGGTTTTGAGTCGTGCCAACTTGTCCGGAGCCATGAATTCGCTACCGATATTGCACGATGCGATAAAGTGAAATTCTTCATCGAGCTCGGCATGAGCCCGTTTGATTGCGCCGTCCATTGCCGCCAGGTCAAGCTCGCCGTCGGGAAGACCGGCTAAGGCACGGCGAAGAAGTTTGATTTCAACGTCTCGCTTGAGCACTTCAAAGCGTATACGGACTTCGTTTATCCGATCGTAAATTGTTTCCAGCTTGGTCGCTTTGTCGACCACATACTCGGGGGTAGCGACTTTGCCGCAATCGTGCAACAAACCTGCAATGTGCAGGGCGTCCCATTCATCCTCGGACAAGGTGTAATCGGCAAAAACCCCTTCGGTCTGGGCACTGGCCGTTCGTGCCAGCATTTTGGCCAATTCGGGAACCCGTTCACAATGGCCGCCATGATAGGGGCTCTTGGCATCGATCATCCCGGCCACAAATTTGATAACCCTCTCAAACAGGAGTTTCTGGTCCAGTATCATCTTCTGGTTGTCGATGGCCACGGCAGCAGTGCCCGACAAGGCTTCGATGAAAGCAAGCAAGGTGGGAGATATGCCCGCGGAACTTTCGTCTTCCGGAGCTTTCAGGCTCAGACTCAACGCTCCTATGACTTCATCGGCGCGATTACGCAGCGGCAAGACGATCATGTGTAGCTGATCCGTATCGTGCAGATCAAAGAGGCTCGCGTAGACTGCTGCCTGCTCCGGGTTACTGCGGCGGATCCGGACCGACTGCAGGACCCCCTCGACGACTGCCTTGACTTCCAACGGCGAGGTAGCGACGTTGGCAAGCTCGTAGGACCGGGCGTTGGAGATGTCCTGGGCTTCCCCTTTAAGATGTCGGGCTACCACCTGCACCGACCTGCCATCGGCGGAAAGCAGCGCCATGGTACCGCTGGTCGCACCCGCGACGGAAATGGTCTCACGCAGGATGATGTTGATCAAGCGGTCAAAACTGCTCTCAGCTGCCAGCGCGCTCGATATATCCAAAAACCGCTTCAGGGTGTGTTTCATGCTGGTCATGGCTCGGGCAAGGTCGTCGACCTCGATAATATTGCAAGGCGCAGGATCGGGGTCGCCAAACTCGAAACGCTCGATAGCATTGGCGACCTGGGCAAGTTTGCTTATCGGACGTGCAATAAGCCTGGAGCCGAAATACACCGCCGGTATCATTAGTGCCATGATGAACAGACTGGTCAAAAAAGTGAGGTTGCGAATACGGACGGAATTGGCCATTAATTCCGACTTTGGAGCACATATCCCCAAGTAGAGTGATTGACCGCCCGAGTCGCGTATTTTTATTACGTTGAACTAAACCGCGTTGCGGTAATTTAAAAGCAAACCCAAGCGTCAAGACAGAGGCGGCTCCCTGGAGCCGCCTTTTTGCGTCTCTTCGATCTGCAT
>Ga0209123_1002867_pt1 | contig 13795 bp, 12 predicted proteins | sample BarGraIncu00431A_FD_184500 | JGI IMG/M metagenome (GOLD analysis project Ga0209123, IMG submission 184500) | Arctic peat soil microbial communities from Barrow, Alaska, USA - Barrow Graham LP Incubations 004-31A (SPAdes) (version 2) | ecosystem: Environmental > Terrestrial > Soil > Wetlands >...
TTAGGTTTATCTTTTATAACTTCACTCTTTACTTCATTGATTAATCCCGCAGCTTTATCTTGTCCAATCTTTTCACCTAGTTTGCCTGTAACTGCGACCTCTTCATTAGCTGTTTTTTTTGTACTTTCGTCTAGTTTTTTACCGTCTTTACTATTTTCGAATCCCTTTAGTATGCCAGTCATAGCCGCAGTACCCGATACAGTGAACGGTGCAGAAACTTTAACATTAGCATTTTCAATTCCTGCTGTAATTAGGGCATTCTTTATCATACTAGCATTTACCCAAGTTACATTATTTGTATTCACTACTAAACCACCAGTAGTTGTTGGCTCAATATAGGAACATGATATGGCCTTATTCCCTAATTGCTCTTTAGATACTGTATCTCCTAGATATTTCTTCTCCTCATTAGATGTAACTTCAACAATACTTGCACTATTACTATTTACATCAAAATACTTTAGCATGTCTTCTTTCTGTTGATTCGTCAAATCATATCCTATAGTGACACTTTTATATGAATCAGCGTATACATTGTTTATAGGTGCTGCAAACAAACTTGCCACTGTTAATATTATACCTAAGACTAATTTCTTATTCATTTAACAAGACCTCCTTATGATATTGAGCTTTAGGGTATATTATGTTTATACCTACAAAGCTATTTTACAATAATATACCTTTAGTTGAAGATTGTAAACTTTGACTCGTTTCAATCTGAAATTGCACCTGTGTAGCTTATGATAAACACATTTATGGTACTTTGCCATAGAGTATCTATTACAGTGATTATATCTAGTGTTATCTTTTAGGCTGGCTTTAGCTTCTTTAATATGGTCTGCAAAAATAATGTTAAAAAGCTTAAAAAAATAAACCATGCTAAGTTTTTTTTGCTTAACATAGTTTCCTAGTATAAATGGTAATAAGTCAATGGACAGTGATATAGTTAGTATCGGTTCGCCTCCACCAGTAAAACCCCCAACTAGTTAATAAATTAGTTGGGGGGAATTATGGTTTAATTTAGTTGGGTTATGGTAATAAATGTGAAAAACATTCGCAAGTAAGGTAGTTTTTAGAAAGATATTAGTATTTCCAGTTTCTTCTATGGGGTCGGATCCGGAACCAATAATTGTAAATTGAAAGAGAATGAAGGTCCACCGTCTTTAGCGGTTTAGTTCTTATGTTCCATTCTCGCGGCCTTCTAGACCTTTGTAGACGAGTGCTAATCACTTAATTTAATTTTTACTTAAATAAAATAGAAAGAAGTATCCATATGTATAATATAAACATGAACTGTAGTTGAATTTAACAATACAGTTTATTACTCTTGTGTGGATTTAAAAAAAATTCGTACTTGTGTTATTAAGAACAGTAAAAGTGTAAGAAAAGCACATGATATATTATGTAAACTTTGTGTAAAAGGAAGGTAGTACACTAACAATTCAGGATGTTAAGATGTTTCAAATCGTTTTTTTATCATATCAGCCAGAACCTGAGCCGTGCCGTGAACACCAAACAAACTAGTGTCAATCATTATATGTCTCTGCTTAATAGATTCATTAGAATATCCAGCGTAATACCTATAATAATTATCTCTTGCTTTGTCAACTTTTGTAATCATACGTTCTGCTTCTGCTGGTTTCATATTCAATATGTTCACACAATTTTTAAAACGTGCCTCTTTCGGAGCATATGTGAATATATTTAAGCAGTCTTTATAATCTTTAAGAATGAAATCCGAACATCTACCAACAATAATGCATGATTTTTTATCAGCCAAATCTAGTATTATCCTCCTCTGGATATCAAATATCTTATGTTGCTTATCATTTGAAGTGTCTCCTAAAGGAGACATCACATTGGAAAAACTTGATTTAATACTTATTTCTTCAATCTCGCTGATAGTGGATATAGGAATATTCAGCTTCTTTGATGTAGCCTCAACGATATACCTGTCATAATACTCTATTTCAAGCATTTCAGATAGTTCCTTTGCAATTGCTCTACCTAGACTTCCAAATTGTCGATTAATTGTTACACAAAATTTTTTCATTCATTTTCATCTCCAATTATTCTTGAAAGGAAAGTTTTCGTTCGTTCATTTTTAGGGTTTGTAAAAATTTCTTCTGGAATGTCTTCTTCAACAATGTATCCATCATCCATAAAAATAACTCTATCTGAAACTTCTCTTGCAAAGGTCATTTCATGAGTTACCACTATCATAGTCATACCCTCATTTGCCAGGGTTTTCATTACTTCAAGAACCTCTCCAACAAGCTCCGGATCCAATGCAGATGTAGGCTCATCAAAAAGCAAAACCTTGGGCTCCATTGCAAGCGCTCTAGCTATTGCAACACGCTGTTGTTGACCACCTGACAGTGTGGAAGGCATTGAATGTGCTTTTTCTGCTAGTCCTACCTTTTTAAGCAATTCAAGTGCTTTTTTTTCAGCTTCACTTTTTGACTTCCTCTTGGTTAAAACTGGTGCAAGCATAATGTTTTTTAGAACACTTTTCATAGGGAACAAGTTAAAATTTTGAAATGTCATACCAACTTCTTCACGATATTTTCTCAGATCATGATCCTTATTACCAATATTTTTATTATTGTAATATATATTTCCACCAGACTGTAACTCCAACTGGTTAATACAACGAAGCAAAGTGCTTTTACCTGAACCAGAAGGACCGATAATGCAAATAACTTCTCCTTCTGCAACTTCTAGGTTAATATCTTTAAGAACTTCTAAATCACCAAAGTTTTTAGATAATTTATCTACTTTTAGTAAAGTATTCATCATTTAATCCTCCTTTCAACTTGCTTTTGGATGATAATAAGAACTGAAATTATCATCATATAGAAGATAGCGCCGGCAGTATAAGCCTCTATAGTGTTATAACTTAATGCTGCATAATTTTGGATTTGTTTTGTTATTTCATTTACAACAATTATTGAAAGTATTGCCGTGTCCTTAACAGAAATAATAAACTGATTGAACAAAGCTGGTAACATTGAGCGAAAAGCAGGCGGAACAATTAGGTGCATTAGAGTCTGAAAAGGTGTAAGACCAAGTGACAATCCTGCTTCTTTCTGACCAGGATCAATCCCTTCTAGGGCACCTCGTACTATTTCAGCAATAAATGCTCCGGAATTCAAAAATATAACTATAATTCCTGAGGTATTGCTGCTCAAATCTATACCTGTAATTTCTGGTATAACAAAGTATACATATAAAGCTTGTACAATTATAGGTGTAGAACGAATAATCCATATATATATATTAGCAATAAACTTTGCGAATTTATTTTTACACTGAAGTGCGTAGCCAGAAATACATCCTAGCACAAATCCAATTACAATACCGAATACTGAAATCATCAGTGTTACTTTAAATCCCCTAAGAAGCATAGGGAACAATACATTTAGAAAACTTAAATCCATAAATAATATACTCCTTTCTTAATTATTAAATTTACCTTGATATTTATTAAAACAAAGGCTTCTTCAATTAATCCATGATTTGCAATGTACCTTAAGCATTTGCATGAATTAATTGAAAAAGCCGTTTTTCTAAATTTTATACAGATACATTAATTACACCATTTTGCTTCTAATTCAGCAATGGTGCCATCATCTTTCAATTTTTTTACTGCTGCATTCATAATGCTTAATAATTCAGGATTCTTTTTACAGGCATCCTGAGAAAGTGCAATTGCATAAGGTGCTTGATCCTTAGCAAATGGCTCTCCAACCAATTCAAGGTTTGTATCTTTTTTATGTGCAATATAGTAGGCATCACCAGGTGCGTCATAAACCATACAATCTACCTTGCCTTGTTCAAGTGATTCAAAAACTGTTGTAATAGAATCATGTACTTCAAAACTGTCCGTAGGTATGTTAAGAGAAGTGAGGAACAGATGACTAGCATCTCCCTTTTGTACTGCGATTTTATACTTTCCATCCTTAATGCTATCTATTCCTGTTATTTCCTTTGGACTAGTGTTTTTATTAATAACTACTGATAGACCTGCATTATAATAAGTATCAGTAAAATTCATTGCTTTTTTTCTTTCGTCTGTTGCACTAAGAGCTGCCATAACAATGTCAAGCTTGCCTCCAGCAACGGATGTGGTAAGTGGACTATAATCCATTGCTTGTACATTGTCATCTTGAATTTTGAAACCTAGCATATTCTGCAATTCATTAAGAAAATCCATGTCAAAACCTATTAAGGTTTTCCCATCAGTATCAAAATAAGAAAATGGAGCATATGTACCAGAAGTTCCCATTTTATATGTATAATCTTTCAAGGCACCTTCAAGTGTGCCAGTATAAATAGTAGCTGGTGTATCCTTCTTTGCCTCAGTGGAACTACTGCATCCAATTAGGGATACAGTGAAAATTGAAACTAAAAACGTTGCAATTAATTTTTTCGTTAATAATTTTTTCATCGTGACTCCCCTTTAAATTTATTAATGTTTCACTAATGATATCATCTAGGTAATAGTTTGTCAATTTTGATTATTTGAATGTAACGTATAAATGTGCATCTATTATCTGTTAATTGCTGGAGATATTAATTTTTTTTCACAGTTAATATTTAGTCTAAATGGAGGAGAAATAGTTGAAAACATAACGCTTATACCAGTCGCTTTGTATATTCAATAAACTTTTTAGAAGCTGGTGAAATGTGTTTAAGTGATTTTATTCCAATACCTAAGCTGCGGAAGGAATATGGTTCAAGGGGAAGAGAAGTAATCTTATTTGACCATCCCTGAATAATAAGATTTGGAAGTATGCTGATACCAAGATGATTTGAAACCATGGAAATAATGGTATGGTCATCTGTTGATGAAAAGCGGATGTATGGGGTTACGTCTGCTTTTGTTAGGGCGAGATGTATATCATAGTCAATGCCCAGTGCAGATATGATAAAAGGCTGATTCTGAAAATCTGAAATCTTATAAACCTTATTTTTAGGAATTGGAAAATCTTTTGGTAATATAGCCATAAGCGTGTCCTTGTGAATTGGTATCCAGTCAAATCCTTGAGAATTTCTCTGGCTGCAAAAACCAAAATCAACAGTATTGTTTTCAATCCAGGATTCTATTTCCTCAATACCACCTTCTTTCATGTGTATATCAATGCTTGGAAAATCCTTTTGGAATTCATATATGATTTTAGGGAGCCAGTTTATAGAGATGCTTGAATATGTACCAATGGTGATGGAACCAGTGGCTAAACCATTTAGAGCATTGATTGTTTGTTCCAGACGGGAATTATCTGCTAGAAGCTGCCGTATAAGTGGAACAATTCTTTTACCATTATCCGTAAGTGAGACTCCTCGTCTTGTTCTAACAAACAATGGAAATCCCATTTCGTTCTCCAGTCCCTTTATTATGTGGCTGACGCCAGACTGGGTATATCCAAGTTTGTCACCACTTTTTGTAAAATTTCCGGTTTCTGCTACATAATCAAAAAGTTCATATTTTTTTAAATCCATTTTATATTATCTCCTTTTAGTGATTTATGTTTTTAGACATGACAAAAAATAATGGCATACATATAAAAATGTAATTTTACTATTTTCACAATATGTAATATTATATACAAAATAGATAAAAAAAACAAACTAGAATACGATTTTGATGGTAATAACAAGACTTTGTGTAGAGTAATTCGATGAGAAAGGAGAAATATGATGCAAGCTTACAAGTATTTGATGGATCAACATATCGGAGCACCAGCAATTCCTTTGGTTAAGGTAGGCAATATGGTAAAGCGGGGTGAACTTTTAGCTGAAAAAACTCCAGATGCCATGGGAAGTAACATTCATTCCAGTGTGAGTGGTAAAGTTACATGCGTAACAGAGGAATATATCGAAGTTGAAAATAACTGCGAAGTTAATATCAGCGAATATGTAAGGTTACAAGGAAAGACTCCGCTTGAACTGGTGGAAGAATCAGGCATTGTTGGTCTAGGTGGTGCAGGGTTTCCAACATACATAAAGATTGCGAAACCACTTACGGCAGGTGGAACAGTCATAGTAAATGCAGCTGAATGTGAACCGATTCTTTCTCATAACATTCTCATGATAGACAAAAAAGCAGAAAAAGTGATCCGTGGCCTTCAGATTGTTATGAAAATTGTTCATGCAGAGCATGGGAAAATTGCCATAAAGGAAAAACACAAAGAAGCGGTAGAAGCGTTAAAAAAATGGATTTCGGGTAAGGCAATTGAAATCTGTTTACTGCCAGATATGTATCCCATGGGAGAAGAAAGAGCTATTATTAGGGAAATTGAGGATAAAGTTCTTGATGTTGACCAACTTCCAATAGCTGCAAATAGCATCGTTATTAATGTGGAAACCATTTACCGAATTTATGAAGCTGTTGATGAAAAAAAGCCTTTAATTGATAAGGACATTACAGTGGCAGGTAAGCTTAAGGGTGATTTGGTTCAGGTATTCGAAGATGTTCCTATCGGTACAAAAGTCGGTTCTCTTATTGAAAAATCAGGAGGATGTTGCCTTGAATATGGTGAAATCATTATGGGTGGACCATTCACTGGCAAGAGAACATCATTGGATTCCCCGGTGGTCAAAACAACTGGAGGAATTATTGTTACAGAAACCTTCCTAAAAGGACCTGATAAAATAGGACTTTTGGTATGTGCCTGTGGAGCGGATAAAGAAAGACTGCTTCAGATAGCGGAAGATATGGGATCAAGGGTTGTGGGAATTGAATACTGCAAACAGGCGCGGCAGGTAAAGCAATCCTATAAGTGTGAAAATCCGGGGAGATGTCCTGGACAGGTTCAGAAAATAATGGCTTTAAAAAAGACAGGTGCAAAGGCAGTATTAATTAGCAATTGTTCCGATTGTACAAACACAGTAATGTCCTGTGCTCCACAGCTTAAGATGCCAGTTTATCATTGTACAGATGGTGCACTTAGGGCAGTCAATCACAGACTAATACGAAAACTGAAAAGTTGTTAGTTAATGATTATTTATGTAGATATCTAATAAATCTTAAATTAAGTAAATATTAAGAAAACAGGAGGAAAGAAATATGTCAGTTACGAGGGAAACATTGGAAAAGCATTTAAAGGATCCGGCAATTTTCTGTTGTCAGAGAAAAAAAGGATTGGTAATTGGTGGGGATGATCTAGAAGATCCATCAATATTTGATGATATGGTGGAATCAGGACTCATGACATTAAGTGATGATGGGCTAACCATTGAACAAGTGTTAGGAAGGACATTGATAGTAGACACTGATGCTCTTATACCAATTAAGGCAGAAATGCTTAATGGCGTCAATGGAGCGGCAACGACAAGCAAAGCATGTGTTGAAAAAGAGGAAGCCCAGGTGCATGAAATGAAAAATAATGGAATGATTCATATTGAAATTGAAAAACTGGAAGGTCTTAAGTTGGATATACCTATTAGTATGATAATAGCTCAATCGGCAGCAGCTACAGTACCACAAATGGCGCCAGTAGAAGATAAAGTTATAAGAACCTTGATTAAAAAGTATTATAAAGTTAAAGAGGTAAAGATTGGACCTAGAACATCATTTGTAGATGGAGTATTAACAATTGACAAAGGTGTTATCAGCAAGGCGCTTGAGGCAGAGTCTTTGGTAAAAGAATTAAAAATGGATATTATTACACCTGACAATAGACATGTTTTTACAGAAACTATTATGGATGTATGTCCAATTTCTACAAAGGTGCAAGGAAAGCTTGGAGAAGGAATTTCACATACATTAGATGGAGTTGTATTTATGTTGACTGGTGTTGATGAAGATGGGGTTCAAGTCCATGAGTTTGGTTCTTCTGAGGGCTATTTGGATGAAAAGATGGCATTTGGAAGACCGGGATGTGCAGACGAAGATGATATTATCATTCGTGTACATGCAAGCATACAGCGTGGTACAGGAATGGAAAGAAGAGGACCATTTGCTGCACATTCTGCGGAAGATGTTATTATTCAAGAAGTTAGAAATGTTATTAAAAAGACAACAGAACCAGTGGAAAAAGAAAAAATATGCAATGATGTAAAGAAATATGGACGACCAAGAGTTGTTCTTATTAAAGAAATTATGGGGCAGGGTGCTATGCATGATAATGTTCTCTGTCCAATAGAACCAGCAGGTATACTTGGTGGCCAAAAAAATGTAGATCTTGGTAACGTACCAGTTATGATGACGCCAAATCAAGTACGTGATGGTGCAATTCACGCATTAACCTGTATTGGACCTGCAACAAAGGAAATGACAAGACATTATTTCCGTGAGCCACTGGTAGAAGGATTGGCAGAAGATGACGAATTGGATTTGGTTGGTGTAATATTTGTAGGAAGTCCTCAGGTTAATGATGAAAAGAATTATGTTTCAGAGCGTCTTGGAACATTGGTAGAAACTTTGGATGTAGAAGGTGTCATTGTTACCACTGAAGGATTTGGAAATAATCACATTGATTTCGCATCTCATATTGAACAGATTGGTATGAGAGGAATTCCAGTTGTTGGTGTATCCTTCTGTGCTTATCAGGGACAACTTGTTGTAGGAAACAAATATATGGATGCAATGATTGAGATTAATAAAGATGCAAAGGGCTTTGAAAATGAAATTGCAGGCTGTAGTTCTATTACAAAGTTGGATGCAGACAGAGCTATCCTTATGTTAAAAACAAGAATGGCAGGAATCCCTATAGAAACAGCTGAACGTAAGTGGAATCCAGATGTAATCGAAAAAAATCAGAAGATTGTAAATGGGGTACTTTCAAAATGATTGAGCTGAATCCAATATTGACAAAAGGAAAAATAGTTGAAGTAAATGATACTGCAGTGAAGGTAGATGTGCAGGGAAGGCTTGGTGTAATTTGTGTGCCGCTTAGATGGGTATTCACAGATAAGAAGCTTAAGCCTGGTCAGATGGTAGAATTTTACTTCAGTTATATGCAAACTATTTAAGCATGAAATTTTTGAAAAACCAGATAAGAGGAGGATAATAAAATGAAATTGACAACAGCCACAGGATTAAAATCAGAGATATTCGTTCCAGTTACACCAAATCCGGTTTGGACACCTCTAACAAAGCCCTTAAGTGAATGTAAGGTAGCATTTATCACAGCAGGAGGTATCCATAAAAAAGATCAAGTACCTTTTGAAACAGCTGGTGACTATACTTACCGTCCAATACCATCAAATACTCCAACTTCTGAATTAATGGTTACACATGGGGGATTTGACAATTCAGATATTAATAAAGATGTAAACGCAATGTTCCCTCTAGACAGACTGCGTGAGCTGGTTGCCCAGGGATTTATAGGCAGCCTAGCAGATGAAATGTACGGCTTCATGGGAGGCGGCGGAAATGTTGATAAGTTCAAAAATGAAACGGGTCCGGAAATTGCTTCTAAGCTGAAAGCACAGGGGGTAGACATTGTGCTCTGTACTGGTGGTTGTGGTACTTGCCATCGTTCAGCTACAATTGTAACAAGAGCTTGTGAAGAATTAGGAATGTCTGGTATTGTAATTGCAGCATTACCACCGATTGCACAGCAGCAAGGTGCTCCGCGTATTGCAGCAGCCCACGTACCGATTGGATCAAATGCAGGTGAACCAAACAATATCGAGATGCAGATGGGTATTCTTAAGGACTCACTTCAGTGCGTGGTAGAATTTGATCATTTCGGACAGTTAAAGTTACTACCATATGAGTATAGACATAATGTGTGATGGGTTAAAGAAATAGTGTTATTGTTACAGGAGGCAGCAATGGAGTATTTACCAAAATTACAAAAGGCTGAAAAAACATTTCTTGCAGTAGACTCTCATACCATGGGAGAACCTACAAGGATTATAGTGCAAGGGTTCCCTAAATTACAGGGGAAAACTATGATGGAACGCAAAAAATTTCTGGAAAAAAATTATGACCATTACCGAACAGCTCTTATGTTAGAGCCAAGGGGACACAAGGATATGTTTGGAGCTGTGATTATGGAACCAATCAGTGAGGAAGCTGATTTGGGTGTAATATTTATGGATAGCGGCGGATATTTGAACATGTGTGGTCATGGAAGTATAGGAGCAGCCACAGTAGCTGTGGAAACAGGTCTGGTTGAAGTTACAGAACCTTATACAAATGTGGTATTGGAGGCACCGGCGGGTATAATTCGAACTAAAGTAAAAGTTGAAAAAGGAAAAGCCGTAGAGGTAAGTATTTTGAATGTTCCAGCCTTTCTGTATAAGAAGAATCTGGAAATACAAGTGAAGGATTATGGAAAAATTCCAATTGACATTTCCTTTGGTGGAAGTTTCTTTGCACTTGTTGATACAGAAAAAATTGGAATTACAATTGAGCAGAAGAATTTGTCTACGCTAACAGATTTGGGAATGAAACTTATGAAGAAAATTAATGAATCAGTGGAAATCGCCCATCCCTATCTGGATATTACAACTGTAGATCTGGTGGAATTTTATGCAAAATCAGAAAATCCTAAAGCAGATCTAAAAAATGTTGTGATTTTTGGTGAAGAACAGGCAGATCGTTCACCTTGTGGGACGGGAACCAGTGCAAAGTTAGCTTATCTTTATGATAAGGGGAAGATAGCTCTTGGGCAAGAATTTGCTTATGAAAGTATAACCGGTTCAATATTCAAGGGAATTGCAATAAAAGAAATTGATATTAATGGAATAAAGGCTATTATTCCTCAGATTACAGGAAGTGCTTACATTACAGGATTGAATCAACTAATATTAAATGACAATGACCCTCTCGAGTACGGATTTCTCATGGGGAAAAAGCAGGACAAGGTAAAACAAAGTATTCGTGCAAAAATTGTTGCAAATTGTCCATGAAGATCAGTACAGTTTGCAAAAGATGAGCTCGAAACGTATGACTAGATTTCTAAGTGTTTTTCAGAAAATATGATTAGAAATTTATTGAAGGGTTGATTTTGGTATATTATTAGTGATAAGCTACTTTTATATTGTAAATTGTAAACAATATTCTGCTTTATAAGAGAAGGGATGTTATTAATATGAAATTTAATTATTACCTACCGGTAAATCTTATTTTTGGAGTCGGAAAGATTGAATTGTTAGGTGAAGAAACTGCAAAATATGGAAAAAAGGCTTTAGTTGTTACAGGAAAGAACAGTACTAAGAAGACTGGATTACTTGATAAATCCTTAAAACTTCTAGACAAAGCTAATGTTGAATATGTTGTTTTTGATAAGATAGCTCAAAATCCTTTAACAACCATAGCAAAAGAAGGGGCTTCTCTTGCAGTTGAGACTGGATGTGATGTTGTAGTTGGGATTGGTGGTGGTAGCATCATGGATGCAGCCAAGGGAATTGCATTTATGGTGAAAAACCAAGGGGATATTTCTGATTATATTTTCTCAAGGAAATCCGGTACTACTGCACTGCCTATTGTTCTTGTTCCTACAACAGCGGGTACAGGGAGTGAAGGGAATAATTTTGCAGTGTTAACTAATCCGCAAAATGGAGATAAAAAGTCACTGAGAACCAATGCTATTTATGCAAAAGCATCCATTATTGATCCACAGCTGATGATCACAATGCCAAAATCAATTATTGCTTCGGTAGGATTTGATGCATTAACTCACAACATGGAAGCTTATGTTTCAAACACGAGCCAGCCGATTACGGATATGCAATCACTTTACGGTATGAAGCTTTTGGCTGAAAATTTAAGAAAAGTATACAGCAATCCAGCAGACTTAAAAGCTTGGGAGAAGGTGACATTTGCAGCTACTTTAGGGGGCATGGTCATTGGAATGGTTGGAGTAACAGGTGCCCATGCACTAGAACATCCGGTAAGCGGTTTGAAGGATATTGTTCACGGGAAAGGTTTGGCAGCTTTAACGCCTGAGATAATTGAAAGATCTGCTATGTTTTCACCTGAAAAGTATTCTGATATATCAAGAATTCTAGGTGGAACAGATGAAAAGGATTGTTCAAAGGTTATTATAGAACTACTTAAAGACTTAAAGCTAAATGTTACTCTTGGGGAAATGGGAATCACCCATGAAGATGTGGATTGGATGGCTGAAAACTGTATGAAAGTGTCATTGGTATCTGTAAAGAATAATCCAAAAGAGTTTACCATTGAAGAGATTAAGGAGATTTATCACGCTTGTATATAAAAAGTTGTATAGGAAAATATGAAAGCTTATTTATAATGAGGTTAGTAAAGCCTTGTACCTTTGTGGAGGCAAAGGTCTATACATATTTCATTTTAAAAATTTATGTAGATTAAGGAGATTATTATGAATTTAAAAGAAAAAGGGTTAACTGCAGAGGATGTAGTGGCCTTAGTAAAAAAATACATGATTGATACAACCGAACGTTTTGATTTCGTTTGTGAACGTGCAAAAGGTATGTATCTTTACGATGATAAGGGAGAAGGTTATTTAGATTTCTATGGTGGTATTGCGGTAAACAGTGCAGGAAACTGCAACGAAAAGGTTGTTGCCGCTGTAAAAGAACAAGTTGAAGCTGTAATGCATACATTCAACTATCCATATACTATTCCTCAAGCACTTTTAGCACAAAAAATCTGTGAAACCATTGGCATGGATAAAATATTTTATCAAAATACAGGAACAGAAGCTAACGAAGCCATGATTAAAATGGCTAGAAAATATGGTGTAGATAAATATGGTGAAAACAAATATCATATTATAACAGCAAAAAATAGCTTTCATGGAAGAACATATGGTTCATTAACTGCTACAGGACAACCTGATAACGCATGCCAATTTGGATTTAAGCCTATGTTGACTGGATTCTCCTATGCTGATTTTAATGATCTTGAATCCTTTAAGGAATTAGTAACGAAAGATACTATTGCAATTATGATTGAACCAATTCAAGGCGAAGGAGGGGTTATTCCAGCTACCGAAGAATTTATGAAGGGTATTAGAGCCCTTTGTGATGAGAAAGGTATTTTGCTTTTATTAGATGAAGTTCAAACAGGCTGGTGCAGAACAGGTAATGTTATGGCTTACATGAATTATAATGTAAAACCAGATATCGTTTCTATGGCAAAAGCTATGGGTGGCGGGATGCCAATTGCAGCTATTTGTGCTACTAAAGAAGTGGCTAAGGCTTTCACTATGGGATCTCACGGTACAACTTTTGGCGGTAATGCTGTATGCTGTGCAGCTTCACTTGCTCAAATTAACGAACTGTTAGACAATCATTTAGCAGAAAATGCTGAAAAGGTAGGTAACTATTTCATGGAGAAATTAAGGACACTTCCACATGTAAAAGCTGTTCGAGGTAAAGGGTTGCTTGTAGGTGTTGAATTTGATGCACCTGTGGGTAAGAATATAAAACATGGTTGTATCGATAGAAAATTGCTAGTTACTTTAATTGGGACTACCATAATTCGTATGATGCCACCGCTTATTGCGCTTAAAGAGGATTGTGATAAGGCATATGAAATCTTAAAAGCATCTGTAGAAGAATCATATAAATAATAATGTTAGCGGCTGTCTAAGCAAGTATAGGGATATTAATCATTCCTAGATCCACGACCGCCTGTAGGTGGCTTAAATAGCTGCTTACAGGCGGTTATATTTTTTGATGGGTTAGGCGGTAGCTCCATCAATTATATATTTGTGAAAAATCACATGTGATGCTTTGGAAAAACTTGACTGAAATACATATGACATTTAGTATAGTAAATGTATGTATAAATAATGTAAAAGGAGGATTAGTATGTATAAAATATTAATTGTAGAAGATGACCCAACTA
>Ga0209123_1002868_pt1 | contig 13790 bp, 15 predicted proteins | sample BarGraIncu00431A_FD_184500 | JGI IMG/M metagenome (GOLD analysis project Ga0209123, IMG submission 184500) | Arctic peat soil microbial communities from Barrow, Alaska, USA - Barrow Graham LP Incubations 004-31A (SPAdes) (version 2) | ecosystem: Environmental > Terrestrial > Soil > Wetlands >...
GGACGATGTTATCGAGATCACAAACAATGGCCGAATGCTTACTTCGCTGATCTTGGACTATTCACGATGTCAGAGGTCCATACATTTGCGCGCCAATCCCGATGCGGAAACAACTGACTGGAGAGCCCGTCGCGGGAGAACTGCACACCGGGTTCGGAGGGAGGGGACGGCAAAGCCGTTCCCTACCCCTATCCACCGCTGCGCTGCCGACGGACACCGCCGAAAACTGATCGTCACCCTCGAATGACTGGTTCCGAGTTTTGATGCCGGGAAAATGACGAAATTGGACCCGCGACGGCAATGACCGGTTAGGGGAAATCGGCTCAACCCAACGCTTCGCCCCGACCGTCCGGTTACGCTGCACACTTGCCGCAGGCTTTTTCGCCGCCAATGTCGGCAATGTGAATCTGTCGAGTTGGATTGAAGGGCAGCTTTATGGAACTCCGCCGTCAATCCGGTGAGCATCACTTGTTGGGTCCAATGGCTGGTATCGGGCAGGAATTTCAAGAAAGTCATCGTCGGCAATGGGCACGTGGCTGCCGGTGGCCGGTGCCCGCTTTCTGGCAGCGCAATTGCATGAGTTGGCTTACCAGTCAGCCGCCATTCATGGCGACTCGCATGTGCCCAAAGCGGTCAGTTGCTTTACCGCCGTGCGGGCGGTGGAAGGTGGCTCATCTTGTTGCCCAACGCGCAATGTGCGGTTCCGAACGGACGGACAACCGCATTGAATCCATAGTCCAGTCCCCTGTAATCAAAGGCAACCATGGATATTGGCAACACGCTGGCCCGCATATTCCCGACCGGGGTCGTTAGCTACGGCAGCCCTGACCAAGGCGGCTTCTTTAAAGTCCTCAGCTTGCCACAAGGCACGATTCCTGAGAACTGCAAGGTGCTGGCATGTCGCCAAACCACGCGAACCGTTGCGTTTCAGCGTCGAGGGAGTTTCCTGGTAAAGACGGATGACTTTGTTCTCTTCTTTCACATCTGTATTGCCCAGCCAGACAGCGGTTACGCCGAGTTCGTAATGGGCCGCTCGTGCCCACATGCGGACAACGCTTGCTCACAAGAGCTCCAAGCGTATGCCCACAAGAGTATCAGGGCTGCTTGCGCATAGCCCGTCTAGCATCGAGACCATTTGATGAATATTCAAGACACCCTGGCCCAAATATTCCCATCCGGAGTAGTCAGTGGCTGTCGCCCTGACAAAGGCGGTTCATTCGAGGTTCTCCAGTTACCCCAAGGCACGGTTCCGCAAAACTGCGAGGTGCTGGCAAGCTGCCGGGCCAAGTTCGCTCGTGGGCGCGCGCGCCGAGAGAGTTACCTGGTCAAAACAGAAGACTTCGTAATTTTCTTTCGCGTCTGTCCCACCTGGCCGGCCCGCGACCGCAACGATTTGGTCCTTGGCTTCGGATACGCACCCGTAGGCAACGCCCAGTCTCATGCGCTTCAAGCACTTGCACGCAAGAGCATTGACGCCCTTCGCAAGCAACCTAACTGAAAAACAAGAATGTGTAGGGGTGCCAGGCTGCCGAAGGCAATCGGCGCACCGTGCCTGATCGTCGTTTGCTCGTGGTCGGCTGCGGGTGCTCAGGTAGATGAAATCGTCGCCACATTGCTACCAGTTAGTCATCAACCCGTTTTTTTTATTTTGTGCTTCGCATGTTTGACATGCTTGGCGCGGGTGTGGTGTTTTGCGCGCTCAGCTTTGTGAGGGGCCATCGGTTCTTTGACCATCATGCCCCCGGAATGTGCCTTTTGCCATGCGGCGTCACGCTCAGCAACCAGCTGGGCACCAACTTCTGCAGGGGTTTTATTAGGTGCTGACTGGGCGAAACTTGACGCTGCAAAGACAGAGACCAAGCACCCAATAGCGAGAGACTTTTTCATGATATTTTCTCCAATGTGTTTCCGACCCGTAGGTCTGACAAATTCCTCGAACAGGGTCTATAAGGAAAGACCTGGCAGGTGCGTTGACGTTATCTCCGAAAAACCGAGATTCTGCGTTTCATGCCGTTGTCCGTCTGTGGGGAACCGCGCGTTTCACCTTTACGGGGAAAGCCGCTGTTACCGATAAATCAGCGCCAGGATGCCCCGCGCCTTCTGCTAAGTGCGGGACTCCTAGTCCGACATCAAGCTTTTTTGGCCCAAGCACTACACCATCCTTTGGCTGCCACTTGCTTGCCGGCGAATAGTGGGCAGGCACCGGTTGCATCGCCCGCCTTGCCCTGGTACAACGCACAGTTGGCACACTGCTGGCCCGCTGCGTATTTGGGATACTTTGTCTTATCTGCCTTGCTTGCGTCGGCCTTGTAGCCCATTGCTGAAGGCTGGGCGTCGCTCTCGACAAGCATGGCGCCTTGAGCCCAGGCTTGACCGGCTGCCAGGACACTGCTGGCTAAGCTGATTTGAACGATGAATTCGCGACGGTTGGTCATGGTGTTTTCCAGAGTTGTTGAAAATTAGTCAAATGCCAATGCTGAACGCGTCAGGGAATGAATTCGCCCACTATTTAGCGATAACAAATGAGGGATGCGCAAAGCTTGACACCGCAAAGACAGAGAGCAAGCATGCAAGAACAAGAGTTAGTTTCATGATACTTTTTCCTATGAGTTTGCTGGCCTGCCAAACCGACTTGTTCGAAGGACTCGCTCCTTAACGGCAAACCAGGTCGCTACGTTGACGACTTCTTTGATTGCAAACAAATATGAAGTGAAAGCATTTGTTTGTCTGTGCGGAATAGCAAATCGTGCTGCTGTGGAAACGGGGAACAAAAAGAACCACCTTCAATTGCCCTTCACTTAGAGCATTTGCCGCCGCTACACGCCGAAGCAACTGTCGGCTTTTGGCACTTTTCGGCAACCACGGATGTCCGGTATGGAACATCCAAAATTCACGTAAACGAGTTGCCAGATACCTGACTCACCCATCCGATGATGGCGACAATGTTGCGGCCGCCCGCTATGTTCGTGTCGATTCCGGCGAGGCCGGATGCTCCACCGTCGGAGAAGAATATGTGGCCGAGACTTTGACCGGTGGCAATCACGTTTCATGCGACGACGAACTAGAAGGAGACCGTTGTGCATCAGTAGCTGGACTCGGGTCTGGCCAAGATGTAACGCATCTCGACCCCCCGGGGGTCAGTGGACGAGGCGCGGTGCCGCCCGGTCACTGGAGACGCTGCAGAAGGTCCAGCGTCGGATAGCCGTCCGCCGGCAGGCCCAGGCTGCGCTGGTATCGACGAACGCCACGCTGCGTGGACGGACCCATCATGCCGTCGGGCGTGCCACAGTCAAATCCTCGTTCGTTCAGCGCCGTCTGCAGTGCCAACAACTGGCTGCGCGAAAGTAGATGCAAATCGCGCGGCCAGGGTGTCTGCACCGCGGGGCCGCCGGCCAGCCGTTGCGCCAACAGACCGACGGCGAGCGCATAGCTGGTTGAGTTGTTGTAGCACAGGATCGTGCGGAAGTTGGGTCCGACCAGGAAGGCCGGCCCGCGCGCGCCGGCCGCAAGCAGGATTGAACTGTCGGTCAACGCCAGCAGCGGGGCGCCGTCCATCGATTGGACACCTTCGTCGGTCCAGGCGGAAGCCGGTTGTCGCACGTCGGGGTCGGCGCGCGCGTAGTCGAATCCAGGCGGCAAGCGCACTTCGATCCCCCAGGGCTGGTCGACCTGCCATCCGGAGCTTGCCAGGAAGTTTGCGGTCGAAGCCATCACATCGGCGAGGCTGTTCCAGATATCGCGTCGGCCGTCACCATCGGCATCGACCGCATAGGCCAGAAAGTTCGATGGCAGGAATTGCGTCTGGCCCATCGCGCCGGCCCACGAACCTATCATCTGCGCGCGATCGATGTCACGATTCTGCAGGATTCTCAATGCTGCGATCAACTGGCCACGCGCCCACTCCTCGCGTCGGCCCTCGAAACCGAGCGTCGCCAGGGCGTCGATGGTCGGGATGTCGCCCACAAAGCTGCCGTAATTGCTCTCCATGCCCCAGATCGCGACGAGGACCTCTGCCGGGACGCCGTAGCGCGCTGCTATTGGATCGACAACGGGTCGCAGTTGCAGCAGCTTATCCTGGCCACGGGCGATGCGCTGCGTCGACAGCGCGTTGTCGAGGTAGTCCCATACAGGGCGGGTGAACTCGGGCTGCGCGCTATCCAACTCGATGACGCGTGGGACGAAGCGGACGTTGTCGAATGCGATTTTGAGCGTTTCATCAATGATGCCGGCTGCGCGTGCAGTGGTGCCGAACTCGACCACCCAGCGGGCAAACTTCTGGCTGTGTTCGACATCAATGGCTCCGGCTCGGGTCAGCGTAGCGCCGACCGTCGATGGAGGTGGCTCCTTGGTTCCGACCGATGATCTGGAGGCGCAACCCGCAACCGCGAAGATCGCCAGCAACGCGGGAACAAGCCAGCAGCGAGCTGAAGCTGGAAAACGGAATGGTGTTTGCATTCGTTCAATTCTCGTCGTTCTATGGAACCAGGGTGATCTGCCGCCATCGGCACCGCCGACGTTTCACTGCGTGCTCGTCGAATACGGGCCCACTTGGCGAGTCTTGCTGGCCCAACAACGGCCCTGTACGCGCATTTGTCTACCGCGCCGCTGATGACTTGAACTCTTCCCGAGCAGCTGTTACCTTCAAGCGCGCAGCACAACCCTTAATATGATCATTGACCAGGCCCATCGCCTGCATGAATGCGTACATCGTCGTTGGCCCGACAAAGTATCTGCTTTGGCAGGCTGGCGGATCAACGCTTTTCATCAGCGTCCTTCTCGGGTTGGCCAGAAAATAGCCGGCATCACACAGTGCGCCATACATGGTCTGGATGATGACGTGCGCCTTCTTTGGCGAAGCCGATCCGGACTTACCTCTGAAAGCGCGCCACAGCGGATCGGTTCTGGGCTAAATCAGCCCAAGCAATCGAAAAATCCACGTCGACGCCAACATCCTAGGTTTTCATAAGCTTTGGCACCCTCAGCAGAAAATGGCAGGGGGAACAGAATGAGACTGTAAGCGCCGCTCACCGATATGCTGGAGCGTCGATGCACATCCTGCGCCATCGCCTCCCACAGGAGGTTTTGGAGCCGAAAGAACGACTCGATGAGCTTGTCGGCGAGTACAGTAACCACAAAAGACCTACGATTGCTGATTCCCCATACGTGGGACAGGCGACTCGGTAATCTTCGTCTCTATGGAAAATTTCAAACAGGCTTGATCACAAGATGTCCCTACTGATTATCGATGCGATGAACATCATCAGGCGTATTCACGAGGCTATTGCGGCGCCAGACAGCGAAGAGAAGGGTGCGGATACCATCAAATCAAGCTTGAGCTCGTTCAAGCGTGCAGTCAAGACTCACAGGCCGACCCACGCTATTGCGGTTTTTGATCATGGTGGGAGAACCTGGAAACATGATCTTTATGAAGGCTATCAAGCCAACCGAAAACCCATGCCGGAACACCTGCGAGATGGATTGCCGATCATCAAGCATGAATTGCATGAAATGGGCTTGCACTGGATTTCTATTGAGGGCATCGAAGCTGATGATGCCATTGCCACTCTGGTCGATAACTGGTGCAAGTCCAGTGCGGAGCGAGTCATCATTTTGTCGACCGACAAGGACTTTTTGCAGCTGCTCAATGACCAGGTCTGCATCTATGACCACTTCAAAGACGCTTGGCGTGACACAGCTTATGTGCAGGAAAAATTTGGCGTCAAGCCATCGCAGATGGGCGATCTGCTGGCCCTCATGGGTGATGCGGCGGATGGCGTCCCCGGTGTGGACAAGGTCGGCCGCAAAACCGCAGCAGCGCTGCTTCGAATCGATGGCAATCTTGAGCGGGTGATCTCAAACTCCGACAAGGTAGCGGGACAGGTTGGCGCGAATCTGCGCAAGGGAATTGAGATAGCCAGGCTTTCCAGAAAACTGGTTTCATTCAAGACAGATATTTCGCTTGGGCTGACCTGGAGGATGCTGTCGCAGAATTACTAAGTGGAACCGGTGAGAAGTTTCATGACGTGATCTTCTTCGACGAATGCAGCATGTCCTGGATTCTGGCACTGGGCTCAGGCCGCCACCCTCCTCTTCATCCCCTGCACCGCCTTGATCTTCCTGGCCAGTTCCTGCGTCGAATAGATCGAGGTGGTGTCAATGCTGGCGTGACCCGCCAACTCGCTCACGACCTCAATCGCCACGCCATCGACCAGCGCCTGGCGCACAAAGGTGTGGCGCATCCAGTGCGTGCTGGCCCTCTCAAATCGGCGTGGATCCAGACCCGCCTGCTTTGCGCTTTTGGCCGCCTGGGTGAAGAAGCGTTTGAGCACCGCGTAGATGCCCGAGGCCGACAAGGCGCTGCCCGGGTTGTCGGACAGACTTCTGGCCTGCAACGAGCCGCCCTCCCCCCGACCCCATTGCGCCACTGACGCATGCAGGGTGCGGATCAATGGCAGGGTGCTTGAGTCGGCGCAGCGTTTGTCCTCGTCCATGAACTCTTTGCCATGCGTGGCCAGCAGGCGCACGACCTCATCATGCAGCGGCACCTCGCGCGTCTTATTGCGCTTGCCCGTCACCGTGAGGATCCAGGTCTCGGGCAGGTCCGGCAAGGCTTCAATGCGCAAATCGCCGTGACACGCTTTGGCCAGTTCATCCAGGCGAATGCCCGAGCTCACCAGCAGCTCCAGAATGCTTTTCAAACGCACTCGCTCCGGTCCATCGGGAATGGCTTCCAGACACTGCAACACGTGGCTCCACTCGGCCTCGGTAAATGAACGCTTAATGTCGACTTTGGAGGCCGGCAGATCAAAGCCCTTCATGAGCGCCCTCATCGGGTTGGCCACCAGGTAGCCGGCATCACACAGCGCCCCGTACATCGTCTGGATGATGACGAGCGCCTGCTTTTGCGAAGCTGCTGCGGGCTGGCCTCTGAAGGCGCGCCACAGCGGATCGCCTCGAAGCACCGGCGCCGGATGGATCCAAGTGGCGGGCACCTTGGAGAGGAACTCGCGGTACCGCAGGCAGTCCGGTGAGGTCACCGAGGACAGGGGTTTCTTGAGCTCCTGGCCACACCAGAGCATGAAGCGCTCGACCTCTTTTCTGTAGGAACGCAGGGTCGAGGGCTTTTCCTGGTAATGCTCCAGCCAGGCGTGCACGGCTTCGAGGTCATTGGTCGCCCCCAGGGTGTTGGCCATGTGGCTTCTGAATTCACCGGTGTCACCTGCCAGCCCGGGGGAGTTCTGCATCCGGCTCAGGCCCAGCTGCACCAGGGTGCCCTGGCCGAACTGACTGAATTCATTCAGGGGACTCGGGCCCGACTCGGCGCCCAGCAGCATCAAGGCGGCCTGCGCCTTTTCTTTGAGCGCGCGGCGTGACTTGGGTTCATTGACGCTGTCACTGATGAGCACATTGAGGTGCTCGTACTGCATGCGCAGCCAGGCCAGCACCTGCTGCGCGCGCTGCACGCCAAATCCATGGATGCGTCCATGCCAGCGGTAGCCGTAGACGTTGATGAAGCGCACCAGGTCACCCAATGTGAGGATGCCCACCGTGCGCAGGCATTTCACGACCGGCCAGGCAAACCAGGCTTCCAGCCGGTCGCTGACTGTCGGCGTTATTGAGAGCAGGTTGTCCAGATGGTTGAGCGCCCTCACCCGCTCAAGCGCCGGATCCTTCAATCCTTCGGCGGCTTCACCCGCATCGGCGTTGTCCAGGCCGAACGCCGCCTTGTATTCCGCGACGAGCTCGGCCTCGCTCCAGGCGTCCGGATCCATGCCTTCGCTCTCGACCCAGTCCTGCAAAGTCGGCAAGCTCACAGCGGCTTTGACCGGCGCGTCGCTGCGCAGCAGGTCGAGCAGGTGCGTGATCTTGGCCGACGCCGGCAGGGTGGCGTCAAGATGACGACCAGCCTCGATGATGTGCTTGAGCAGCGCGTTGCGTCGGTTCTGGATGTAGCGCAGGTCAGTCGTCGTTTCGCTCCACGCGAGATAACGGTTAAAGGCTTCGCGCAGGTCCAGGCCCAGCAGGCTCGAGCGCACAAAGGCGAAGTGGTGAATCCCTAAAGAGCGGGTGTCGCGTACCACCTGGGCTCGTGAGCCTGGGGGCCGGCCGCGTTTGCGATTCGGAGCGCCGTGAAACAGGGGATCCAATTGCATGGCTGGCTCAGACCCCAGGGACGCCATCATTCAACCTTTTTGGATAAATGTGGGCACAATTTCTCGATAGCTTCGCACAATGCTGTGAAGGAATGCCAGACAACGCGCCCGCACAAATTTCCATGGCTAGTGCGGTCCAATTCATTGCGCATCATGTCTTTCTTAGATGTACACGGTCTTGTATAGCGCGACACCGCTCCAGCAGTTCTGCGAAATCGGGTTGGTGCAGTGCCACAAGACCATCCTGCAACATCGCTGAGTAATCCTTTTCAAGGGCTGCAAGCGATGCACCCTGAGGAATGAGCTGGAGTGAGCCCGACACGGCCTGGGTGTAATCGATCCAGTGGCCGCTGGCGTCCTTCTCTGCAAAAAACATCGATTTGTGTCGTGCTACCTGCAGGGCAAGCGCTTGGTCCTGCACTGCTTTCTCAAAATACTCAGTGCGCGCCATGGCAGCCAGGTCGTACCAATGTCGTGAATACCGCTCACCACGCAGGCGCCCCTGCAGGCAGTACACATGGGCTGCTGTGGCCTTCTCCCAGAAAGTTCGCTCTGCAGCCATAACCAGCGGATGCGCCAGCGGAAACTCCACTGCCTCAATCAGGGGGGCCATGTCGCATGACACCAGGCTGACCTGGTGGGGTTCACCCGTTGCACGGGCTCCAAACTCGAGCTGGATGGTAGGCGCGGCGTAGCCTGTGCCAGTTTTCACTGCCTCATAGGTCACGATCAGCTTATCGCTGTCTTTGCCGGCGATACTCAGCACCGCTTGCAGACCTGCCGCGTTCAGTGCTTCTTGCACAATGGGCTGAACGCTCCCCCTGATCCAATCAGGTAGACGGTCCCGCACCGCGCTGCTGATCTTTTTTTCCTGGCTCGAAGACGTTGGTATCGGATCGCCTGCGCGCAACAGGTCCGGCACTAGCGCGCGAATGTCGTAGGTGAGATCGATGTCCTCCGAGAACCGGTCGATGATCTGGTACGCCTTGGACAACGAGGTACCGCCTTTGAAGGTCAATGTGTGGGCCAGCGGCGATGCATAAATCACTGCCAGGGCCCAGACGACCCAGATGTCTTTTTCCAACAGATGGGCTGGACGACCGCTACGGCCAGAAGCGACTTCCAGTGCCTCGGCCTGGTCCTTCTGACTCAGTGCAAACCAGGATTCAGCCACGCTCGGCGACCTCGCTCATTTCGCTCACAGCCCGTGCCAGCCAGCTTGGCAGCATTTGCCTTGCCGAACGCATGGCCATCCACTCTTCGGCCGGTAATTGTGTGTGCAAGACCTTGAGTGCAGACGCTCCCTGCTCTGGGCCTAACCATGACAGAGCCCGGATCGCCCTGCCTGCAGGTCGCTTGCCCAGTGCCAGTAGCCAGCGTTTGGCATGTTGAAACTCCACCGTGCGATTACCCAGGTGCAAGGTTCGCGATGCCCCTGAAGTTAAGAACACCTCGCGGGTTGGAACTTGTGTGGTCAACCCCAATGCATTGGCCTCAGTCGCACCGTTTGCCACGATCACTTCCCCCTGGGCTGATTCCATAGCTTGGACGATCGTCTGCGTTGCAGGAGGTCGAACGCCAAACCGGCTTTGAATTGGCACGGCATACAAACCCCGCCCTACTCGCAACAGCGTCCCTTCACGCGTCAGACGAGTCAGCGTCTGGTCCACCGCGGCTCGCGTGCCCAGGTGCAAGAACTCCTTGGGCGACAGTAAACCTCCCTCAGGAAGAGTCTGGGCTGAAGACAAGATGAATTGGGCGAGCTGGCTCATGGAAGGATTCTTTTGTCAGAAATATAGCCTATTTTCTGACAAATGGCAACAGGCCTCGTTTGCGTTGGTTAGGGATTTGACAAGGAGGGAGCGGACGCTTTTCAAAACCAAAAAAATCAGCATTCATAGCGACGACAAAAATGCAGCTGCAGATTCAGCCGCTTGCTCATAACTAGGTTGGTAGCCCAAGGTGTCGATAGCCTCGAATGGGGTTCTGCGTTGGGTGTCACCGGTTCACCTCAACGAATAGGCCCTGTTCAAGATGCACCTTTGCTTTAAGGTGCATCTTTAATTTTCCAAATCTTGATGACGGCTTTTGATCCGGCTCATAACTGCGTCATGGAGAGGGCTGCCGCAATGTGATTGACGAACACTGCGTTCATGCGCTCAAGCAGCTCGTGTTCTTCGTGCGTGGTGTGTGGGTCATCGTGGAGCTGGCCATAAATCTTGTTCCAGGCTGGGGTCATGGCGCTGGCCATGCGGCGGAACTCGTCCATGGTCTGCTTGAAGCCAAAGCCGCAATCCTTGCACAAGGCCTCCCAGGAGTGCGCGCCGACCGCATCGAACTCTTCCTCGTCACCGATGAAAAGAGCCATCCGGTTGTCGCCGTAGGCTCGAACGCACAGGATGTCATAGAAGGGAGCCAGCCGGTAGCCCTGATCGGAGATCAGCACGGACAGGTTCTTGGCATGCGCATCGGCGTTGCCGCTCAGATAGTTGAACATCACCCAGCGCTGCATCTGTAGCAGATCCCGGCCCGGTACCTTGAGTTCACGCAGGGCCTGGGCCAGCTTGGGCAGGCTCACCAGCCCTGCATGACGCTCGTATTTCCAGTCGGCGCCGACCCCTAGCAGCTGGCAGCCGTCGATCTGGTGCAGGCAGAGGATGTTGCCGCTGACCATCACCCGGTCATAGCGCTGCACAACGTAGACGGCCTCGGGCACGCGCAGGAGCCAGACATCGGGTACCGGCAGCTTCAGGGCGCGCGCCAGCAGCATGCAGGCATATTCGTTGATCGCGCTGGGCTGGAAGGCCTTGAGCCGGGTGTCGGGCTTGAAGATGTGGGTGGTGGGTGACTGGCCCACGCTGTCGCTGATCTTGCCGGTCTTGCTGTCATAGCGCAGTCCGATCTTGTCCTGGGCGCTGGCCAGCGACATGGTGGTTTGCTCGTTGGCGGTGAGCAGTGGCTTGATGCTGCGTTCGGCAAGGCGCTTGCTCAGTTGCGCATACGTCAGGGGTGTGTATTCCTGCTGGAACTGGGGGGCGGCGTTTTCGGGCAGCACGGACAGAACACCCGGCAGTTCCGCTCCCAGCCGCCCGACCATCTCAAAGGGTGATGCCTCGCGCATTTGGATGGCGTTGAGGATGACGTCCAGGGCTGCGCCTTCGGGCAGGAGGTTGGCGAAGAAGTTTCGGATGTCCACGCCAGTGAAGCGTTCCTTCTGCAGGGGAAAGCGCGGGGCCAGCACGAAAGCGCCATCCTGCTCCAACCACTGGGGGTCGTATTCGAAGAAGTACTCCCCGCCCGCGTGGCCGAACCATCCCATCGGGCGCACATTGGCCCAGACGCGAAGGCGAATCATGGCTTGCTGTCCGTGATGACCATGGTCAGGCCCAGCCCGTTGACGAGCATAGCCAGCTTGCCCAGTGAGCAGCGCTCAGGATGTGTTTCGGCATCCCGGATGAAGGATGGGCTGACATTGCACACGGCCGCGGCTTGCGAGCGCGAGAGCTTCTGGTGCTTGCGTTCTTGTGTCAGCATCTTGGCAAGCTCGGGCAGGGTGCTGGTGTTGATCTGCATATTTTGACCTTATGAGGTCATATTAGACCGGATTGATTCGATCAGCAAGCATTTTTGTTCTTTTGGGGTCAATTTACTTCCCGGTGGGATCAATATCCAGGAAGCTCATGGAGCTTGGCGCCAGAGTTGAGTATGGCGCTGGCACGACGCGAAGCTTGACGCGATCAATTCATACGCATGTGGTAGCAGGCCCTGCCAAACACCGCCTGGCAGCGAATCGAGGGTCTTCACTCTTGTTGCCACTACGCCCACACGCCTCGCGGAGAATGCAGGTCGCGTGCCCAATGGAACAAATGCTTCCATAGGAGCTTGGGCGACATGCTGCTCTTCATTGCCACATCTTCCACGGCAGCCACGATCAGGGACAAAGGTGCCTCATCGAGCAAGGTGGCAACGTGGGGTGTGATGCCCTTTGGCAACTCACCGTTCACCAACGCCGCCGCCAGGACATTGGGGTCGAGCAATGTCCTGTAACTGACACTGGCGCTCTGACTGATCGATTGAAGTGCGTGTGCGTGACCCTTGCGCGTGCCGGCGTCGAGATTGATTCCGACCAGGTCCAGGAGCGCGATCAGTTTGGCAGCACCTAGGTCCACCAGAGAGCCCGTTTCGAGCTGATTGATGGTCGCGCGCGACAAGCCGCTCATCGTTGCGAGTCGGGCTTGGGAGAGCCCTAAAGCCTGGCGGCGAGCGTGTACGAGTCGGCCGATGTTTGCGAGGTTCATAGGACCTATTGGGCCACATTCACACAAAATATGTCAAACATGTTTTACAGTTTTTAAATGCGAAGTTTATGAAACCAACGACTCATCCCGGACGGCTTGGCTGGGCATTTTCGCCCATCATGGCTGGGCAGGGTCAGAGCAGCTTTGACCGGTGCGTCGCTGCGCAACAGGTCCAAGAGGTGCGTGATCTTGCTTGAGCAGCGCGTCCCGCCGGTTCTGGATGTAGCGCAGGTCGGTGGTGGTCTCGCTTCAGGCGAGATAACGGGTGAAGGCTTCGCGCAGTCCAGGCCCAGAAGGCTGGAGCGCACAAAGGCAAAGTGATGAATCCCTAAAGAGCGGGTATCGCGTACGACCTGGGCTTTCGCACCAGGTGGGCGGCCCCGGCGGCGCGGCTCGGCGCTATGGAAAAGCGGCGTGAGCTCTTGCGTCAACATGGAGCGCACCTAACACAGTTCATTGGTAGCCGACCTCCTTTTGGTGACGCACTGCCACAATGGTGACGACCTCACCATCAAAGCGATAGCGCGCGACATAGCCGCTATCGCCAAAGTCGATGGGCCATTCCCGGTACGTTTCTGGCATGCCTTCAACGGGCCGCCCGATTTGCGGCTGGAGCCCAAGCACTTGCACGGCCTTGATGATGGTCTCGCCCGCTCGTTGGGCCGCTGCCGGGTTTTTTGGCCGCAAAAACTCCCGCAATCGTTGCAGGTCCCGGACCGCACCGGGGGCGTACCTTACTTGTGGCACTCGGGTGCACTCTGTTCATTGTCTGTGCCCCAACTGGCCAGCCATGTCTGCACCTCAGTGTCCGTCGCGTGCAAGCCCGTCTCCTGGTATTCCTGCCACGCCTTGAGGGTGTCCTGGCGGAAGGCGTCACGCTTTTCTTCCGTGTCAACGTATTGGCTGATCGCTTCGCGCATCACCCAATGCGCGCTGCGCTGGCGTGCCTGCGCCAGGTGTTCAACGCGGGCTCGGATGCCTGGGTCAAGCTTGACGGATACGGCCTTAGCAGTGGCAGTGGTTGGCATGCGCTGTCTCCATTAGTATCTAAAGGTGTTACCTTAGCACAAACGTTGCAGTTGCACCAGGCATGAGATCGTACAACGCTCGGGAGGAAACAGTTGAAACCAAATCAACCTACAAAAAGGCTTGGGCGGAGGGTCACCGCTGCATCATTCCAGCTAGTGAACTGCCCCGACCTCTGGAATTGTCGTTGGAGGAGAAGATCACTTAGCATTTTTCGATCTTATCGATCAGCTCCAGGTCAAATCGGCTCGGCTGAGCGGCAATTGACGCACGCGCTTGCCGATGGCAGCAAAGATCGCATTGCACACCGCTG
>Ga0209123_1002869_pt1 | contig 13786 bp, 11 predicted proteins | sample BarGraIncu00431A_FD_184500 | JGI IMG/M metagenome (GOLD analysis project Ga0209123, IMG submission 184500) | Arctic peat soil microbial communities from Barrow, Alaska, USA - Barrow Graham LP Incubations 004-31A (SPAdes) (version 2) | ecosystem: Environmental > Terrestrial > Soil > Wetlands >...
GGATTCACTTGATACCAAACCATTTCTATATGAAAGTTGCATTCCTTTCCCTTCAACCTCCGGTCTGAAGAAGGTATAGATGTATTCGATTTGCTCGTTTATGTTCGACTCCTTAATACTAACTTCCATTAGCCCCGATTCTATTTTCGAAATATCAACAATATCGTTGATGATATTGAGCATTCGGACACCACTTTCCTCAATGATATTAATGTACTCTTGTTGCTCTTCGCCGGTAAGGTTAGGCTCTTTCAGTAGTTCGGCAAAACCCAGAATGCCGTTCATAGGAGTACGTATTTCGTGGCTCATATTGGCAAGGAAAGCTGATTTCAAACGGTCGCTTTGCTCGGCGTGTTCTTTGGCTGCTATCAGATCTATGGTTAGCTTATTTCGTTCCGTAATATCGATATTAATTACCTGATAATGCTTGATCCCATTCCATAGAACTTCTTTTCTCGAAACTTTTACATGGCGGATTTCCGCGTTTTTACATATAATACCTATCTCATAATCTAATACATCATGTCCATTTTTTCTTTTTTCTTTTCTTTCCTGATGTTGCGCATAACTTTCGGGAGTGTATCGATTTATTGCAGGTGTACATGTAAATTCTTCCAAACTGTTGAATCCAAAAATATCAAGGAAGGTTTCATTGGCATAAATTGTTTCTCCATCGACGGAAACAATACGTATGCCCATAGGAGATTCTGAAATGGAACGACGGAAATTTTTCTCCGATTGGAGAAATGCTTCTTCCGCCTGCTTGCGCTCGGTGATGTCTCTATTGGTAGACACAAAATGGGTAATGCTGCCCTGCGTATCTTTTACAGGTGTAATCGTCTGCTCCGTATAGAATAGCTCACCGGTCTTCCTTTTGTTGAGTATAACGTTTTTAAACAACATCCCAGAGAGAATTGTTTTCCAGGTGTGTTCGTATTGGGCTTGGCTATAACTACCAGACTTGAGTATTCGCGGTGTTTTACCAACCGCTTCTTGTTTTGTATAACCAGTAAGTTTTTCAAAGGCAGGGTTCACGTACTCGATGATGCCATCCCGATTCGTAATAAAGACGATGTCTGCAGTTTGTTCGACAGCGTTGGAGAGCTTCTTTAGTGTTTCCTCCGCCCGCTTGCGCTCGGTAATGTCTTTATCATATAATGCCTTTAAGGAATTATTCTCTTGCAGTAATTCCTGTAACTCTTTTATAAGTTCTTCTTTTGTTTTATCCTTGTCATTCATATTTGCAGGTTATTTGATGAAATTGATTTGTTTTAAGCATTTGCTATAAAAAAAATAGCGTGGCCAGATTGCCAACCATTATTGAGGTTCGTCCAGGAACACTGTGAACAAGTAAAGCAATGACCACGCCTTGACGTGGCCTATTTTTTACCTTAACTATATTATTATTCACTATGTTAATGTAGAGATACTAAAGAAGAACTCAATGTTGTTGAGCAGAAATGCCTTTTTTACAAAAACCTTATTGATAATTAATTCTGGCATATTTTGAAATGCACAATCCAATCTTCTTTTTCACGAAACGACAATACTTCATCTCCATAAAAGTGAACTGAGTTGATATGTAGATATTTACTGTTTTTACCGTCGCAATTCGTATTCCCGAATTTTCCTTCGAGACTAAAAATGAGATTTTGTAACTCAGTTTCCATTTCAACTTTAATATAAGGCTTTTTGGTTGGCGGAATATGTGATTTATTGGTGGATTTTTGAATTTTATTCTGGTACGGGGTAACCTTTTCCCATCCATATCCTTCAATAGAACTAGACTCAATAAATGGATCGTTTATTTTGCTCCATTTTTCTAATCGGTAAATAAGGTAAAAAAGCACCAAAATCATTAAAATTCCAACTAAAAAAACTAATATCATTTTTGCTTCGAATTAAGGGACTAAAAATTGATTTTTGAATAATTTTAAATTTAGGTACTGGTTTAATTTTACGGAGATCCCAAGTTCACAACTTCCTTAAAGTAAAGTTGGGGTTGTAAAAACGCTTGAAAATCTTTTTCTCCTTAAAAACCGTCTACCTATTTCAATAGTTCGTTAAATTTCAAGCGGCAATTTTGCCATAATCCAATAGTTCTTTGACAATTTTTTGATTTTTAGCAGTGTTCGGGTTGATAGCGAACCTGCACATAAATCGTTCGAGCATCAAAGTGTTGTTGTATAGTGTTTTGTAATCAGCCATTGAGAATGGTTTGCGTGTTGCTTTTTTGTTAGGCAACCAGTCTTGTTTGGCTAAATTTACCACTGTAAGTGCAGCATTAAAATGGAAGTCAAGCTTGTTTTCGCTTCTTGCCTGACAGGTAGTAAGTCCTGTAAACTGCTTTGCATCCCGATATAGAAATTCGATCTGGAAACGTGAACGATAATAACAGACAATTTTTCCGCCCTCCTGTTCTAAATCAGTTGAAAAGTATAGTTTCCGGGCTACCTCTTTCCCATCTTTAAAGAAAATGGCAACGGCAAGTTTTATATCCATCTTAAATGCTTTGGAGTTAACAACAGCAGAATAGATTTTAATCTCTTCTGTTGACAGGTCTAAGGAAAAGTAATTGGTATCAAGATTTTTAACATCTACCTTTCCATCAAACTCTTTAGGTCTTCCTTGTTTACCCGTTAGTTCTCCATAGTACTTATACCTCAACACGCTATCATCCCTCAGGCGGCTAATCAAATGCAGTCCCGCTGATAATATTTTATCAACAAAAGGCTTCTTGGAGAAATAGGCGTCGGCTACTATGTAGTCCGAAAATTCCTTGAACTTTTTTGAATTCTCTGTTACCAGACTTGCATAGTAAGTCAAAAGATTCAACCCTTTGGCAACTAATTCAGCAGCCGATGGTGTTTGCCATGCATTCAAATGGAGGGCCGTATTATTGACAATATCAACAACGGCAAAGCCACAAATATCCAATCCCCATTTTGCTGCTTTGGCAACACCTGACCAGTATTTACCCCTGCCATAAGTGGACTTGCCTGCTTTGGGGATGTAACTTGGATCCAATGCAATTACCCGTTCACCAGATGAAACCCGGTTAATTAATTGCTTATTAAAGGCAAAGAAATCGAACTTCTTTTCAAACTGATTTCGATAAGTTTGTTCACTGAAGGAACTATACCGACCAAATTGAAGGAAGTTAATCTTACCTTTGATGCTCAAAATATGCCAAAGAACGCACACTATAAAATCTTTTCGAGGTTTATTTAACTCTGAAAAAGAGTCGCCTCCTAATGTGTTGTAAATATGCACTTTAATATCATTACTAACTCTGGAGATCATTCTTGTTATATTACGGAATAATCTTTCAAGATACTGATTTTCAGAGTTTTATCCAAATATCTTATCGCTTATTTTCTTGATAATCAAATGTTTATACCATTATTTACCGAAGTATTGTTACTACATAAAACAATTATACCTTTTTAGTTTACTATAAGCAATGAGTATGCCAGAAAAAAAATTGCATTTCAGTTACATGAATCCTGGCGTGACAAGTAATTGAATGTTAGGTATTAAAAAGTATTAAATTTTTATAAAAAAAAAGTAAACCCGTTAACATCGCTATTAACAAACAGTGTATACTGTAATATAAACGCGTATGTACGCGATATCGCGCACATACGTTCTCCCTCGTTTGTAACGAGGGAGTAATGGTTTTTCGTCTCCGACGTAGTTTAATAACGGATATAAATTGTGGAGACAATAAATTTTCGTAATTTTTAATCTAAAAAATGACATCAGAGGTTGATAATCAATATGATGAGGCATATACTCTAAACCAAAACCCCCTCGTTACAAACGAGGGGGAACCGCCTTTTTCATTCTTTAATTCTTTAATTCTCTGCCTCCCCTCACTCTTGCCTTCTCTCAATTTTAATATCGTACTTCATCATCTTGCGGCTCAGAGCATCCCTATGTATTCCCAGTGCATTGGCCGCTTCCTGCTGGTTGAATTTGAATCTTACTAAAGCCATCCGGATCATCTTGACCTCTTGTGCCTTTAGATTATATGATTCATACTTAGCCTCGGATTTATCGGCATTTCGTTCTTTAATCTGGAAATCGGCTATTCCCAGTAAATCACTCTTGCAAAGAATAACGGCCCTCTCACACATATTTCTTAATTCCCTGACATTGCCCGGAAATTCATATTTTAGCAATGATTCATAAACCTCTTTGGCAATATGGATGTGCGGTTTATTAAATTTTACTGAATAAATATCAACAAAATTGATCAATAGCGGCTTGATATCTTCCGGCCTTTCACGAAGAGGCGGAATATGAATATGAAGCGTGTTTAACCTGTGCAAAAGATCAAGCCTGAATTTTTTCTCCGCCACGCGCTGATCTATATTACGATTTGTGGCTGAAATGACCCTGAAGTCGGAGGCAATGGAGGTAGTATCTCCAACCCTTGTTATCATTTTTTCTTCGACAGCCCGCAAAAGTTTCGATTGCAGATTTAAAGGCATATCCGCTATTTCGTCCAGGAACAGCGTCCCCTTGTCACACGCTTCAAAGAAACCCACTTTATCAGTGAAAGCTCCCGTGAATGATCCTTTTTTATGTCCAAAAAATTCGCTTTCTATCAGTGAGTCCGAAAAAGCGCTGCTGTTGACTGCACAAAAGGCATGATTTTTCCTGTTGCTTGAATAGTGGATGATCCTGGCAATATTTTCCTTGCCGGTTCCGCTTTCTCCGGTAATCAACACATTTACATCGGGGTAGTTGGCCGCAATCACCGCCATTTCAAAGATCTCTTTAATCTGAGAACTCACGCCAATAAATTGTCGCTCGATCTTAGCTTTTAGTATATCTAAAATTAATGAATTTGCATCTAACATTTACTTCCATTTGTTAAATTTGGGAATTTATTTTGTGTGTCACCGTCTCCTGAAGGGCAAAGTCAGGGAGTCCGATAAATGCCATCCGCTCTTAACTTTTCGTGCCGTACTTATTTACCCAATGCCGGAACATAAAGGTTAATCTTGTGCATGCGCGAAAAATAACTCACTTATAAAACCATTGAAATTTTAGGAATGCTTTGTTAACTGGTATATCACTTTATTTTAATGTAGTTTTTGTGCATATTTTAAGGTGCAAATATGTAGACTATCGTCGATATTTCCTAATTTATTATCGACTATTATCTATATTTTTCATATTTCCTATGAAAGGGGTGTACGACAAAATTCCCTTTTCATAAAAATGACGATGGACTGATCACAACATATAATAATCGATCTTCCAGGGAGTTCAAATGGAAAGTCCAACAAGCAATGCAAGCTTTAACTACCCACTTACAGGGGAAGTTCATGTTGATGAATGTTTTATTGGCGGAGAAGAAGAACTAAAACAGGGTCGAAGTAAAGGCAAGAAAAAATTGGTAATAATAGTGGCACTTGAAAAGTTGCCATTTAATGGAGTTGGCAGGGCATCCGCACAAATCATTGATAATGCTTCGAGTGCTTCATTTCTTCCTTTTTTTAAAGCACATATATCAAAGGATGCCGAAGTGGTTATGAATGAATGGACTGGATATATTCCATTAAAAAATGATTACAAAAAGTTAAACAGTTAAAACAAACAAGTTCCTTCGAACAAAGGGAAAAATCAGCCTGACATGCATATTCACATAATGAATTTGAAAGGTTGGTTAAGAGGGATACACCACCATTGTAGTAAGGAAAGATTACAAGGCTATCTTGAAGAATATCATTTTAGATACAATAGACGCAATAATATGGACACAATCTTTGATACCTTACTTAAAAGAATGGTTGAGTAAGAGCCAAAACGTTTAAACATAAATACAGATAAATAATCCTGCGGTCTAAACGCCTATACCTATTTCTCTATTTAATGGAATATGTGATTATCTACATCATTATTAACCATTTATATTGATATGTGCAACTTCTTAATAACCATTAACTGTCCAAATATCTGATAATTGACATATTTTTATTGAATTTTATAACATTCATGAGTATTTCGGTCAAACTGGTTCTTCGTCATATTCGGTGAAGTAATAACGAAAAGTGACCACTTAAAATTGTCGTCTTAATTATTACTTAAATATCAAATATACAGTAAAATATAGCTAATTAATTAGAAAGTAAGGTAGATTATTAGTATCTTTAAAGCGCTAATAATCAAAGACAAAGCAATCATGCCCCTACTTACTAATTGCGCTAAAGTTACTGAATTATTTCCCACTTGCCTGTACCTCATTTCGGATATGCTTTTTACGTCTGCCGATAATAAAGAGAATAAATGAAGGCATTATTTTCTTTATCTGGCATTCGTCTTGGAACACCACATATAATTGATTTTAAGATACATGTTCCTGCTCGTTCAATACAGAAATCTGCTAAGTGCCCTTGTTGTGCTAAAAAGAGTAAATATATTCATAGTTCATACGTTAGGATTCTAAGGGATCTTCCTATGTCAACTCACTGTGTTTCAATTAATCTAACTGCGAGAAAGTTTTTCTGTAGGAATCCGGATTGTAAAAGAAGGATATTTACAGAACAACCTGGTGATGAGATTAAAGCGTATTCAAGAATGACTAATCGAACACGACAGAGGCTGCAAAGTATTTTTCTTGAAGTATCTGCCAGAAAAGGAGCCTATATTGCTGGTTTAATTTCATTGCCAGTAAGTCCTTCGACCGCACTCAGGTTTGTTGATAGCTTACCGATTCCCTTAATCGATAAAGTGAGGGTTTTAGGAATTGATGATTGGGCGTATAGGAAAGGGTTATCTTATGGAACCTTGCTTGTAAACATTGAAACAAGACAAGCAATTGATTTATTGGAAGGCAGGGATGGTGTTGCTTTGAAGAGATGGTTAAAGCAGCATCCTGAGGTAGAAACAGTGACACGTGACAGAGCCAGTTCTTATTCAAGTGCCGTATCGGCAATATTACCCAATGCAGAGCAAGTGGCCGACAGATTTCATTTATTGACAAATTTATCGGACAGTGTATATGATGCTATCAGGCACGAATACAGGGATTTATCAAATTCATTACTTGAGGATTCTCCACCCCAGGTCGCTATTGCACCAGACATTTCTGATGAAGAACCAACGAAAGGTCCAGGAAAAGAGAAAGGAGAAATGAATGATTATTTCAAAGCGAGATTTGATAAAGTAAAAGAAATGCTTAAAGATGGGGGCTCAGTAAAATCAATTGCAAAATCGTTACAGATGTCAAGGAATACGGTTCGTCGTTATTCCAAAATGGATATTTTATTAAATAAAGGCATTCATGTCAGGAATAATTACAATGAATATCAGGAAATTATAGAAAGGGAGTTTTCCGAAGGGAAAAATATTACAACGATATTTGACAGTATTACAAAAACAGGTTTTAAAGGGGGTAGGACCAGTTTTTATGAACAATTCAAAGATCATCCGATGCGGACAAATCCAGAGATAAAAACATTGCCGGTAGTTAAACAAAGATTAATGTCCCCACAAAAGATCGCAAGATATCTACGATTTGCTGACTTGTCTAAAATCGAGAATAATTTCGAAAGAGAAATCATGATTTCATTGTTCAGAAAAAATACGATACTCGAGAAACTTCAACTTCAGATTTTGTCATTTAAAGACTTGTTATTGGGAAATGATGACTCATTGTTAGACGACTGGATGAATAAAACCTGGGCAATTGGGACGTTTCAACTTCAGACTTTTGTCAGAGGTTTAAGGAGCGATATAAAAGCCGTTAGAAATGCGATAAAAACGAACTGGAGCAATGGACAAGTCGAAGGGCAGGTGAACAGATTGAAAAGCATAAAACGGCAAATGTATGGAAGAGCCGGCTTCGAACTGCTACGAAGAAAAGTGATACTTAGTAAGGCAGGTTAAACATCACCTAAATTGACGAAGAACCACTTTACTCCGAAATACTCATCATTCATATAATCAGGCGTATAACTCCTCTGAAATATCAGTTGTATTGATATGAAAATTAAATTTCATCTTTCATCACCATCGGCCAATATTTCTTAATGCCACTACTTGAGCAGCCTCTACAATCTTCTTGGCTATACCCTTATTCCCGGTTATCTTTCCGCTGAGCACCCTGTACACATATTTTCTGCCGCCGTTCAGGTCTTTATATCCCACAATTCTGGCGATCTTTATATAATCCCCTCGGTCTAATAATTTTTTAATTTCAGAAATATTCATTATTTTAAAATATTTGTGCTACTTTAGTATGACAAATATATAGATTATAATCTATATAATTAAATTATTTATAGATTATTTTCTATTTTTTTATACCTGTTTTATGAAGGCTATTGCAAGATTGTATCAATATTTTGAATACAAACATATTAAACCCACCAGATTCGAAAAGGATTTAGGATTAAGCAATGGCTATTTAGGTAGTCAAATGAAGAGAGAAGCCGATATTGGCAGTTCTATCCTTGAAAAAATAATAGTCAATTGTCTGGATTTGAATATTAAATGGCTTATTACTGGTGAGGGTAATATGTTGTCGGATAAAGGTAATTCGGTTGTATGTGATTTGCGGATAGAACCTAAATCCGATTATTCCGGTTCCCTGGGTTGTGAATTATGTAAAACTAAGGATGTACTAATAGAGGTATTGTGCCGTCAGGTTAATACTCAGCTGGAGATGATTAATTACCTCAAGGAACTCAAAAGCCCTCGCGAAGAAGGGCAAAAAAGAAAGGCTGTATCCTGAAACTATGGAAATAATTTGCCCATTGCATAAATCCGTGGCATTCCCCCCTAAATTATGCACAAACCGACACATATACACCTTAAATCCGCAAATAGTTATGAATAAAAGCTGCCAAAACATTGTGCATAAATATTTTACACAATGTTTTGGCAACTGAAATATTTCACCTGTTTTAGTGTTGGAAAACAAACAAACAAACAAATAGGAATAATAACTTTTCGGTATAAAAATACAAAAAACATCAACCAATGTAAGCCCTTTTGCGGGAATTTCATTTGTCAATAATGAATTTGACAAAGTTGGAATGTGTCAACTTGTTGATAGTGAATTAGGTGATAGGGTTAAAACGGTTGATTTTTCTTATGGCGATATCATAAAAAATTTATGTAACGTTTTTTATAGCGGTGGTGATTGTGCCGAAGACATTCAAACTCATTTAGGGAAACACCTAAAATCTATACCAGGCAACAGTGTTCCAAGTGCAGACACAATTTTACGCGGAATAAAAGAAGTTGCCACTAAAAATTCAACCTTTGAATCCAAATAAGGCAACATGTATGATTTTAACATCAACCCTTAACTCCGCAAAAGAAAGTCGATAAAAATCGGGAAGCCCTGTAAAATCAATGCTTACAAAGCTTGCCCGATTGATGATTTTTCACTTATTTAGGTGAAAAACATCGTCGCGGATGAAAATTACATATTCTTCAGAAAAAATCAACTCTTTTGGCGGAATTAATTTCGCTGATCATATTATCAGAAATGCCTCGGTTTATAAAACCATCGACCAAACCCTGGGGGGGCGCGGGATAAAAGCTGAATATTCTTACAGTGACCTGATCCGATCTTGCCTGTTAATGGTGCTTTGCGGTGGCGAATGTGCCGAAGACATTACCGAACACCTACGTTCGAAACTGGCTCATGTCAAGGGATTAGAAGTGTGTTCGGCAGATACTTTGCTCCGGATGCAGAAAGAACTGGCCACAAAAAAAGAAACAACCATTTCAAAGACAGGCATTGAACATGATTTCAATATCAACATGGACATGAATAAATTGTTGGTCAAGTTGGCGGTTCAAACAAGCCAGCTATCGCCAAAAAATGACAATTATATTTTTGACTATGATAATCAGTTTATCCCCACCGACAAGTATGATTCGAAACGGAGCTACAAACATGCCGACGGGTATTTTCCCGGAATAGCTTCAATAGGCAACTTTCCGGTTTACATTGAAAACCGCAATGGCAACAGCAATGTGAAATACAAGCAAGATGAAACCCTGAAAAGGGCTTATCAGTTACTGGGCGAAAATGAGATCAAAGTAAAACACAGCCGGATGGATTGTGGATCATTCGACCAAACCGTTGTCCCGGTGGTTGAAGCCAACAGTACTTATTTCTACATCAGGGCACAACGGTGTGCCAGCCTTTACGAAATGGTAAGGGATATAACGTATTGGAAAACAGAAACGATTGGGTTCAAAGAATATCAGGTGACATCCATTGGATATGCTCCATTTGGCTGGGACAAAACCTACCGCTACGTGATAACCAGAGAAAAGAAAGCCAACGGGCAAGGCGACCTGTTCACCGGTGACGATTTCACCTACCGGGCAATAATGACAAACAATCGTGAGATGACCGACCTCGAAGTCGTTGAATTCTATAACGACAGGGGCGAGGGCGAACGGCTGTTTGACGAAATGAACAATGATTTTCTTTGGAAAAAGATGCCATTCTCTTTCCTGCATGAAAATACAGTGTTCCTTGTGATGATGGCAATCTGCCGGAACCTTTACCACTTTCTGACCGATTTTATCAGTAAAAGACTGGATTTTATCAAGCCAACCTTCCGATTGAAGAAATTTATTTTCCGGTTTATGGTTGTCCCCTCTAAATGGATAACTCAGGGGCGACAACAAATACTAAAGCTGTTTTCCGTCAAAAAATATCATCTATTATTGGGGTAAAGACCAAATGTTTTTAACGATGATGGGATAGGTATGTTTGTCTGCCAAAATCAACTAGTTGATATTCAGTATAAACACAAACAACAACATACCTTGTCGCATTTTTCACAGTAAAAACTATTGGTATCATCTTGTTTGCTGAAGACCACTGCTGGCAGTATCGAATAATTGAACAAAGTGCAACCATGAAACAGATATTGAGCGAAAATTGTCAAATTTTATGGCAACAAAACCCGAAAATGACTATTTTTCAAAACCTAATTTAATTGCTGCGGATTTAAGGTCAACACAAAACTCAATACATTAAACATTAAATCGTTACTGCTTACAAAGCAACTGGGAAAAGATACCTATTATGATTTTGATTACGATAATCAAATAATTGCCACCGAAAAATACGATACCAAACGCACTTACAAGCATTGTAAAGGATACTGTCCGGGAGTTGCAACTATTGGAAACAAAATAGTTTATATCGAAAACCGCGATGGAAATGCCAATGTGAAATTTGAACAGGCATCCACCCTTACCCGTGCATATGGTCTTTTGAAAGAAAATGGTGTTAAAATAGACCGTTCGAGAATGGATGCGGGTTCCTATTCAAAAGACATTATAAATGTAGTTGCGTCCAATAGTAAGTTATTCTATATCAGGGCCAACAAGTGTGCGGATCTTTTTAGGCAAATTGCCGAAATTCAGGAGTGGGAAACGGTAGAAATTAATTACAAAATTTACCAGGTAGCCTCAATGCTATTTACTCAATTTTGTGAAGAGGAAAAATATCGATTGGTTATTATGAGAGAGAAAAACAATGATAATCAGATAAATTTGTTTACAGGAGATACTTTTATTTACCGTTCTATTTTGACTAACGATTGGCAAAGTACAGAAAAAGAAGTTATTGAATATTATAATCAGAGGGGCGGCAGTGAGAAACTGTTTGACGTTATGAACAATGATTTTGGTTGGAAGCACCTTCCATGTTCGTTCATGAACGAAAACACAGCGTTTTTAATCATCATGGCGATGGCTAAAATTTTTACAATTACTTCGTAGAGAAGGTATAAAATGTTTTCAAGAACATAAAGCCATCTACCAGCCTTAAACACTTTATATTCAGCTTTATATCAGTAGCAGGCAAATGGGTTTATACAGGGCGGCAATGGGTGCTGAAATTATTTAGTGACAGGTTATATGAGGCACTCGCAGTCTAAAAACACCGACTTCCGCAAGTATTTTAGAAGCCACCTGGGATTACTATATCTGGAAAATTAATCAATTAATCTATTACAATTCTAAATATCAGCTTATTATGCGATTTGGTATATATTCCCACGTACCCCCTCGTTTGTAACGAGGGGGTAATGGTTTTGCGTCTCTAACGTAGTTTTCAATGGAAATAAATTGTGGAACCAGTTCTGCATGCCCCTATTCGGGCGAAAAAGGATTGTTAATGTTATAATAGTATGATAAACAATCAGATGAGCTATAAACTCTAAACCAAAACTCTCTCGTTATATACGAGGGGACTGCAAAAGGCGTGCCAAACATTACCGCAAATCCGAAAGAGCAGGGGTTGGAAGAAAAAACTAAGATAATATTCTATATGCGATTAAAATATCGTATATTTGATCTGTTATTTAATCTTAAATTAAATCGGATATGAAAGTAACGGCTATCATTAATGATGATCTTGTAAAAACAGTTATGAATATTTCACATAGTAAAAATATAACTGAAGGATTGGTAATTGCATTGGAAGACTATGTTTATCGTAAAAAGATTGAAGAGTTAATTACTGAAGTAGAAAATGAACCTTTACAATTTGAGCATTCTGCTGAAGAAATCAGAGAAATAAATAGAAGAAAGAGGGTATGATTTTATTAGATACATCAATCTGGATTGAATACTTTAAAAGGAATGAAGGTTATATAATATTAATTGATAACCTTTTGCGACAGAAGAAAGCGTTTGCATTGGATTTTATTTTTGGAGAACTTCTCCAGGGTGCCAGAGAACACGAGAAATCAAGAATTATTGGTATTTGGGAAATTTTGCCAAAAGTCAATATTAGTGGAATTGGTTTTTATGCAGGTAAGTATTCAATGGAAAATAAATTGTGGGATAAAGGTATCGGATTAATTGATTGTGCAATAATTTATTCAACCATTGAATCTAAATCTTTACTCTGGACGCTTGATAAGAAAATACTTAGCTTTACGGATGAAAAGTACCTCTTCGTTCCCCCTCGTTTGTAACGAGGGGGTTATGGTTATTCGTCTCCGACGTAGCTTTTCAACGGAAATAAATTGTTGAGACAATAAATTTTCGTAACTTTTAACCTAAAAAATGACTCGTTCCCCCTTCTATGTTGTAACGAGGGGGTCATGGTTTTGCGTCTCTGACGCAATTTTGCAACGGGAATAAATTATTGAACCAGTTCTGCATGCCCCTATTCTCGCGATAAAGGATTGTAATTGTTCAAATAGTTTGATGATCAATGAGCTGATTCATAAACGATAAACCTGTTCCCCCTCGTTACAAACGAGGGGGAACGGGCGAACGCTTATCGTATGTGTTGAATAATTTTGGCAACAAATACGACATTATATTTTAGCCATTACTTAGCATTAAATTTAATGGATTATTTAAAGTAAAAAAATACCGATTTTATCAACTTTTAGACCTTACTATGCTGGACCGTGAGTTTTGCCCCATTGTATATGAAGTGGTCGAAAGGCTGAAGAAGGAAGATCTTTAGTACTTTGTAAGTTACTGAAAAACTATTTTCCCATTACTATTAACAACCAGCTTTATCTGTTGATTGCTGCCTGCAATAGTAACATTTGCATTCAATAAAAGCCCCGATTGGGTTAAGGCACTAAAGGAGTAATTTCCCTTATCAATTAATTGGGCAATTGAAGATTTATTAATCAGTTGTAATCTAAATATATGATATTAAGGTATTTATTACTATATTAAGCATCTATAAATCATTAGTACCTTTCTCAAATATTTTCAATGCTTCCTGTTCAGTCTTAATTATCCGGCAGCCACCCAGTATAGC
>Ga0209123_1002871_pt1 | contig 13777 bp, 13 predicted proteins | sample BarGraIncu00431A_FD_184500 | JGI IMG/M metagenome (GOLD analysis project Ga0209123, IMG submission 184500) | Arctic peat soil microbial communities from Barrow, Alaska, USA - Barrow Graham LP Incubations 004-31A (SPAdes) (version 2) | ecosystem: Environmental > Terrestrial > Soil > Wetlands >...
TAGAGTGAAATTTGCGATTGTCGGAATAAAGTGTACTTTCAGGTACTGCTAGTATCATGCCCTTATAGGGCGAAAAAAATACTGCCTGTTTTACAGGCAGTTAATTATTTAGTTGTTTCTCTATTCATTTTTTCCCATTCTTTCATTTTCATTTTGTAATCTAACATTTGTGTTAAATATTTGTAATACATATATTGTTGCTCGTAATACATAGCAGGATTTGCAGTCATCATATCCATTTCTGGCATTTGATTCATCATGTTTGGCATTCCTTGCATACCAGGTTGCATACCAGGTTGAATACCTTGCATATTGAAATTGTATGGGTCAAAATACGGTTGCCCTTTTTCCATTTTTTATCACCTACTTTTTTATTTTAAATAAATTAAATTTAATGTATAACTTATTTACATATACACATAATACTAGTGTAATCCATATAAGAGGTTACACCCCCTTCTTTAAGAAGTAGCCATTTGGCTACTTCTTTTGTATTTCGTATTTATTTTTTTTATACCTATTTTCATTTTTAATTAATAAATAGGTTGAAAGTATTAGCAAAATTAAAGCTATTGAATATATATATGCTGTGCATATTTGCTTTTGATAGTATTCTGTGATTTGTACATTAGAAAATACGGATACATTTGAGAGGTTTAGTATGTTTGTGTATTTTAATAAAATATATGCTATAAAAACAGATAATATACCATGAAATAGTTTAAAGATAACTAATTTTTGCAATGATATATTTATGTTTTTAAGACAGGATTTTATTTGGAATATTATTGATAATCCACTAAATCCAAGTAGAAATGAAATCACTAAAATATTATTAAAATAATTTGAGTAGTTAGATATGCTATAAACACCTCTAGTTACCTCAAATAGCCCTGATAATGTATCAAGTATATAAGTATTACTAATTAAATTAAATTGTCTTAAAGACGTATAAGTGATGTCCGCAAGTAAATTAAAAATAACCATAAAACTTAAAATAAATGCTAAAGTAATAAATGAATTTAGTATACTTTTTTGAAGTATTTCAAATTTTGTCATATTTTGATAAAAAGTATCTGTTATTTCACTTGTTTTAGACGTTTTTTGACTACATCTATTTAAAATACTATTTTTTTCGTGTATAATATTGTATTCATTTATTCTAGAATAAATTAGACCAATTAAAATAGAACTAGAAAAATGTGATATGAGAAGAATAATACCAATTGATACATTATTCATCATAGAAATACTTACGGTTGTAAGTATAAATATTGGACTACAATTATTAACAAATGAAATCAGTACTAAAGCATCGTTTTTACTTATTAGTTTATTATATACCATATTATCAACTGCTTTAGCACCAGATGGGAAACCGCATAAAAATCCTAGTAATATCGGCATTGCACAGTTTTTAGATAATTTAAATATTTTCGGTATAAACGAGAGATAATTTGCAATTTCAGCTATTATTCCGGTTTTTAATGTTATTTCAGTAAATAGAATAAAAGGGAAAAGAGAAGGGAAAACACTACTTAAAAATATTTCAGTAGTATTTTTTACAGAGTTATAGTTAACACTACCTAGTGTAAGTAATAACAATAGCACAAAAATAAAAATTAATAAATAGGTTATTTTAGATATTTTCAAATGTAACCACCACTATATAGTATTTAAAAAGGAGATAAAATATGCAAACAACAGACAATTTAAAAGATTATGAGTTATTAGACATGGCAAATGGAGAAAAATTAGAACGATGGGGAGAATATATATTAATAAGACCAGATCCTCAAATTGTTTGGGATGTTAAAGAGAAGCCAGAGTTATGGAAAAAAGCTAATGCAAGATATATACGCAGTAGTACTGGCGGCGGTGCTTGGGAAAATTTAAAACCTATGAAAGCTACTTGGAGTATTAAATATAAAGATATTACATTCAATTTAAAACAAATGGGATTTAAACATACAGGATTGTTTCCAGAACAAGCTGTAAATTGGGACTATATGATAGAAAAAATATCTGAAGAGAAGAAAACAAGATCAGAAATTAAAATACTTAATTTGTTTTCATATACAGGAGGAGCAACTGTTGCTTGTTTAAAAGCAGGAGCATCAGTATGTCATGTAGATTCTTCACAAGGTATGGTTAATTGGGCTAAAGAAAATGTAAAATCTAGTAAATTACAAGATAGTTCAGTAAGATTTATTGTAGATGATGTAATAAAATTTGTTGAAAGAGAAATAAGAAGAGGAAATAAATATGATGGTATTATAATGGATCCTCCTTCATACGGAAGAGGATCAAATGGTGAAGTTTGGAGTATAGAAAAAGATCTTTTCTATCTTGTATCTGAATGTAGTAAACTTTTATCTGATAATCCGATTTTTGTTATAATAAATACATATACAGGTGGTTTATCTGGAACAATAATACAAAATATACTAAGAATGTCATTATCTAAAAAAGATTTTTCTGGTATAACAACAAACGAAATAGGACTAAAATGTAGTAACAGTTCAATGTTACTTCCTTGTGGAATAACTACAAAGTGGGAAAATAGCAAATAAAACAAATAATAAATAAAATAAAATTAAAAAATGAATAATAAACAAAAGATAAAAGGCGGTGATAGCTATGTATATAGTTTTAGCATTAATGTGTATGGTTTTATATGCTATACAAGAAATAATGTCAAAAAAAGTTTCTAATCAAGATATAAAATCAGAAACTATGTTTATAAATACTTACTTGTTTTTAGGTATCTTTAAAATACTTTTAATAATGGTTACAATAGGAGGAACATTTGTATTTAGACCGTTAATGTTACTGCTAATAGTTCCTAATATGATAGTGTACGCAGCTATAAGTTATTTATATTTAAAAGCTCTTAAAATGTTGCCGGTTTCGGTTGTGGTACCAATTTATTTAATATATTATCCTATATCAATGTTATTTAGTATAGGGATTTTAAAAGAGCAGGTTAGCTCTATACAATTAATTGCAATGGTTGTTATATTTGTAATGATACTAATGCTTTCAATAAGTACATCAAAAAACAGACTTAACAAAGGTATCGATAAAGAGCATTATGAAGAAAGTCATAAAAAACTTGGAGTACATTTAGGATCTATTTCAAAAGGAATAGTATACATAGTAACAGCTGGACTACTTAATGCTGTTTCTATATTACTTGATAAAAACGCATTTAATGTAGGTATAACGACTAATGAAATGATATTATATAGTGGTATTTCTAATATAGTAATAGCATTTACATTCTATTATATTATTAAAAGATCATTTACTTTAAAAGGAAGTAAGTATTTATATACCATGACTTCTTTAATGATATTGACTATTGGAGTAAAATTTTTAAGCAGTATAACATATATTGCTGCAATGCAAATGGGGAATGCAACAATAGTTGTTCCAATAATAGCTTCAAGTATTTTACTCGTTGAACTATTATCGTCATTTTTTCTTAAAGAAAGACTCAGAAAAAGAGAGTACTTATGTATAGTTATATTTATGATTGCTATACTTGTACTAATATTATAGAATATGTTTCTTTAAATTTATAATATAAATGAAATTACACAAATTAAAGATGAATGTAAATTAAAAAATGATTTGCAGTTACAAATTTTAAATAAAGATATAGATAAAGAACATAAATTGTAGATGTTAACTCTCATAAATGGAATTAAATTATCAAATAAAGTATATTCTAGTAAACTTTTCTAAAAATATTGAAATATACTACATTATGTGGTAAAATATATATATAATAATTTGAAGGGAGAAATTTAAATGTTATCAAAACCAAATATTAACGAGCTAATAAAAAAAGCAGGTAATAGATATGAGGTAGCTTTAGCAATTGCTAAAAGAGCTAGAACAATTTCACAAAGAAGATTAGAACGAGGAGACGCTAACATAAAAGATACAGTTGATTTAGCAGCAACTGAAATTTATGAAGAAAAAGCTCTAGTTAAGAAAAACGGAGAATATATTTTACAAAGTAAAAACAATGTATTAGATATTGATACAGTTATATCTAATACAGTTGATGGTATTCTAAAAGATTTAGCAGTTAAAGATGAACTTTTAGATTTAGAAAAACCAAAAAAAGTTAGAAAAACTAAGAAAGAAGATCCAGAAAAAAACGTAACTGAAATTGTAGATGAAGAAAAAGTTAAAATTACAAAGAAAGTTACAAAAAAAGAAAAAAAGATAGAAAGCACTGATGAGTAAAAATATTCATATTATCACCTTAGCTGGTGATATAGCAAGTGGAAAAGGTGCCGTATCACATATAATGCAAACTAAATTAAATTATCAAATATACAAAAATGGTGAATATTTTAGAGAACTTGCAAGACAGCATAATATGTCAATTAAAGATTTTAACATATATGTAGAATCGCATAAAGAAATTGACTTTCAGATAGAAAAAAGTGCTCAGGAATATGCTAGTTTGCATGATAATTTAATTGTAGATGCAAGGCTTGGATGGTATGCTATTCCACATTCTTTCAAAGTATATCTAACTGTAGAATTAGAAGAAGCGGCAAAAAGAGTTTTAAATGATGAAAATAGAGGAAAAGTTGAAAAATACATAGATTTAGAGCATGCTAAAGGTGAAATAGCAGAAAGATTTAAATTAGAGAATGATAGATATTTTAAAATATATAATGTGAAAAAACATGATATGTCCAATTATGATTATGTATTAGATACTACTAATATTTCACCTGATGAAGCAGTTCAAAATATTTTAGAGCAGTATTTTGAATGGCTAAAGAAACAGGAAAACTAATTATACAAAGTAGTAATGAAATTACTACTTTTTTTTTAAGGGGTTGTTTAAAAGATGAAGTGTATAAAAGAAATTGACGAGAGTATATTCAGAGGGTATGATATACGAGGAATTTATGGTAAAAATTTAAATGAAGATGTAAGTTATACAATAGGTAGATCTTACGGTACAATTTTAAAACAAGAATACAATTCAGATAAATGTATAGTTGGCGCTGATGCAAGAAGTTCATCTCCATCTATTTCCAAATCACTTATACAAGGTATAACTGATTCTGGAGTAAATGTTATATACCTTGGAACTGTTACATCACCAATGTTGTATTTTGCAAATGAAATGTTAAATATTCATAGCGGAGTAATAGTTACAGCAAGTCATAATCCTAAAGAATATAATGGATTTAAAATTGCTTACAATGTAAAAGGAGAAATTTGTGGAGATGAGATAGTAGATTTTAAAAACTTCACATTAGCAGGTAACTTTGCATCTGGAACAGGAATAGTTACTGATTATGATATTAGAGATGAATATACAAAAATGATAGTATCTAAATTTCCTTTCAAAAAAAGATTAAAAGTTGTTGTAGATTCTGGTAATGGAACAGCTTCAATAATAGTTCATGATATATTTGATAAATTAAATCTTGATGTAACTTATATATATTGTGATTCTAACCCAGACTTTCCGAACCACCATCCAGATCCAGCAGAAGCAGAAAATTTAAAAGATTTACAAGCAAAAGTGCTAGAAGTAGGCGCAGATATAGGTATGGCTTTTGATGGAGATTGTGATAGAGTTGGTTGTGTAGATAATAAAGGTAGAGTGATTTCAAGTGATTATTATATGGCTATAATGGCTAAATATATATTACCAAATCTATCAAATAAATCAGTTATATTTGATGTGAGTTGCTCAAAAACTTTATCTGAAGAAATAAGAAAAGTTGGTGGAATTCCTGTAGTATATAAAACAGGTAATTCATATATAAAAAGAGAAATGTTAAAACAAGAAATGTTATTTGGCGGAGAAATATCTGGTCATACATTCTTTAAAGATAAATTTTATGGTTTTGATGATGGTATATATGCCGGACTTAGAATGGTAGAAATTGTTGATGATGAAACAGTAGAGCTAAGTGATGTTGTAGATACATTAAAAAAATATTATTCTACACCTGTACTTAAAATTTTAGCTTCTGATGAAAAGAAAGCATTTATAGTAGAGCAAGTAGTTGAATATTGTAAAAATAAAGGATATAATACAAACACAGTTGATGGTGCAAGACCAGAATTTGATGATTCCTTTGCTATAATTAGAATGTCAAATACAACTCCAAAACTTACTGTTAGATTTGAAGCGGAAACAGAAGAGAGATTGGAAGAACTTAAAGGTGAATTTTTACCAATAGTCAATGATCTTATATCAAAATATTGTTAGTAGGTGAAAATTAGTGATAGTAAAAGTACTTATAAATACATCTGTAAAAACACTTAACAAAGTGTATGATTACAAAGTTAAAGATGATATGATGTTTAATATATCTATTGGAAAAAGAGTAAAAGTAAGTTTTGGAAGAGGCAAAGATAGATTTGTAGAAGGTATCATAGTTAAAATAGAAGATGATACATATAACCCAGAATTTAAAATGAAATATATAGATGAAGTATTAGATGAAATATCATATATAGATAATATAAAACTCAAATTATGTAAATGGATGGCATATATGTATTTTTGCAATGTATATGATACATTAAAGTTAATGCTTCCACCTGGGACAAACAATATTAATTCAAATAAAACATTAAAGGCAAAACAAGAAACTGTAGTTAATTTAAATAAAGATATGAGTGAAATATTAAATGAAATAGAAGATGGTAAGATAAAAAGTGCAAAACATATTCAGTTATATAAATTTTTAATGGATAATGAATATGTAACTATGTCAGATATAACAGAAGGTTTAAGTATAAGTAGAGCTATAGTTTCTACTGCTGAAAAAAACGGATATGTATCAATAGATAAAGTAGATATAAAGAAAGATAGTTTAAGTGATTTAAATGTTGAAAGAACAGAAAAATTACAACCTACTGATGAACAACAAATTGCTATTGATGGTATTATAGAATTAACTAAATCAGGTGTTCATAATCAATGCTTGTTATTTGGAGTGACAGGTAGTGGAAAAACTGAAGTATATCTTCAAGTTATTGAAGAAGTACTAAAGACAAATAAAACAGTTATTGTACTTGTACCTGAAATATCACTTACACATCAAACATTAACACGTTTCTTATCTAGATTTGGAAATATAGTTTCTATATTACATAGCAAAATGACAATATCTGAGAGAAAAGAAGAATATAGAAAAATAAAAATTGGTGAAAGTAAAATAGTTGTAGGAGCAAGATCTGCAGTATTTGCTCCACTTGATAATATTGGACTTATAATAATTGACGAAGAACATGATTCAAGTTACTATTCACAAACAACTCCTAAATATTCGACTAAAGAAGTTGCAGCATATATTTGCAGTGAAAATAATGCTACATTACTACTTGGAAGTGCAACTCCTGAAGTATCTACATATTATAAAACTACCATTGGTAAAATTAAACTTTTTGAACTTAAAAATAGACCAAATGGGGCTAATATGCCAGATGTAATTATGGTAGATAGAAAAATAGAAAACTTGAGTAATTACTCAGTTATAAGTAGAAGATTAAAAGAAGAGATTATAAAAAACATTGGAAATAAAGAACAAACTATGATATTTATGAATCGTAGAGGGTATTCATCATACTTAACGTGTAGACAATGTTCATATACATTTAAATGTGAAAATTGTGATGTAGCTATGACATATCATAAAAAGAGTAATTTGTTACTTTGTCACTATTGTAGTCATGTACAAAGAAATGTACAAATATGTCCAGTTTGTTCAAGTAATGAATTAAAAGAAAGTAGTTTTGGAACTCAAAAAATTGAAGAAGAGTTAATAAAACAAATACCGGGTATATCAATACTTAGAATGGATAGAGATACAACAATTTTAAAAGATTCACATGCTAAAATATTAGAAAAGTTTAGAAATGATAATATAGATGTTCTTATTGGTACACAAATGATAAGCAAAGGACATGATATAGAAAACGTAACATTAGTAGGTGTACTTGGAACTGATTCAATGCTTAATATGAATGATTACCTAGCATCTGAAAAGGCATATTCTAATATATCTCAAGTAGCAGGTAGATCAGGTAGAGGTTTAAAGAAAGGTAGAACAGTTATCGAAACATCAGATACAGAAAATAGTGTACTAAATGCAGCAGTAAATCATGATTATCTTGAATTCTATAATACAGAAATATCTTTTAGACAAGCATTTAATTATCCACCTTTTTTTGATTTAATATTATTGCAATTATCTAGTATAAGCAATAATAACGTTAAACTTGCATCAGATAAATTATATGGTATTATGCAAAATAGTGATAATATGTATAAAATATTTTCACCTAAATCTCCTTTTATAGAGAGAGTGAATAACAAGTTTAGAATAAATATTTTAGTGAAAACAAATATATCAAATGTTGTAATGAAGAAAATATATGAGAATTTAAAAATATATGAGTTAAACAAAGTAAATGATGTAAATTTAACTGTGACTAGAAATCCTAGTACAATATAAAAAAACAAAATTAGCAAATAATGAAAAAAATTACATTATTTCCTTGATTTAAAAATAAAAATAATGTATGATTATATCATAAAATGTATAGATAGTCCATGTAGATAGTTAGGACAAATATATAGATATGATAAAAAATATAACTATATATGAAAACTAAAATGGGAGAATAAACTATCCCATTTTTATTTTTGTTTAATATGTAGTAAAATTAGCTAATAAATGAGATTATTTTATAGAAAGAAAGAGGTATTTAATATGTTTTTGTATATTCTAATTGGTATAGTAGTAGTTATAGTTATTTATTTGTTTTTAACTTATAATATTTTGATAAACCTAAATAATTTAGTGAAAGAAGCATTTGCTACTATGGATGTGTACCTAAAAAAGAGATGGGACTTAATCCCTAGTATAGTTGAGACTGTAAAAGGGTATTCTGCTCATGAGGCAAATACACTAGAGAACATAGTTAAATTAAGAAATGAAGTTTATGATAACATGTCATTAAATGAAAAAATTAATACCAATGAGCAATTAGCAGTTGGTATTCCAAAATTAATGATGTTAGTTGAAAATTATCCGGATTTAAAAGCTAATCAAAATTTTTTAGAATTAAGTAAACAATTGATAAAAATAGAAGATGATATTGCAAATTCTCGTAAATATTATAATGCAGTTATTAGAAATTTAAATAATATAGTTGAAATGTTTCCTAGTAATGTGGTCGCTAAATTATTTAATTTCAAATCTTTAAAAATGTTTGAAGTAAGTAATGATCAAAGAGATAATATTGAAGTAAAACTTTAATTAATGGAGGTTAAAATGAATTTAATAAAAAAATATTTATTAGTATGCTTAGTATCTATTACTGCAGCTATATTTATTCCTACTGTTAATGCTTCAGAGTTAGAATATGCTGAATATGATATAAATAGCGCAATTATCGGTTATGACTATCAGATTAATAGTTATGATATTAATCTAGTTGTGAATGAAAATAATAGTATGGATATCACTGAAAATATAGGTGCGTATTTCAATACATATAAACATGGTATATTTAGAAAATTACCACTTAAAAATGAAGTTCAAAGACTAGATGGAACTGTTTCAAATAACAGAGTCAAAATTAGTAATATATTAATAAGTGATCAAGCAAAAGTATATAATGAAAATGGATATAAGGTTATTAAAATTGGTGACGCAAATACTACTTTAATTGGTGCTCAAAATTATAAAATTAAGTATTCATATAATATAGGTAAAGATACAGGAAAAAACTATGATGAATTATACTTTAATCTAATTGGCAGTGAATGGGATACAACAATTGATAAAATAACATTTACTATTGAAATGCCAAAAGAATTTGATGCAGATAAAGTTGGTTTTTCATCTGGAAAAAAGTATTCAACTTATAGTAATGATGTAACATATACGATTACCGGCAATACTATAAATGGTAAATGTAATAAAAAATTAAATCCTGGTGAGGCTTTAACAGTTAGAATACAACTTCCAGAGGGATATTTTACAGGTGCATCATATAATTCTGATTATATGATGATGAGTGCACTCCTTTTACCTATTATTTTCGCTTTCATATCTATTTTACTGTGGAATAAATATGGAAAAGATGATAAAGTTATTGAAACTGTAGAATTTTATCCACCAGGTGAATATAATAGTGCTGAAGTTGGATTTTTATACAAAGGTACTTCAAATACAAAAGATGTTGTCTCTTTAATAGTATACTTAGCAAATAAAGGTTATTTAAAAATAGTTGAAAGTGAAAAAAAAGCATTGTTTTTTGATAACGAAGATTTTAAATTTATTAAACTCAAAGAATATGATGGTACTAATGCAGATGAGAGAACATTTCTTGAAGGATTATTTAGATCAAAAGATGAAGTTTCTTCTTCCGATTTGAAAAACAAGTTCTATAAAACAATAGAAACAATAAATTCTAATTTTAATTGTGAAGAAAATAAAAACACAATATTTGAAAAAAAATCTACAAGTAAAAATTTTATTATTGTATTAATGATAATAGCAACATTCGTTTTAATAACAATAAAACCCGTTTCAGAATATCAGGGTTATGGGGCTTTGATTTTTGCTTTGATATTTCCTGGTATTGGTTTTACAGTGTTGTTTTTTGGATTATTTGGTAAAATGCCTGGTATGCCCCGTGCATTTGCTTTAATATGGGGTTCGGGTTTTGGTGGAATACCTTGGGCATTAATGGTGCTACCTGCAATAATGGTAGATCCTATATATTTAACAACATATATAGTAGGTATTGTATCAATCTTTTTAATGTGTATAACATTAGAATTTATGCCTAGAAGAACAAAAAATGGTATTGAAGTGCTAGGTAAAATAAAAGGTTTCAAAAACTTTTTAAATATTGCTGAAAAGGAAAAATTAGAAGAATTAGTACTACAAGATCCAAGCTATTTCTATAATATTTTACCATATACTTATGTATTAGGTATTTCAGATAAATGGATAAAGAAATTTGAAACAATTGCTATATCACCACCTGATTGGTATGATGATGGTACAAATACATTTAATTATTCATCATTTGGAAACTTTATGTCTACAACAATGATGGCAGCTACAAGTGTAATGACATCTAGTCCACCATCGTCTGGTGGAAGTTCTGGAGGCGGATATTCATCTGGAGGAGGTTCATCAGGTGGAGGTTCTGGCGGAGGCGGCGGCGGTTCTTGGTAGAAATCAAAAAAGTAAATCTAATATTTTAAAGCAAGGATAGATTATTCTATCTTTGTTTTAATTTATTTACTATATATTGTTTTTTATGCTCTTGTATGGTATAATATTTACTATAAATTAAGGAGTAGCGTATGTTTATTAAAAATGATGAGTCTTTCACCTGTTATAATTGTAATAAAAAAGTAGAAAAATTAGAATATACATCAAGAGATCATTGTAATCACTGTTTGTATTGTATACATGTGGATATAACTCCCGGAGATAGATTAAACGAATGTAAAGGTACATTAAAACCTTTTAATATAGAAATTAGCAATAAGACTAAGGGAGAAGTAGTAATCTATAAATGCCTTAAATGTGGTGGTATAATTAGAAATAAAGTAGCACAAGATGATAACAAAGATCAAATATATAAAATAGTTGAAAATTATGCTAAAAATGGGGGAATTTGAAATGAATGAAATTAAAAAAAATATAGCTGAAGCAGTATATAAAGTATTAGTAAATAAATATAATATTGAAATGACAATTGATGAAATTATGCTTGCTTTAGAAAAACCGAAAGATGATAATATGGGAGACATAGCACTTCCATGTTTTAAATTTGCTAAAGTACTTAAAAATTCTCCTATGAATATTGCAAATGAAATAAATGAAAATTTGGAAATAGATAATAGAATATCTAAACGCGAAGTAGTTAGTGGATATATAAATTTTTATGCAGATTCAGCAAAATTATGTGAAAATATTTTGGAGAATATAATACACAAAGGTAATGATTATGGATTTGTAAATATAGGTAAAGGACAAAATGTTACTATTGATTATTCATCACCTAATATAGCTAAACCTTTTCATTTAGGACATTTTAGAACTACAATTATAGGTAGAACATTATATAACCTATATAATGAATTAGGATATAACTCTATAGGTATAAATCACTTAGGAGACTGGGGAAGACAATTTGGACTTGTAATAATTGGATACGAAATGTTTAAAGACGAATATGATATAGAAAAAGATCCACTTCATATACTATCTGAAATATATGTAAGAATAAATAAACTTGCAAAAGAAGATGAAAGTATATTTGTTAAAGCTAGCGATAACTTTAAAAAATTAGAAGAAGGGGACAAAGAGTTATTAGCATTATGGCAATATTTTAAAGATGTTAGTATGAAAGAATATGATAGAATATATAAAATATTAGGATGTAAATTTGATTCATTCAATGGAGAAGCTTTCTATAACGATAAGATGGATGAAGTAGTAAAAATATTAGATGAAAAAGGTGTTTTAGTTTTAAGTGAAGGTGCTAAAGTTGTAAAATTAGGTGAGAATGAGCCGCCTTGTATAATACTTAAATCTAACGGTTCTACTATATATGCTACAAGAGATTTAGCAGCTGTATTATATAGATCAAGAACTTATGATTATGCTAAATCTATATATGTAACATCATATGAACAAATACATCATTTTAAACAAGTTTTTGAAGTTTCTAAATTTTTAGTAGATGAAAAATATACTAAAGAATTAGTACATGTACCATATGGTATGGTGAGACTTAAAACAGGTAAAATGTCAAGTAGAGAAGGAACTGTAGTATATCTTCAAGATTTAATAGAAGAAGCTATAACTAAATCTAAAAAAATAATTATTGAAAAAGGTGCTGAAGTTGAAGATATAGATTTACTTGCTAAACAAATTGGAATAGGTGCATTAATATTTAATGATTTAAAACATAATAAGATAAAAGATATTGTATTTGATTTAGATGAAGTTTTAAGATTTGATGGTGAAACAGGACCATATATACAATATACATATGTTAGAATATTTAGCTTAATAAATAAATCTGGAATTGATATAAATACAATTAAAAAAGTGAGTTATACGTATAACGAAGATGAAGTTAAATTAATTAAACTTTTAGATATGTTTGAAACTGTTATATACGATGCAGCAGAAAACTATGAACCATCAATTTTAGTTAGATATATAATAGATATTGCTAGTAGCTTTTCTACATTCTATAACAATAATTCAATACTTGTAGAAGATATTGATATTAAAGAGGCAAGATTAATACTTGCAAATAGTACTGGAATAGTAATTAAAAAAGGATTGAATTTACTTGGAATAGAAACTCCAACTAAAATGTAACTTAATATACAAGTAATTTAATAATAAAGTAAGAGAGTCAACAAATCATGTTGACTCTCTTTTTGCTTTATTTACTTTTCTCGCTAAATGCACATAAACATCTTCCAAAAAACAGCAGTTGATATGCGGTAGTAAATTCTACATTAAACAGGTTTGTTGCCATCTGCGATGCAGAGTAAATAACAATTACAGAAACAAGCAAGTTTATAACATCAAAAGGTTTATACAGTTTAGATAAATTGATATAATCATTCTTACTGGCTGCAACTACAACTACAAGTGCAAGTAGATAAATGAAACATACACATCCAGTTAATCCAATAGTTAAATCAACAAATGCTGATCCTTGA
>Ga0209123_1002873_pt1 | contig 13770 bp, 13 predicted proteins | sample BarGraIncu00431A_FD_184500 | JGI IMG/M metagenome (GOLD analysis project Ga0209123, IMG submission 184500) | Arctic peat soil microbial communities from Barrow, Alaska, USA - Barrow Graham LP Incubations 004-31A (SPAdes) (version 2) | ecosystem: Environmental > Terrestrial > Soil > Wetlands >...
GTAAGTGCGGTGTAAGTAAGACTCCTGGAAGACCACCAGGTTGATAGGTTAGAGGTGTAAGCATGGTAACATGTTCAGCTGACTAATACTAATAAGTCGAGGGCTTGACCAAGATAACATAAGTAATTAATAATATTAATATTGCGAAAATTAACTGTGCAATTTTGAGAGAATATTTATATTCTCATCTAGTGATTATGGCCTGAAGGTAACACCCGTTCCCATACCGAACACGAAGGTTAAGCTTCAATGCGCCGATGGTACTGCAAGGGTAACCCTGTGGAAGAGTAGGTTGTCGCTAGGTAATGTTCCGCGATAGCTCAACGGTGGAGCGCTCGGCTGTTAACCGATAGGTTGAAGGTTCAAATCCTTTTCGCGGAGCCATTTTTTTATAATACAATATCATATTTGAAATATACAAAAGCTAATTATTAGCTTTTTTTATTTTGTAGAAAATTATTGAGTTATGTAAGTGTAACAAATACTATATAAGTGTGTAATAAAAAGGAGTATTATTATCAATTTATAATTGTTCCTAAATATGTGACAAAGTACCAATGATTTTATATTATTGATACTTTTATTTTTTTATAAGAAATACGAATATTTAACCTGAATTTACAGAACCTAATGTTAATTAGAGTAAAGAGGGGGAAATTAAATGTCTGAATATAGATTGGATATTCCTGGAGATATTAATTTAAGTGATTATAGTAGCATTCATGACTATATGGGGATAATTTCACAAAATGATAGGTTAACAATTACTTCAAAAACGAAAAATTGTGAGGAAATGAAAATACTTTGTAAAATGCTAGAGAATAATCGATTTACTATTGTAACACAAGGTGATGCGCAAAACGGTCAATATTATATTACTTCTCAAAAGGAAAAATAGTGGGAACATTATAATATAATATGAATAAGACAAGTATATCTTCTAAAGATCCTTAACATAAGCATTCGACGTAATTAAGCTGAGGGATATGTTATAATGGTAAATAATACATTTTAAAATATGAAGGTAACAATACTCATGGGAGGGAAATTTAAATGAAGAATATATTATTTAATACAAATAGGGATAATCTTTGGGAAAGTTTGGAAGAAAATTCAATAACCTTAATATTTGCAGGAGAGGCACCATATAAATCAGCGGATGAAACGTATGCATTCACTCCCAATAGGAATTTTTACTATTTAACAGGTATTGATAAAGATAAAATGATTTTAATGGTAGTAAAAAGAAGTGGTAAAGCTGAAGAAATACTATTTGTAGAGAAAAATGATCCCGTATTGGCTAGGTGGGTAGGAGAGAAAATGTCTATATATGAGGCAAAAAAAATCTCTGGAATAAAAAATGTTGAATTTATAGAAAAGTTTGAAGATTCTTTTCATGGTATTCTAGAGAAAACAAAAATTGAAAACTTATATTTGGACCTAGAAAGACAAGGGTTTGATATATCAATGTCTACATCACAAAGATTTGCAAAAATAGTAAACGAGAGATACCCTTATTTAAGGGTTCAAAACATATATCATGAAATAGCTAGTCTTAGACTTATTAAATCAGAAGAAGAAATACAATTAATAAGGCAAGCTATAGATATTACTGATATGGGTATAAAACAATTAATGAAAAATGCCAAGGTCGGTATGAAGGAATATCAATTAGAGGCCTATTTTGATTTTTCATTAAAAAGTAACGGAGTAACAGATTATGCTTTTCCTACAATTGCAGCTTGTGGTAAGAATGCAACTATACTTCATTATGTTAAAAATAACAGTGAGATTCAGAATGGTGAATTAGTGTTGTTTGATTTGGGAGCTCAGTATAAATATTACAATGCAGATATAAGCCGTACATTCCCTGTTAATGGGAAATATACAGAAAGACAAAAACAAGTTTATAATGTAGTATTAAAAGCGCAAGAAGCAGTTATAGCAGTTGCAAAACCTGGTATATTGTTCTCAGTTTTAAATGAAACCGCTAAAGAGGTACTTATAAATGGATGTATAGAGTTAGGTCTTATTAAAAAGCCTAATGAAATATCTAAGTATTATTTCCATGGAGTAAGTCATTATTTAGGGTTAGATACCCATGATGTAGGAAACCGTGACATAAAATTGAGGGCTGGGATGGTATGTACTAATGAACCAGGACTTTATATAGAAGAAGAGAATATTGGAATTAGAATTGAAGATGATTTATTAATTACAAAGGATGGATGTGAAAATCTTTCAGAGCAAATAATTAAGACAGTAGATGAAATTGAAGCATTTATGGCAAAGTAAATATATATAAGTCATTAAACGCGTTTTTTTGATTATGAAAAAGGTATCTCTATGCTATATAAAGACAGAAAATATATAAATATGAAGATTTCTTAATTGTGAGTAGGTATTAAAAATACATTTTAATAAAGACATATTTAAAATATTTTGATATAAAATATTTTAGGTATGTCTATTTTATTAAATATTTATATAATGTGATTATATTATGCAATAATTAGGATAAAAGTGGGCATAATTAAAGAAATAAGAAAATTTTTAGCAAGTGGGGTGTTTGAATATGATGTTTAATAAATTCACAGAAAGAGCACAAAAAGTTTTGGTATTTGCTCAAGAGGAAGCACAACAATTAAAGCATGGTTATGTAGGGACAGAGCATATACTGTTAGGAATTCTAAAGGAACAAGATGGTGTATGTAAAAAGTCATTAAATAATATGAAGATTACGTCAGGCGAAGTAAAAAAATTAGTAGTGGAGTATGAAGGTAAAGGCGACGTAGAAATGCACAGAAATGAGATACCGCTTACTCCTAGAACAAAACGGCTACTAGAACTAAGTCTACTTGAGGCAAGAAATTTAAATCATAATTATATTAGTCCAGAACACATTTTGCTAGCATTAATTAGAGAATCAGAAGGGGTCGCATATACAATATTAGCAAATTTAGGGGCAGACTTTGATATACTAAAAAATGATATACTAAATAATTGGTGCTCTGAAGGTAATCCAAAGGGCAATTCACCAGAAGAAAAGCATAAGCATGGCACGCCTACTTTAGATCATTATGGAAAAGATTTAACTGAGATGGCAAAAGAGGGTAATCTTGATCCTGTTATAGGCAGAGATAATGAGACTCAAAGGCTTTTAGAAATATTGTGCAGAAGAATGAAGAATAATCCATGCCTTATAGGGGAGCCAGGCGTAGGTAAGACTGCTATTGCGGAAGGGCTTGCACAAAGAATAGCCTCTGGCAGCATCCCTGAAATTTTAAAAGATAAAAGGGTTATAACTTTAGACATATCGTCTATGGTTGCAGGTTCTAAGTATAGAGGAGAGTTTGAAGAAAGGCTTAAAAAGGTTATGAAAGAGATATTGGTAGCAGGAAATGTTATTATTTTCATAGACGAGATTCATACTATAATTGGGGCAGGAGGAGCTGAAGGTGCTATTGATGCATCTAATATATTAAAACCGGCTCTTGCTCGTGGGGAAATACAATGCATAGGGGCAACAACTATAGACGAATATAGAAAACATATTGAGAAAGATTCAGCACTCGAGAGAAGGTTTCAACCTATTATTGTAGGAGAACCAAGTAAGCAAGAGGCTATTGAAATATTAAAAGGACTAAGAGATAAGTATGAAGCACATCATAGAGTTAAAATCACTGATGGGGCTATAGAAGCTGCTGTTAATTTATCACATAGGTATATAGCTGATAGATATTTACCTGATAAAGCGATAGATCTTATAGATGAGGCTGGTGCAAAAGTTAGAATTCAAAACTTGACTGCACCACCTAATCTTAAAAATTTAGAAGATGAAATAGATAAAATTTCTAAAGAAAAATCGGATGCTATATCAGTACAAGATTTTGAGAAGGCAGCTAAAATTAGAGATACTGAAATAAAATTAAAAGATAAATTATATAATTCCAAAAATAGCTGGAAAACACAAAATCATGTAGATGAATTAATAGTTTCAGAACTAGAAATTGCTAATGTTGTATCTAGATGGATTAACATTCCAATAGAGAAGCTGACACAAAAGGAATCCGAGAAATTATTAAAATTAGAGACGGTACTTCACGCGAGAGTGATAGGTCAGTATGAAGCAGTTAAAGCTATTTCAAGTGCCATAAGACGTGCAAGAGTAGGATTAAAAGATCCCAAAAGACCAATAGGTTCTTTTATATTTTTAGGCCCAACAGGTGTAGGAAAAACAGAATTATCTAAAGCACTAGCAGAGGCTATGTTTGGCGATGAAAATAACATGATTAGAATAGATATGTCGGAATATATGGATAAGCATACGGTTTCAAGGCTTATGGGTTCACCGCCCGGTTATGTGGGATTTGATGAAGGTGGACAACTAACAGAAAAAGTGAGGAGAAACCCATATTCAGTAGTTCTTTTCGATGAAATAGAAAAAGCACATCCAGATGTAGTTAATATCTTATTACAAATACTAGAGGATGGTAGGTTAACTGACGGGAAAGGCAAAACAATAGATTTTAAAAATACAGTAATTATAATGACATCTAATGTAGGCGCATCTACTCTAAAAAAACAAAGGTCTCTAGGTTTTGATATGAAGGGAAATAGTGAGAATTCTGAATATGAAAAGATGAAAGAAAATATAATGGAAGAGTTAAAACTTTCATTTAGACCAGAGTTTTTAAATAGAATTGATGACATTATTGTATTTCATTCATTAGAACAGGAGGATTTGTACAAAATAGTAGAGTTAATGCTTAAAGTTGTGAAAGAGCGTCTTGAGGATCTTAAAATTAACATCAGTTTTGATGATGAAACTAAGAAACATTTGGCTAAGGCAGGATTTAATAGTGCTTATGGAGCAAGACCACTAAGAAGAGAAATAACTAAAGTAGTAGAAGATAAGTTATCTGAAGAAATACTGAGAGGTAATATTAACAAAGGTGATAATGTAACTGTTCTTATGGAAAAAGGTGAATTGATTTTTAAAATTATACACTTTTAATCTTGTTTATATATATTAAAAAGTATATAATTATTATAGAATATCTTTTTGAAAACCACTCTAGAGTGGTTTTTTAATTTATAGAAAATATATAATTTATTAAGTAGGGAGAAAAGAATGAGAGAAGAAAAAAGTAAGGAACTTATGAGTATATTGAAAATACTGGCGCCTGGTACTTCACTTAGAGAAGGACTTGAAAATATTCTAAGAGCAAAAACTGGTGGGCTTATCGTTTTAGGAAATGGTAAGGAAATATTAGATATTGTTGATGGTGGATTTGGAATAAATGCTGATTATAGCCCAGCTTACATATATGAACTAGCAAAGATGGATGGAGCTATAGTAATAAGTAGTGATTTGAAGAAAATATTATATGCTAATACTCAACTTATGCCAAGTCCCACAATACCAACGTATGAAACTGGAACAAGGCATAGAACTGCGCAGAGAATAGCTAAGCAGACGGGTTATGTTGTCGTTGCAATATCACAAAGAAGAACTATTATAACTGTTTACAAGGATGATATAAAATATGTTTTAAGAGATAGTAGCGTTATTTTAGCAAAAGCGAATCAAGCTATTCAAACATTAGAGAAATATGTTTCAGTACTTGAACGAGTGGTAAGTAATTTGAATCTTTTAGAATTTCAAGATTTAGCTACTTTATTTGATGTGATATCTGCAATACAAAGGACAGAGATGGTTATGAGAATAGTTGGAGAAATAGAAAGGCATATATGTGAACTAGGTAATGAGGGAAGGTTAATTTCAATGCAACTAAATGAATTAATTAGAAGTGTTGAGGAAGATGGAATACTTTTAATAAGAGATTATTGTCAAAGCGGTATGAACTATACTGATATGTACAGACAAATAGAAAATATGACTTCAAGTGAACTAATAGATTTAGATTTTATATCTAGAATTATTGGATATATAGGGGTTCCTTTAGTTGATACTTTAATTTCTCCAAGAGGATATAGGATGCTAAATAAAATACCCAGAATACCTGTAAATGTTATAGAAAATCTAGTTAAGCACTTTAAAGAATTAAAAGCTACAATGGAAGCTTCTTATGAACAACTTGATAGTGTAGAGGGAATTGGAGAAGCTAGAGCTAAAGCAATAAAAAATGGTCTAAGAAGGTTAAAGGAGCAATTTATGCTAGATAAGCAAATATAGCACAAAATAAGATTTAACTTATCTTGTGCTATATTTACTAGCGCATAGTATATTTTCCTAGCGTATTGATTTTATCATATTCTTTTAAAAGAACATCATATAAATTCAAGTCTAAAATATTACATAAAGAAGTAATATAAAAAAGATTATTACCAAGTTCTTTTTCTAAAACTTCTCTACAATTTTCACATAGAGCACCTTGTACAGGAGTATGTGAAGCACTAAGGGTATCCAAATCTAAATCATCTATATTAGGTAGCGTATACATATTCTTTTCTTCTACCTTAATACAGCCACAATTGGTAACAGATTTTGCAACAGCCCTATTAACTCTAGCGCCAGATTCTTGAAGTTTAGTCATTATATCTAAAACACTTCTATGCCGTAATAGGGATTCATCTACAGAATTTTGAAAATTATCAAATATACAGTCTTTCATTAAATTCAACTCCTTGTAAATATTTAATTAGATACATTATCTTAATTATAGGATTCACATTACGGTTTTGTCAATAAACTAAGTACGTATTTCACCTTATGAATATATAATAAATCAACAGGAGTTTTATTAATAGGGGGAATGTTATGTTAAATATTGGTGAAAAAATATTTATATCAGATTATGGTGCTGGATATGTAAAGGATATAGATGGCGAAGAATATAATATAGAATGTAAATATGTAAATATATATCTTTTATTAGATAAAATGAATTTTATGATTCCAATAAATAAAATTGAAAATTATAGAATAAGAAATATTTTAAATAAAGTAGAATTTGAGGAGATTTTAAATACAATATCAGGACATTCTGATTTTATTGAGAGTAATTGGAATAATAGATATAGAAGTAATAAGAAAAAAATTCAAAGTGGAAATGCTTTGAAAATGTGTGAAGTAATTAGAGATTTATATTATTTACAAAAAAAAGATATGCTTCCACCAGGAGAGGTGAAGATTTTAGAAAGAGTTGAAGGAATGGTAGCTAGTGAAATAATGTTAGTTTTTGAACTTAACATGGAGCAAGCATCATGTAAAATAAGGAATTTAATTTAACAAATTGTAAATTGTGTGACATATTTTATTGAAATACACTGATTTATAGTATATATTAGATGTTAACGGGATATAAATTCAAAAAAGTGTTAATAATTTAAAAGGAGGTGAAATTTTTTGTTAAAAAAAATTTTTAGAGGACTTTTTACAATCATAGGACTAATTCTAGGGTATCTAATAGGTGGTATGCTTCTAAGCACAAGCTATCTTGAGGGGTTTAATTATTTTAAAAATGGTGCAATTCAGGAGATAATATTCATTATTTTTTCCACTTTGATCTTCGGAGTTATTTTATTCCTAATATCTCCTATAATAGTATCTTTCATAATGAAATTTATGGATTACGTGGAAAAAAGCACGCAAAAAATGCCAACTGCACAAATTATTTTTGGAACAGGGGGAGCGATAATAGGTCTTGTAATTGCATCTTTGTTTGCAGGATTATTTAAATATCAATCGCCTATATGGAATATTATCGCTGTTATTTTTACAGTTATAATGGCAGCGTTAGGAGCAGATATTTGTGCCAGAAAAAGAGATGAAATATTAGCTTTTTTTACAAGTATCAAAAAAAGTAATGGATTTAAAGATAAGAAAATCAAGGGATTTACTAATGAAAATCCCAAAGTGCTAGATACATCGGTAATAATCGATGGTAGAATATTTGATATTTGTCAAACGGGTTTTGTTGAAGGGCCACTCGTAATCCCAACGTTTGTATTAGAAGAACTTAGGCATATTGCTGATTCTTCAGATGGGCTTAAGAGGAATAGAGGAAGACGAGGACTAGATATATTAAATAAAATACAAAAGGAGTTAAATATTGAAGTTGAGATTTGGGAAAAAGATTTTCCAAACATTGCAGAAGTAGATAGTAAACTACTTAAATTAGCTCAAGTATTAAACGGCAAAGTAATTACAAATGATTTTAACCTTAATAAGGTTGCTGAATTTCAAGGTGTTCCCGTTCTAAATATTAATGAACTTGCAAATGCTGTAAAACCAGTAGTTCTTCCAGGCGAAGAAATGAAAATTCAAGTGATGAAAGATGGAAAAGAATCAGGACAAGGAATAGCTTATTTAGATGATGGCACAATGATTGTTGTTGAAGGTGGACGAAGGTACATTGGTGAAAATATTGTTGTTATTGTAACATCGGTACTTCAGACAGCTGCAGGTAGAATGATTTTTGCTAAAAATAAGGATTCCTTAGTGAAAAGTTAGCAATAATACGTAAAAGAGGTTTTTTATGAGTAGAAACTGCGCGATAATTTTGGCAGCAGGTATGGGAAAACGGATGGGTGGATCTATTAATAAACAATTTTTAAATATTAAAGGATACCCCATCTTATATTATACTTTAAAGGCTTTTTCACAAAGCAATTGTATAGATGAAATTATAGTAGTTGCTGCAGAGGCTGAAGTAGACTATTGTAAAGAAAAAATAGTTAAAAAGTATAGGTTTTCAAAAGTAGTAAGTGTTGTTAGTGGTGGTAAAGAAAGACAACATTCTGTTTTAAATGGACTAAAGGCTGTATTAAATTGTGAAATTGTAATTATTCATGATGGGGCTAGACCTTTTGTTAACGAAACTATTATTAGAAATGCAATTATATATGCCAATTTATATGGAGCTACGGCTTGTGGAGTACAGCCCAAGGATACTATTAAGATTAAAGACTCCTCGGGATTTTCTATAAAAACACCTAAGAGAGAGATGCTTTTTTGTGTTCAAACTCCTCAAGCATTTAAGTATAATCTTATATTCGATTGTCACAAAAAAATTAATTGCCAGGGTATTAAGGTAACCGATGATACAATGGTTGTTGAACAATATGGAAATAAAGTTTATCTTTATGAGGGTAGTTACGATAATATAAAGGTTACAACACCTGAGGATTTAGATATAGCAACGCAAATTTTGGAAAGATATCATTGTTGACAGTATCAGGTTTATTGTGTATATTTATTAGTAACTATAGAATTTGCATGTAAACTAAATATTAAGTAATGATGAAGAATAGTAGAAACCATTTTACAGAGAGAAAATACTAGGTTGAGAGATTTTCAGAGGTTTTGAACCTGCTTTGGAGCTGTAGGGAAACTACCGGTAATATATACCGTTAACAAATAAGTACAAATTTAGGTGGTACCGCGATAAAATTCGCCCTAAAACAGGGTGGATTTTTATTTTTTTGAAACTTATATTTTAAAAAATTATACACAAAAATAATTTTTTCGATTTAATATATAAATAAAAAAATAGGATGTTCATAGTTGCTTATGGTTATAAAAATACATAAAATAAAAGGTATCACTTAGTAGCTATTTTATAATAGCGATGTCTAATATTTAAAAAAGGAGAATAATTATGGAGTTTAATATGCTAAAGGGTAAATTCACAGTGGCGCAAGTTAGGCAGTTAAATCCACTAGTTCTTGCAATAGTTGGAGATGCAATTTATGAGGTGTTTATCAGATCATACCTTGTAGAAAAAAATAGAGATATGAATGCACATAAAATTCATGTTAAGGCTGTTTCATATGTAAAAGCACATGCACAAAGTGAGTATATGAAAATTTTAATAGCAAATTTGGATGAAGAGGAACTTGGTATTTTTAAAAGAGCTAGAAACTCTAAAAGTGGAACAACGCCTAAAAACGCAGATTTAAATGAATATAAGTGGGCGACAGGGTTTGAAGCTTTAGTAGGTTTTTTATACTTAAGTGAAAAGAATGAAAGATTAAACGAAATTTTTGAGAAAATTATAAGTCTTGATTTGGGGGATAAATAATTATGCTTAAGGTTAAATTGATAGAATACACACCAAATCCTGAAAAAATTGTAGCAGCAGCAGCTAAACTTTGTTATAGTCAAGTAGGAATTGATGAAATACTAGAAAATTTAGATGAAAAAAAAACAAATAAATTTATAAATACATTAATGACTTATGGTCATCATTCGCCCATAGAACATGTGAGTTTTACTTTTGCAGTTGAAGGAATATCTAGAAGTTTGACTCATCAATTAGTTAGGCATAGGTTAGCTTCATATTCTCAACAGAGTCAGAGATATGTACAACTTAAACAATTTGAATATATAATTCCTCCAAACATTGAGAAAGATGAGAAGGCAAAGGAAATATTCATACAATCTATGAAGCGTGTTCAAGAAGACTATAATAAGCTAGTTGAGATACTGTGTAAAAATGAATTAACAAGCCTTATAGAGAAATATTTGAGTACTGAAAAACTGGTAAAGCCTGAAGAAATTGAAAAAAAACAGTATTTAGTTCTTAAAAGTAAAGCCGAGAGAAAAGCTATTGAAGACGCACGGTATGTATTCCCAAATGCTTGTGAGACTAAAATAATAGCTACCATGAATGCTAGAGAGTTAATGCATTTCTTTAACCAGAGATGTTGCACAAGAGCTCAATGGGAAATACGCCAAATGGCTAAAATGATGCTGATGCAAGCGAGGATTGTAGCACCTGCACTTTTTAAATATGCAGGACCAAGTTGTATTAGTGGACAATGTCCTGAAGGCAAAATGTGTTGTGGAAAGACTTTAGAAGTAAGAAAAGAATACGAGATGAAATAGATGAAATGGAGAGGTATTTAAAATGAGTGATAATAAAAGATATCAAGGAAATAAAGGTAATGATGGATTTGCGGGTAGTAGAGAAGAAAGAACTGGATTTGCATCTAAAAGAGTTAGAACTGGCGAAAAGGGTGCTAAAGTAACTAGAGGGTTTACAAGTAGCAAGGAAGAAAAAAGTGGAGCAGTACCTAGAAGAAATAGAACGGGCGATTACGGTGTTAAGGAAAGTAGAGAGTTTACAGGTAATAAAGAAGATAAAAACAAAGGGAGTAAAAGAAGAACGAGGCAAAATGAAGAGAATGTAGTAGTAAATAATAATGGTACTAGAATAAAAACTGAAATAGGATCTAAGAAGAGTAATATAAGTGGAGAAATTGAACCTAAAACTATAAGAGAAGATTTAATTGAAGGAAGAAATGCAGTTATAGAAGCACTAAAGTCAGATAGAACTGTAGAGTATATTCTTATTGCTAAGGGAGATATGGTAGGATCTATAAGCGTGGTACTAGCATTAGCTAAAGAAAAGGGAATTGTTACAAAAGAAGTAGATAGAAGAAAGCTAGATGAAATGTCACAAACTTCATCACATCAAGGGGTAATCGCTGTAGTAACGCCATATAAATATTTCGATATAAATGATATATTTAAATATGCAGAGGAAAAGGGAGAAAAGCCTTTTATAATTATATTAGATGAAATTGAAGATCCACATAATTTTGGATCTATAATACGGACTGCAGAGGTATGTGGAGCACATGGAATAATAATACCTAAGAGAAAAAATGTAGGAGCTACACCCACAGTATATAAAACATCTGCAGGTGCAATTGAACATGTAAAAATAGCGAAAGTTACTAATATAAATGTAGCAATAGAAGAAATAAAAAAACGTGGAGTATGGGTTTATGGTGCTGATATGGAGGGTGAAGATTATATTTTTAATACTGATTTAACTGGAGCAGTAGGCCTTGTTATTGGTAGTGAAGGCAGAGGTATCGCAAAACTTACAAAAGAAAAGTGTGACGTTCTAGTGAAAATACCCATGGTAGGAAAAATAACATCTTTAAATGCATCTGTTTCAGCTGGTATAATAATGTATGAAATTATGAAGCAAAAAATTAGATGAGGTAAAAAGTGAGAACGCTTTTTGTTGATGGGTATAATGTTATTAATAGTTGGCCAAATCTTAAAAAGGTTAAAGAATATAGTTATGAAGCTTCTAGGCTGCAGCTTATAGGTATCCTCCAAAATTATTTAGCATTCAAAGGCTATAAAATTTTTATAGTTTTTGATGCCCAATTGGTTAAAGGTAGCATTCAAAAAAAGGAAAGACAAGGGAACTTAGTTGTGGTTTTTACAAAAGAAGGTGAAACTGCTGATAGTTACATTGAAAGAATGGTCAATAACATAGGACGGAATATTGAAGTTTGCGTCATTACATCTGACTCTCTAGAGCAACAGATTACGTTTCAAAGGGGAGCTACTAGGATGTCTTCAATTGAATTTTATCATGAAGTAACAAGTACACAAAAAAAGATTGAAATAGAGATTGAAAAAAAGTACTTGGAAAAAAGAAATTGGTTAGAAGAGAGAATAGATGAAAAAACATTGGAAAAGCTTGAGAAAATAAGAAGGAGCCGTTGAATTTTCTTGACTATATAAATTGCTCTGGGGTATAATCATCTATATGACACATGGTTGGTGTGGAGGGGATATTTGTTGGAAAAAATCATTAAAGCTAGTGTAAATACTTCAAGCTTTGAAGAAAGATTGGATGAGGAAGTTGTTATTGAAGCACAAATTAGCAATGTTCGTGCACAAGAATATTTAATAAATAAATATAAAAATTTTGTTAAGGCAAAGGCTAAGTCATATTTTTTGATTGGTGCTGATAAAGAAGATATTTACCAAGAAGGAATGATAGGTCTCTACAAGGCTATTAGAGATTTTAAGGCAGATAGGTTATCTTCTTTTAGGGCTTTTGCAGAAATTTGTGTTACTAGGCAGATAATTACAGCAATAAAAACAGCCACTCGTCAAAAGCACATTCCCCTTAATACATATATATCTTTAAATAAACCAATATATGACGAGGAATCAGACAGAACATTATTGGATGTGTTATCAGGTGCTAAAATCACTGATCCAGAAGAGTTGGTTATAAGTCGTGAGGAAGTAATAAGCATTCAAAACGAAATTGGTGAAGTCCTATCTGAACTTGAGATGGAGGTGCTTATGTCATATCTAGATGGTAAATCTTATCAAGAGATTGCTTGTGATTTAGATAGGCATGCAAAGTCTATTGATAATGCTTTGCAAAGAGTAAAAAGAAAATTAGAAAAATGCCTAAGTAAAAGGTAAAAATGTGTTGACAAAAAAAACAAACAATAGTAAAATTAATAACTGGTGTATAGCTTTAAGTTGTACTTCAGCGGGAGTAGCTCAGTGGTAGAGCACCAGCTTCCCAAGTTGGGTGTCGCGGGTTCAAGCCCCGTTTCCCGCTCCAAAATTAAATGCCCATATAGCTCAGTCGGCAGAGCGTCACCTTGGTAAGGTGGAGGTCACCGGTTCAATCCCGGTTATGGGCTCCATAGCTATTAAGGTAATGTAGTACACTAGGATGAGTTTACGAACGAAAAAGAGGTATTATTTAAACAAGGAGGAATACAAAATGGCAAAGGCAAAGTTTGAAAGAACCAAACCACATGTAAATATAGGAACAATAGGGCACGTAGATCACGGCAAGACAACATTAACAGCTGCAATAACTGCTGTACTTGCAACTAAGGGATTAGCAGAAGCATCAAGATTTGATCAAATTGATAAAGCACCAGAGGAAAGAGAAAGAGGAATAACAATTAACACATCACATGTTGAATATGAAACAGAAAATAGACATTATGCACATGTTGATT
>Ga0209123_1002874_pt1 | contig 13766 bp, 9 predicted proteins | sample BarGraIncu00431A_FD_184500 | JGI IMG/M metagenome (GOLD analysis project Ga0209123, IMG submission 184500) | Arctic peat soil microbial communities from Barrow, Alaska, USA - Barrow Graham LP Incubations 004-31A (SPAdes) (version 2) | ecosystem: Environmental > Terrestrial > Soil > Wetlands >...
GAAAGTTAAAACACTATTGACTTTCGAAACAGATAGCTCCATTTGATCGGCAATATAATGCTGTATTTTAGCCGGAACATAACCAAATATGGCCTGCGCCATATGCAAAATCTGAATAAGGTTACTCTCTTTACGGCCATAATCGACGATGACTTCTTTAAGAAGGATATATTTTTCCGCTTCGGTCATTGTCTGAACATTGCAAACTTTATCTTGTGTAATCATTTTCTGTCCTCCTTGTTTAGATTATCAGAATATTGTAAATAAACGAATGGTCAGCAAAATTAATTTGAACTTTTTATCTATATGATCTGGTCTTCAAATATAGTTGATATATTTCAATTAAAAAGCTGATAAATAACCATATTTCAATCTTTTTTTAAAATAAATAGATACAAAAAACCAGTTTCAATTTCTATTTTAATTTCTGATTCAAAGTATCAACTATTTATCAGGTTTCTATTTGTAAAATGCTTTGAATCACCATAATCGTTGTATGCAATTTCTTCGCCTACCATTTTTACCTTGTTTGCGAGGCAGCCGATACATTCATAGGCTTCTTCATCGATACATGGTTTGTTTTCGTACAGAAGATATTGGCTTTTATATTTTTCCGGAGTCAGATTTGGCATTAGTACATTTGCTCCGGCCTTCAGCCCATATTCTCTTCCAAAAGGAACAATTGATTGAAGCGCTGTTGTTGATGCAATGTTTATAGTAGGCATCAATATTCTTAAAATAGCTATCATGCGAATGGAAAGGCAAAAACGATCCATAAGTGGCATCAGTAAATCTTTTTGATGGTACAATGGAGTATCAGCATGTTCCAGAAAAGGCCCCATTCCAACCATGTCAATATTCATCTGTTTTATAAACAATAAGTCGTCCGCAAGACTTTCAATGGTTTGATAAGGTAAGCCAATCATTACACCTGTACCCGTCTGATAACCGACTTTCTGAATGTTTTCAAGACATTTCAAGCGAGTTTTGTAATTATGCAACTCATTATCAGGATGGATTTTCTTGTAAAGTTCTTCGCTTGAGGTTTCAATTCTCAATAGATATCGTTGAGCTCCTGCATTAAACCAATCTTGATAAGTTTCCAATGATTGTTCTCCAAGTGATAAAGTGATACGAAATTCAACATTTGTTGCTTTTTTTATCTTGAATATGAGTCCGGTTATTCGATTTGTAAAATCAGGATTTTGCATTTCTCCAGATTGGAGAACAATTCCTGTAAAATGATTCTTTTGGGCCACTTCAACTACCTGTATAATTTCTTCATCTGTAAGCGAATACCTTGTAACCTTATGATTTCCACTTCTAATGCCACAATACAAACAGTTTTTCTGACATCGGTTTGAAAACTCAATCAAGCCTCGCAGATAAGCGTTTGTTCCAATGGTAGATTCTTTTATCGAATAAGCTGTTCTTATCAAATAATCATGTTCGCCTTGATCTGTTATCGAAAGCAAACGAACAATATCCTCTTTGGATAATTCTGCTTTATCTAATATTTTGCTTACGGAATTCATTGGTTATTGATAAAAGGCGCAACAGCCCTGTTAAAAATCCCATTTATATACGCGATTGTTAATCCATAGTTGGAAACTGGAACGCCTTCTTCAATGGCACCAGACAATCGGCTAAAAACTTGCTTCCGGGTAACCATGCACCCACCGCATTGAATGACCAATGCGTAGTCAGTGATAGGATTCTTGATTTCATTTAAACCTGCAACAACTTCAAATTCCAAATGCTTTTGAGTAAATGCTTTTAGCCATCGTGGAATTTTAAACCGTCCAATATCATCACAACTAACCTGATGAGTGCACGATTCAAGAATTAGAATTTTGTCTCCATCTTTCAGATCGTCAATTTTTTTAGTTCCCTTAACATATTCAGCAAAAGGACCACGCATGTTGGCATAAGCCACGCTAAATCCGGTTAACGGAATCTCAGCAGGGATAATTCGGTTTACAAATCCAAAGGCCTGACTGTCCGTAATAACCAATCTAGGTTTGATCCCAGTGTTTCGCAGGAACAATTCGACTTCCGTTTCTTTCACAACAATATTAATGGCATCATTGTCAAGCACATCCCGAATTGCCATTACCTGAGGTAGGATCATTCTTCCATCCGGAGCTTCTGAATCAACAGGCGTAATAAGCATTACGATGTCGCCACGCTGTATGATTCCTTTCAATAAAGACGGATTTTGATAAGCTGTTTCGGGAATAGTATTCTTAAGGGTTTCAATAATTACTTCGAAATTGATATCTGTTTTTGTACTAAACTCAACAATGGGTGCATTGGTAGTTTGTTGAATCAATTTGATTGTTTCATTCCGCAAAGGCTCTATGTCGGCCTTGTTGTGGATGATTAAATAGTTGATATTAAATTGATTGAATTTTCGAATCAGCATTTCTTCAAACTCGCCAAAGGTATTGTTTGCTATAAGCAAAATGGCACAGTCAATTTGCTTGATGACATCCAATGTTTTTGCGATCCGCTTCTCACCTAGCTCTCCTGCGTCGTCAATACCTGCGGTGTCAACAATAATGGCGGGCCCGATTCCGAATATTTCCATTGATTTCTTAACCGGATCGGTTGTTGTTCCTGCAATTTCTGAAACTATGGCCACATCAAGCCTGGTGAGGGCATTGATCAGCGAACTTTTTCCAAAATTCCTTCGGCCAAAAATTCCAATATGTGGTTTTAGATCCCGTCCTTTCATACTGTGTATGAATTAAGTATATAAATCCCGTTGCCCTGCTTTTATTTGTTCAATCTTTTCGCGGATTGATGCTTTTGTTTTCTCATCATCCAGTTTCCCGATATTTCTGTTAATTGCCTCCCATCCCCTATTGGCAGTATTTTCAGGCGCATAATCAACAAGATATTCGGCTAAGGTGAGAATAGCATTGGGTGTACAATAGCGTTTTATAAATCCCGGAACCGAAAATTCCATGAAATGCTCGCCTGTTCTGCCAAGCCGATAACATGCGGTACAAAACGAGGGAATCATCTCCTGTTCAAGTAATTCATCAATTATTTCATTTAACGATCGGTCATCGTTGATGTGAAATTGCCCTCTGTTTAGATCTCTTTCCGAATTGGCTTTTTCAGAATAACTACCCAGCTCGATTTTTGTCCCCCCATCAATTTGCGAAACTCCAAATTGAATGATCTCATCTCTGAGCTTGGCGGGTTCTCTGGCAGTAAGAATCATTCCAGTATATGGAACAGCAAGTCGCAAAATGGCCACCAGCCTTGTAAAATCCTCATCACTCACAAAATAGGGAGTCTGTAAATCCATGCCCGACGAGTCCTTGATTCTGGGGAAAGAAATGGTATGCGGACCAACATTATAACAAGCTTCCAGATGATTGACATGACGCACCAGACTCAAAACTTCGTATCTCCAATCGTACAAGCCAAATAAAACACCTATTCCGACATCGTCTATTCCAGCTTCCTGCGCACGATCCATAGCCGTGAGCCGATAGTTAAAGTCAGCTTTTCTGCCTCTCAAATGAACTGTTTTATATGCCTCAGGATGGTATGATTCCTGAAAAACCTGATACGTTCCAATTCCCGAATCTTTCACAATTTTAAAACCTTCCACATCGAGAGGTGCCGCGTTGATGTTGACCCTCCTGATTTCACCGTTTCCTTTTTTTACGTCGTAAGCGATTTTTACTGTATGGGCAATAAACTCCGGGTTGTATTCTGTATGTTCTCCAAAAACAAGAATTAATCGCTTCTGTCCTTCATCTTCAAGTGATTCGATTTCCTTTACAATTTCCTCATCCGAAAGGGTTTTCCGCACAGCATCCGCATTGCTAGTTCTGAAACCGCAATAGGTACATTCGTTTAAACATTTGTTCCCGATATAAAGGGGCGCGAATAAAACAATGCGGTTTCCATAAACTGTACTTTTAAGCTTTTTTGCGCCTTGCTTAATCTCCTCGATCAATTCAGGGCTGTCTGCGTTTAGTAAACAAGCCACTTCCTCTAGATTCAATCGTCTTTTTGCAAGCGATTTAGCTATTATTTCATGGATTCGTTCTTTTGAAGAGGTGGCATTATTGATATAATTCCATATTTCATTTGGATCGATAAACGGCGTCATCGGTACATCTGCTATAGAATATTTTTCAGGAGTAAATATCATGATTCCAATTCTTTAATCCTCAATCAGCCTGTTAGGCAACCTGTAAATATACAAAAAAACTAATTGTTTTTCAACCTGGATGAAGATTATTATTATTATTATTATCTTCCTGTAAAAACCAACTATTGTACTTTTAACAGATCACCCTTCTCAAAATTTACAACAGACTGATATAAAACAAAATACGAATGCCTAAAATTAGACATTCGTATTTGTTGGTGGAGCTGAGGGGAATCGCAAACATACACTTAGAAATAAACATCTCATTTCCAAACATATTCTCCAATTTCTTAGAGGATCGGACTATATCATCATCCGTTCCGGATGTCGCTTACTTTAGGCTCACCTTAGTGTCCTTAGTCTCTGAACCTTCCTTGCACTTCCGCAAGGCTTGGCTGCTGATTACCATATCATTTCTGACTTAGGCTTCCAGCAATTCAAGCAATTTTTAACTACACATTCCTATGCAGTGGGTCCATTCCCATATCGAACCCCTGTCCAAACGAGGAAGCAATATGCCTTCTACATGTTTATCCCCAGACTTGATTTTCGAATAAAAGCAGGATCAGGGCTACCGACTTTTACCTTATCTTCTTAATTTTGCAGAAACCCCGAAGCCTAATTTCCGCTATCCCCGATTTATTTGCACCGCCTGATCGGGCCGCTTCAGGGAAGTAGCACCCGGGCGATGTCTCGTTCCAGTATCTAATACCGGAATGAAGTGTAACCTACTTAATTTCGGTTACGCAGCAAGAGCGTAGTTATTTTCGCCAATTGAGTTGTGAACGCCCAGATTTACGGGCTGTGCGATCAAGGCCCGACATGCTTACATACCTCTTCTACCCGCTGTCAAAACCAGTCAGCCCCAGTATTAAGGACTACAAATATACTACTTTTTGGGCACATCCACAGCAATTGTTCCCTTTTAATTCAACGTTGTTCAATTCTAATGATTAATTGAAAAAACAGGATTGAATTTCGTATTGTTGGAAATTTTCAAATGAATACTCCATTAATTGTAATCCCCTCTTCACATTAAAATACGCTTTACAAAATTTGTCTATAAAAGGATTTAATCCTCTCAATATCAGACATTTTAACTAAACATCTGCCCCTACTCCTGCCCTTGCCAACAACTTTGGGAACAAAATGGTCTATACCAACTCAATATGAAATCAATACTAACTCAATACTAACTCAATACAAAGTCAATATAAACTCAATACAAAGTCAATACTAAAAAGGTTTTAAGTAGGTTGTAAATAGGTTGTAAATAGGATAATTGAACCTATTTACAACCTACTTACAACCTATTTACAACCTATTAACAACCTATTTACACTGGAATTCATATTGAGTTTGTATTGAGTTTGTATTGACTTAGTATTGGGAATGTAGTGTTCAAATATAAGGAGAATACTTTGAAGAAACCAAGGTGTCAGGAATCAGAAAAAGGGGATTTACGACTTTGGTGTCAGGGGTGTATTGCTACAAACGAACATAAGGTTTGCCTGGCAATGAAGATGCGAATGATCTGCTACCAATGAAGAATTTTGTAAAATTGAGGATAGTACAAAAACTTTCACCTCATGATTGTTGTGATTAAAATGGATTTCCACTTGGGATGACATTTTACCGGATGGTAAGGTCATTATTGGGTTGACACTAACCTATTATATTTTCCACAGAGTCATCCCCTTGATTGATGCAACTATTTTATAATGAAGAGGTTAATTTTGAAATAATACCTATTGTTTTGAAAGTAAAGGATTTACATAGCCAATTTTCGCATTCTTCTCGAAATCATATAAGGTAAGTATGCGCAATCTATAATAGGCTTCCCAATAGGATTGCAAAGAATAAATGTAATCACGCTTGGCATTGTTACGTTCCGAAAGGGCTATATTCATATCAGTAATCGTAGTTTCCCCATTTTGAAATAGTTTCAGTGCGATTAGGTAGCCGTTTGCTGCAACTTTATCAGCTTCCTTGGTTGTAACCAACAGATCTTTCAATAAGCTAAACTGTTCAACCAGAACGATTACACTGCGTTCAAAATCAGTGCGGTCTTTCTCAACTTCATAAATAACCAGGTCTCGACGGGATTCGGCCAGTTTAACCGCCGAAGCGGATGCCCCCCAATCCAGTATTGGGATACTCATTTCAAGACTTAAGTATTGTTGCAGCGGAGCATCTTTATAAATTCCGGATAAGTCATTTGCCCGGTTTGCCAATCCATATGAACCTTGAAGTGTAGCGCTTAACCCTGTACTTCGCTTGGCGCTCACCAAATTACGATCTGCTTCAATTAGCCTGCGTTTGTATTCCGATCCCTCTTTTCGGTTTGCTTTGGCTTCTTCCAAGGCTTTTGCCGCGTCTATAACGAACAGGGTAATATCCAGGGGTATTTGCAAATCAATTTTCTGATTAAGAGGAAGACCTACAAAGGATTTAAGTTCAAAATCAGCATTCTTCAAATCCAATTTTGCCCCATTTAATTGCTTCTGGGCATTGAGAACTGCCAATTCATTACGGGCATAATTATTTTCTGAAATAGAACCGATGTCTTTCTTGGTTTGAGCAATCTTCAAATTATCAGTACTGTTTTTCAGGGCACTTTCAGCCAGGTTGTAATTGGTTTGAACCAATAAGAATCTAAAAAAGCGAGAAACTGACCACAATGATATTGATTCAATGGTTTCAATATAGCTTCTCTGTGCTTCATCATAAACCAGGGGCTCAGTTTTTTTCTGCCATTTCAACCAGTTGATCGCAAAGATGGGTTGATAAAAACTAAATGATAAAGGACTACCATTATACTGAATAGATTTTTGAATATAATCCTGAAATCTCGTGGCAGAAGTCGAGGCAGAAATATAAGTACCTGTCAATGCAATTGATTGAGCCAATGATAATCTGGCAGAGGTATTTAAACTATGAACTTTCAGAAAATCAGTACTTCCATCGTTTTGACCCACCGCTTCAATTGAATTAACAAAAGTAGGTAATTCACCCGACAATACCAGTTTAGGCATGTTTGAAGTCTTAAAATTTTTATACCTCCAGTAATAATTCACATTGGTATTTTGAGCATACTTAACTTCCGAAGACTGTTCAATTGCCAATAAAACAACATCCTGGAGACTAAGGCTATATTGAATCGTATCCTGTGCATCAACACCTTGCACAAACATCATAGAAATACAAATGATGAATAAGGTTGGCTTTATTTTATTTATCAGAAGTTTCATTTAATTTTCTTGTCAATGTTTTTTGGCTGCCAAATAGAAGGGGCATCTGGAGATATCACTTGATCCCCTAATTTTAATCCTGATATTATCTCCTGATAGTCAGCCCCTTTCATACCAAAATATACACTTCGTTGAACCCTGTTACCCGAATCGAGAATATAAATAGTTTGTTCGCAATTGGCTTTGAATTTATTGTTGGAGGCAATCCGCAGTACTTCATTTTTGATAGACTTCAGCACCTGAAGTTTAATCGTCTGATTGGGAATCAGTTTCGAATCATTGCTAACATCAAGATGCACATTGAATTGAATTTTATTATCTGCAATGGCAGGAGTAACATTTCCGATGGTACCGTTCAATCTTTTATTCTCGGGAAAAGCAAATACAGAATTTCCTGTTTTTATGAATTCAGAATATTTCTCATCAATCAAACCTCTGATTTTGAATGTCGTAAGATCGGACATGCTGATCAACATCTTGTCGTTGCCTACTTTCTCTCCTACTTTTCCTGCAATTGTCAATATTATTCCGTCGGAAGGAGCTTTGATATTTACCTTACCGAGGAGTTCCAATTTATCAGCCAACTGCTTTTTCTGAATTTCAATCTGTAAATTCATCCCATCCTCTTCGGTTTTCAACTGTCGTAAGCGAATGGCATTCTTTTGCATAATTACAGCCAGATCTTTATCTGCCAGTACAAGACTTTGCTTTGTTTCAGCAATCTTTGCAGATGAAATTCCACCCACTCCAAGCAATTGTTCTTCATCGGCCAATTGGGATTTAATTGATACAATTCTGAGTTTTTTCACTTCCACATTGTAATCCAGGTCAATGCGCGACATCTGCTCCTCAAGCTTTGAACGTTCGAGCGAATTCCATTTTACTTCCAGCTGATCATTGATTTGTCCAATTTCACTGAGGGTAGCTTCCTTATCAAGTTCAATGATTACTTCGCCTTTCTTAACGCGACTTCCAGGCTCCTTATTTATTTTCTTAATAATGCTGTTAAGCGAACTAAGTAATATCACCTCATTTTCGGGCTCCACAACTCCGACCGCATCGATTGGAATAAATACCTGTCCACGATCGACAATAGATATATGATACTTTTGTGAATTAATAGAAAGAAATGCAGGAATTCCGGTTATCCAAAGTAAGATAAATAGCAAGAACGATGCAGACAAAATCAGAACTGCAATAAAGAGTCCCTTCTTGTTTTTCATGATAATTAGTTGTTGGTTAAGGTCAGCATATTTTATGTTATTGAATGAACGCAAATTAAGATTTCAGCCTTTACGGGATAAAAGTAGTTGAATAATTGGTAAAATCCATCAATAGTCAACAAAATAAATTGAAAATTGCAGAACTGATAACTTTAAATTGACGATTTATTTGACCAGGAAATCGAACATCTTATTTCCTTCCAAATAACCTTCAAGCCGATCGCCAATCCTAACCGCACCCACTCCAGCCGGTGTTCCTGTGAAAATAAGATCGCCCATTTTCAGAGTAAAGTATTTAGAAACATGTGAGATAATGCTATCAAAAGAGAAAATCATCAATGCTGAATTTCCTTCCTGAACTGTTTTCCCGTTGACATCGAGCCGAAAACCGATGGATAAGGGATTGGTCAACGTATCAATTTTAACAAATTCAGGACACACAACTGCTGAATAATCAAATGCTTTCGCCTTTTCCCAAGGCAATCCCTTATCTTTTAATACATTCTGAATATCGCGTGCAGTAAAGTCGATGCCTAGTCCAATCTCATCATAATAGCGATGAGAGAACTTTTCATTAATATTTTTCCCAAGCTTGTTAATCCTGACAATCAGTTCAACTTCATGATGTATATCATTGGACCATTCGGGAATATAAAACGGGTCGTTGTTTCGAAGTTGGGCTGTATCAGGTTTCAGAAACAGAACCGGCTCATCGGGAATTTCGTTATTTAACTCTTTGGCATGAGCTACGTAATTACGGCCAACACATATAATTTTCATCGTTTATCGTAATAGTATTTAAACACATAGACACATAGGACACATAGTTTGTTCTCTATGTGTCCTATGTGTCTATGTGTTTATTTTTTTTATACATTGTGAATTATTTCATTCTTAGTTTGATGGCTGTCAATACTTTCTTGGTATACAAAGGAAATTCATTATTCATAATCCATGAGTAATAGCCGGGCTGATCACGAAGAACTTTTTCTACCGGTATTCCTTTGTTTTTACCAAAATTGATGGTTTCAACACCTTTCTCATCATAGACAATACGTCCCACAAAGTCAACATTGGTATCGTAGGCCGAAAAATCACCCAACGCCTGTATATCATTCACGATGGGTTTAGACGTTTTGCCGGCATGATCTTCATATTCAGTATCAATATACTGATCGAGCTGAGCTTTAAGCACTTCGTAAGTTGCTTTGGTATCTGCCATTGCACTATGAGCATCTTCCAGTGGTTTCTGACAATAGAATTTATAGGCAGCTGTCAGGGTTCGTTTTTCCATTTTGTGAAAGATGGCCTGAACATCAATAAACTTGCGCTTCTTTAAATCAATGTCTATATCGGCGCGCAAAAACTCCTCGGCCAGCAATGGAATATCAAACCTGTTGGAATTGAAACCCGCAAAATCACATCCTTCGATAAATTGGGCAATGGTTTTGGCAACTTCCTTAAAAGTGGGCTTATCTTTTATATCCTCATCATATATTCCATGAATCTTGCTAACAACGTCAGGAATAGGCATTTCTGGGTTAATCCGATACTGCTTTTCTTCTTCCTTTCCATCGGGATGTACTTTAATAAGAGCAATTTCAACGATCCTGTCAGTGACTATATTCATTCCGGTTGTTTCGAGATCGAGAAAAACCAGTGGATTTTTAAGATTCAGATTCATGAACAATAATTTAGAAGTTGCAATTGGTAAAAAATAAAAAACCTAACAGATTTTCACTGTTAGGCTAATATTTATGAACCCGATTTTATCAGGCGTTTATCATCATAGGCATCAGAAGCATCAAAACGTCTTCTTCCTCATGCTCACTTTCAGCAGGTAATAACAATCCGGCACGAGTGGGATCAGATAATTCCATCTTTACATCAGTTGCAGAAAGGTTCGATAATATTTCCTGAAGGAAAGTTGATTTGAAACCGATTTCCATATCTTCACCTTCATACTGACAACTCAAACGTTCAACAGCAGCAATTGCAAAGTCGACATCCTGTGCTGATACAACCAATAGGTTTTCAGTTAATTTCAACCTGATTAAATTACTGGCCTGATTTGAAAAAACAGAAACACGACGAACAGTATTGTAAAATTCAACCCTGTCAATAATTAACTGATTCGGGTTATTGGTTGGGATCACTGAATTGTAACTTGGATAATTACCTTCAACCAGACGGCAAATAAGCTTAAAATTGCTTAGAGTGAAGAATGCATTTTTATCATCAAATTCCAATTTCACATCAAAATCTTCTTTAGGAAGCAAGCTTTTCAATAAAGAAGCAGGTTTTTTAGGAAGAATGAAGGAAGCATCTTTTTCGGCTTTGGCATCGAAACGTTTGTAACGCACCAGCTTGTGTGCATCAGAAGCTACAAACTTAATATTTTCAGTCGACAATTCAACAAAAATACCATTCATTACTGGACGAAGCTCATCATCAGCTGTTGCAAAAAGTGTTTTATTAATTCCATTTAGCAGGACACTGTGATTGACATTGATAGCCGAAGCAAGGGCCTCATTTAAAATAGGCTGTTGAGGAAAATCTTCTCCATTCTGACCAACAATACTGAATTTACCATTTTGAGAGAAAATCTCAATGGCAAATGTTTCAGAGTCAATCTGAAAAGTCAAAGGCTGTTCAGGAAATTCCTTGAGGGTTTCATTCATCAGCTTAGCAGGAACAGCAATGGCGCCGGTTCCACTTGTGTTATCAAGCTCCATACTTGTAATCAAAGTAGATTCAAGATCGGATGCAGTTACTGTTAAAAGATTTTCTTCCAACAAAAACAAATAATTATCAAGAATAGGAAGAGTATTCTTTGAATTGATCACTTTACTGATTGCAGAAAGATGACTAAGTAATTCGGTACTTGAAACAACAAATTTCATCGTTTATTTTTTAAAGTTTTTAGTTTCTTTTATCTTATTAGCCTGTAAATCAGCTTTGCTTCCTTTCTAGTTAAAGACTACGAATATACAAACTTTGTATTTTTTTCACCTATTGATCCGCAAGTATTTATAAAAAAAATAAAAATAAAAATAAAAAAGAAATCAACACGCGTGTCTGCGACGGCGGATATACCCATAAACTACTCCAAACAAGACAATTACAAGTAAAGGAAGTAACACATTAAGTATTTGCCAGAATGTTTTTTCTTCCCTTATCTTAACCTTATCGAGCAGGCGGATTTTAAAAACACGCGAACGAAGTTCCATTAATCCCTGATCATCGCACAAATAATTGACTGCATTTAGCAGAAAATCTTTATTTCCAAAGGTCTGTTGCGAATACTGATCATAGCCCAATGGCATAAATTCCGGATTGCCTCCTAAAACTCTATATTTATTGGCAATCAGGTTTCCATCCGTAATAATGACCATACGGGTTGACTGACTCTCTGTTTTGACCTTCGAAGCATTTATGCCATATGAATCGACCATCCGGTTTTTAAATACTGAAGAAAATATTCCTTCAAGCAAAACACCCACAGGCTGCGAGGGTTGCTTAAACAGTCGACGATCAGGAGGATTATTGATACTTGCCAAACTTACTTCCATTGGTGTAGTTTCAACCAACGAATAAGCCGAAGTTGCCAGAATAACTGTTTTGTGGACTTGTTGCTGTCCCCCAACAGTATCAATCGAACTCACAAATTCAGCTTTTACACGATTTAAGTTACGGCTGATCACATGATTCTCAGAGGGAATTAACAGGGGCGAAAAATACCAGGGTGCAGGAGTAAACTTAGCCGGTTGTCCATTAGGTGCAGTATTGACGGGAATCATCAAACATTCAGCATCCTGAACAAGGTTGGCATTTAAACGGATGCCATATTTGAATAATTGATCATCAAGGTTCAGTTTCTGCGGAAATGCAAGGGTCGTCAATCCTCTACTTAAACTATCCAAACTTACCGATACTGGATCGATCAGCCACATAATCCTTCCACCATTCATCAAATACTGATCAATACAAAATTTATCACTTTCAGCAAATGCTTTGGTGGGATTTGCGATAATCAAAGTTTTGATCTGTGCACCATTTGAAATAAGCTGTTGAGCTGAAACCTGCGTAATTACGTATCTTTCAGCCAAAGCCTCCCCAATATCATGAGTTTCATACGCATTCAATTCTCCCTGTCCATTTAGGAAGGCTACTGTTTGTTTGGCAGTACTCATCAACTCAGAAAATGCACCGGTAAATTCATATTCCAGACTTTCAATTGAGTTGTTCAAGTTCACTTCTGCATGTAATGCAGGATTGTTGTTCAGCAAATTGATACATAACTCTTTATTACCATATTGAATGATGGCACCGGGGAAAATGCGTCTGGTAACAGTACCTTGTTCCGTATTTTGGCGTATATCTGTTGGTTGAAGTCCCTTTTCTGCCAGTTCAGAAAAGAGTATATCGCGTCTTTTGACATCGGTAATCTCATAAGGATCAATGATAGTCAGGTTGATCAGTTGAGATGAATAGGCATTGTAATCTGCAATCTTTTCCTGCACCGACTTTTGAAGCTTGCGAAAACCGGCAGGCAATTCTCCATCCAAGTAAAGTGTAATGTTTACTGGATTGGCAAATTCCTTAACCAGATTCTTTGAAACGGTGGTTATAGAATATCTTCTTTCAGCTGTCAAATCGAGTCGAAAGAAGATTTGTCCGGCAAGAAGTACGAGCAGAATAACAATTGCAATAGCCCCTGTTCCCAACTTTATTTCTTTTCGGAGATTGACTTTATGAAAATGAATAAGTCGGCTGGTAAGGAAAAGAAATAGAAATATCGTGGACAGGAAATAAACCAGATCGCGCGAATCGACCACTCCCCGGCTGATTGAAGTATAATGTTCGTTGATGCCAAATCCTGTTATGAGCTGCTGGATGGTCGAAGGAAATTGCATCGAACCCACCAAATCGAAACCCATGTAAGCCAAAAATGATAACCCCATGGCTAGGATAAAAGAGAAAATCTGGTTCTCGGTAAGGGCTGAAGCGAATAAACCGATTGATACATAAATGGCAGCCAGAAAAAACAATCCGATATAGGCACCCCAGGTTCCTCCTGTGTCAATACTTCCAACCGGATTGCCAATTGAATAG
>Ga0209123_1002877_pt1 | contig 13744 bp, 9 predicted proteins | sample BarGraIncu00431A_FD_184500 | JGI IMG/M metagenome (GOLD analysis project Ga0209123, IMG submission 184500) | Arctic peat soil microbial communities from Barrow, Alaska, USA - Barrow Graham LP Incubations 004-31A (SPAdes) (version 2) | ecosystem: Environmental > Terrestrial > Soil > Wetlands >...
CCAATTGCACGTCAGCCAGCCAATGAACATAGGCGTGTGTTAGGGGCTAGGCGTTTCATTTCAATTGTTTTGTTTCGTTTATCGTCAATTAATACGATATATCATTAAAACCTCGGAGTCTCTTTTCAGTAATAATTGTTTGTTGTCAATGACGAAATTATTAACCTCTCTTAATTTGCTTGTTATTAGACTCTCAATGTCATTACATTCTATACAGTTTACTTGTGTAGTCGAGATATTTCCAAAGTTTATATTATTCCCACTTTTCGTGTACTTTCCAAAGAAACTATTACGAATTGCTGAACCACTAAATTTTCCATTACTTAAAATTTTCAAAGTCGAATTTTTGTTTTGTATAGGAAAAGACAAATTTTCAAAATCACTTGTTTTAATAGATAATAAAGTACATTCCATGTAAACTTTTACTTCGTTAACAACATGATTCTCATCGTCTTGTACAACGTTGTTTCTATCTGTTTGAGAATTTGTTTCAATACTCATAAATGATGAACATCCCGTCAAACTAATTAAGAGTCCACAGTAAATAAAAAAAATGAATGTCTTGTCTTTCATAGTTAAGTAATTGATATTATTTATTGATGTATTTCTTAAAATAGTTGTGTATTTTGATTTTTATTCGTATATTTACTTCATAATCAAAGAAGTATATATATTATGAGATTTATAGTATTAACAAATTCAGAACGTGAACAATTAGAAAAAATTCAGAAAACAAGTACTAATTTCATTGAAAGAAGTCGTTGTTTACAGATACTGCTATCTCACAGAAAAAATTCAATGGCAGAAGTATCAAGAATTACTAAAGTAGACTTGCAGGCAGTTATACGGTTATTTAATGCTTGGGATTCTGCCTCTGCAGAAAACAAGATTAACACCTTATCAATAGCTTCTGGACGAGGTCCAAAAGTAAAGTTGGAACAAGTCAAAGATAAGCTTCCAGAAATGGTTGAAAAACACAGTAGAAACTTAAATCCGATTCTTCATTGGCTTGATATTGAGTATAATATAAAAATTTGCAAACAAACTTTGCGGACTTTTTTAAAAGATGCTAGGCTATAGCTTTAAACGAGCTAGGCTTTCGATAAGACACTTACGAAATCAAGAGCAATTTGACATGCAACAGTCTGAAATTAATGAACTAATAGAATTACACAAACAAGGATATTTAGATGTATATTTTGGCGACGAAAGTCACTTTGGATTAACTCCTAATTTACCTTACGCTTGGCAACACAAGGATAAACCCTTGCTGCTCCCTGCATGTAGATCAAAGTCATTGAGCGTTTTAGGGTTAATGACACCTTGCTGCAAACTATATTCTAAAACCTTTGAGCAAACGATTAATTCTGATATTACTATTGAATTTATGGACGATTTTGCCAATCAAATATCAAAAAAAACAGTCGTAATACTGGATAATGCACCGATACATAAAAGTAAAAAATTTATTGCCAATATTGCTCGCTGGAGAGAAATGGATCTGTATATTTACTTTCTTCCTCCATACTCACCAGAACTGAACAAAATTGAAATACTTTGGCGATTTGTCAAATACCAATGGATTCCATTAGATGCTTATCGTAGCTTTCAAAATTTAAAAGAACGACTGAACGAAACATTACTTTTAGTTGGCTCAAAACATATCATTAAATATTATTGATTACTTAAAACAATAAATAAAACGAATAATTATTACATACAATTATGAAAACAACTTTATTCCGCACGTTCCTTCTGGCACTAGCACTTACTTTGTTTACCGTGCACTTAAGCGCACAAGTTACTGTCGCCGGTTCTACCGGGGCTAATGGTACTTATGCCCAATTAAACCTGGCTTTTACAGCTATAAATGGTGCTGCTCAGACCGGTAACAACATTGTGGTGACTATTACGGCCAGTACCACCGAAACTGCTTCGGCTGTTCTCAACGCAGGCGCATGGGCAAGTCTTAAAATTTACCCTACCGCCCCAACCCTAAGCATTAGCGGCAATCTTGCTGCACCGCTTATCGACCTCAACGGTGCCGATAATGTAACCATTGATGGGCGGGTAAACCAGGCCGGAGTCAAAGCCCTGACCATAACCAATATCAACAACTCGGTAGTGTATGGTGTAGGTATTTCCACCATCCGTTTTATAAACGATGCTACCGCCAACACGGTGAAGTACTGTACCCTTAAAGGTTCAACCATGGATACCAGCAGCGGTGTAATTTTCTTCTCCACCACCACGGGTACTACAGGTAATGACAATAACACCATCGACAACAACAATATAACCAACTCCGCCAATGCCAACCGACCGATAAATGCCGTGTATTCATTGGGTACAGGCTATGCAAACAGCGGAAATACCATTAGTAATAACAATATTTACGATTTCCTGAATCCGGGAGCAAATTCATCCGGGATAAAACTTGATGACTATAATACCGCATGGAATATTACGGGCAATAGCTTGTACGAAACTACTTCGTTTATACCTACGAATGTATGGAATTATTATGCAATCTATGTGGTGGGCATACACACTAATAACATAACCGTAAGCGGAAACTCTATTGGAGGTTCGGCTCCGTTGTGTGCCGGCACGCCCTGGACAAAAACTGCCGCTTTCGCTAATCAATTCTCCGCAATTTGGCTTGATACTGGCGGCCCTGGACTGAGCAATATTCAAGGGAACACCATACAAAACTTTGCCTGGAACGACGCTGTTAATTGGTATGGAATTTATCTTGTAGGTTCTGGTAACGTAAATGTGGGAACTGTAACCGGTAACACCATAGGCGCTGCTATCGGAACAGGCTCTATTACTTTGACTAATTCATTCTCAGGTGGTACACTTTATGGAATTTACGATGTATGTGGGGGTACTGTGGATTGCAGGAACAACAGCATAGGCTCCATTATCACTGCCAACACGACAGCAGGAAATGGCACCTATTTTTATGGTATTTATAATAACATTGCCTCACCGACCATTAGCTACAATATTATAGGAAGCAGCACCACTCCCAATAGCATTAATGCTACTTCGACCGGTGCTCAAGATGTTTATGGGATTTTCTGTAGTTATGGTTCTGATGGTAAGATTATAAACGGCAATACCATTGCCAACCTGACCAATGGAAATTCCACCTCTACAGGACTCATCAATGGTATTAAAGTGAATAATTACGCTGCTGTTATTTCCAATAATATTATTCATGATCTGACCATTGCCAACACGAACACCGGTACATCGGTGAGCGGTATCGACTTGCAATCTCCAGGTAGTTCTGCAACCGGTAATACCATTTATAATTTGTCCAATACAAACGCTTCGTTTGCCGGAAATATTTATGGTATCATTACGCCCAACCAAATCGGTATCGGTCAAGTGTGTTCGGGTAACTTTATCCACAGTTTGTCGGTAACAGGGGCAACTTCCACTGCTGCAACTATTACCGGCATTTTAGTCGCGGGTAGATCTACTTATTCCAATAATATTATCAACCTGGGTGGTGCTACCAAAACTACGCTGTACGGTATTTATACACAAGGGAGTTACATCTGCAATCTATACCACAACACGGTGTATCTGGGTGGCACGTTGGCCTCGGGCAGCACCAACAAATCGTACTGTGTGTACCGTGCGAGGGTAAACGATACCTGCGATATCCGCAATAACCTCTTTACCAATGCCCGCTCCACCACGGGTGGTGCAAGCCTACACTATGCCATTGCACTTCCAACTAACACCAAACTTACCTGCGATTATAACAATTACTGGGTAAGTGGCTCGGGAGGCGTGTTGGGTTATATGGGTTCGATAGACAAAGGTCTCCTTGTCGACTGGCAAATTGCCACGGCGCAGGATGCAAGCAGTAGCGATTACAATCCCTTGTACACCAATGCCGGCAGCACCGTGGCTACCGACTACAAACCCACTTATAAAATATTGGCAGGGGTAACCGGCACCGGCATTACTACCGATTATGCCGGAACCACCCGTGCCACCCCGCCTACCATAGGAGCCTGGGAAATATCAGGTGTTTACTATCCGGTAGAAGTCTACATTAGCAATGTGCTTCAAGCGGGTTACAAAGCAGTATGGCCGGCCTTTGCCGCTATCAATGCCGGCACACATGTAGGTGCGCTGGATGTTCGGATCAATGCCGGTACCAGCGAGTCAGCCTCGGCGGTACTTAATGCCAGTGGTGGCTCGGCCAGCTACACCGGCATAAACATGTACCCCACCACCACCGGCTTAAGAGTAATGTACAACCGTGCCACGCCACTTATCGACCTTAACGGTGCCGATAATGTAACCATCGACGGACGGGTAAATGCCACCGGCAGTGCCAAAGACCTGATAATAAACAACATCAATACTTCTGCCACGGCAGGAACAAGCACCATCCGCTTTATAAACGATGCCTCCGGCAATACGGTAAAATATTGTACCATTAAAGGATCAAGCTTGGATGCCGCCAGCGGTGTGGTTTTCTTCTCCACTGCTGGCACAGGTATGGGTAACGACAATAACACCATAGACAACAACGATATTACCAATGCAGCCAATGCCAACCGTCCGCTCAATGCCGTGTATTCATTGGGTACAACTGCTAAAACAAATAGTAGCAACACCATTAGCAACAACAATATTTACGATTTCTTGAACCGGGCAACCGCTTCGAACGGAATAAATATTGCAGGTTACAATACAACTTGGAATGTTACGGCCAATAGCCTGTACGAAACGGCCTCGTTTGTGCCTACGGCTGCGGTTGCTTATACTCCTATTTATGTATCGGCTGTTACCGCTGCCGACATAATCGTAAGTGGAAACTATATAGGTGGCTCGGCTCGTTTGTGTACCGGTGCTGCCTGGACAAAAACCGCCGCTTCTACTAATTCGTTTCGTGCAATACGTATGGGTACAGGGCCTGCGGTAAGTGTAACAAGCAGTGTTCAAGGAAACACCATCAAGAACTTCGCGTGGAGTGACGCAGGAGCTTCTGATTGGTATGGGATTTATATTTCTGCCACAAGCAGTGTAAATGTGGGTACTGCAATCGGCAATACCATTGGCGCACCCACCGGAGTTATTACCGTTACCGGTGGCACCAGCTCCAATGTATATTGTATTTACATTAGTTCCGGATCTATGGATTGTCAAAACAATGTGATCGAGTCAATTGTCGGTGCAAATGCCGCCGCAGCCAATGGTACCAATATCTATGGTATTGCAAATAATGCTAATAACACCACCATTAGAAATAATACCATAGGCAGCACCACCACTGCTAACAGTATTAATGCCACTTCGGCCAGTACGGGTGCGGCACAATACGTTATCGGAATATTCAACGTTGGTCAATGCGCCATTAGTGGCAACACCATTGCCAAACTCACCAATGGTACAACCAACCCTACTGCTGCCTATACCGGAGTTGTTAATGGTATTTACTCTGTGGCGGGTACAAATGTCATTTCCAATAATACTGTACGTGATTTGACCATTGCCAATGCTAATACAGCGGGGGACTATACAGCCTCTGCCGGAGGTATCGTGCTAAGTGGTTTAGCTAATGTAAATACCGTAACGGGCAACACCATTTTTAATTTGTCCAATACCTATGCTTCGTTTGCTGGAAAAATTCAGGGGATATACTTTACCGGCAGTACGGGAGCTAACGTATGTTCGGGTAACTTTATCCATAGCCTGTCTGTAACGGGTGCAAGTTCCACCACGGCAAGCATATTAGGTATCAATGCCGCAAGCGGCGCTACCACTTATTCCAATAATATTATCAATCTGGGTGGTACTACCAAAACCACGCTGTACGGAATTTACGATACCGGGGCAGCTTCGCAAACCTGCAACCTGTACCACAACACGGTGTATCTGGGCGGCACACTGGCTTCGGGTAGCACCAACAAATCGTACTGTTTGTACAGTGCGGCAGCAAGCAATACCCGCAACTACCGCAACAACCTCTTTACCAATGCCCGCTCTACAACTGCCGGTGCAAGCTTGCACTATGCCATTTCGCTCACAGCCAATACCACGCTTACCTGCGATTACAACGACTATTGGGTAAGCGGAACGGGAGGCGTGTTGGGTTCTATGGCATCGGTAGATAAAGCCACCCTTGCCGACTGGAAAGCTGCCACGCCACAGGATGTAAGCAGTAACGATTACAATCCCTTGTACACCAATGCCGGCAGCACCGTGGCATCCGACTACATACCCACTTATAAAATATTGGCAGGTATAACCGGAACGGGAATAACTACCGATTATGCAGGAATCACCCGTACGAACCCGCCTACCAAAGGAGCCTGGGAAATATCGGGTGTTTACTTTCCGGTAGAAGTCTACATTAGCAATGTGTTTCAAGCAGGTTACGGGGCGGTACGGCCTGCCTTTGCCGCCATTAATGCCGGCACACATACCGGTGCGCTGGATGTTCGGATTAATGCCAGCGTGGTGGAATCAGCTTCAGCTGTACTCAACGCCAGCGGAGGCTCAGCTAATTATACCAGCGTAAACGTTTTTCCTACCTTTACCGGCCTATCGGTTATCGGCAACCTTGCCGCACCACTTATCGACCTGAATGGTGCCGATAATGTAACCATCGACGGACGGGTAAATGCCACCGGTACAGATAAAGATCTGGTAATAACTAATACCAGCAACTCTTCGGGAACTTCCACTATACGTTTTATTAACGATGCTACCGCCAACACGGTGAAATATTGTACACTTAAAGGATCGGCTACTGTAACCGGAGGAATCATTTTCTTCTCCACTGCCACTACTACCGGAAATAATAACAATATTATTGATAATAACGACTTAACGAATGCAGCAGATGCTAATAGACCAAGTTGTGGTATCTATTCGAATGGCACGGCAGGCAAAAGTAATAGCGGAATAAGCATCACCAATAATAATATATATAATTTTATGTCGCGGGGGAGTGATTCGAGAGGAATATATTTTGGAGTAAATACTACCGCTTGTACTATTACAGGAAATAGCCTCTACGAGACGGCAACCTTAGTTCCTACCGTTAATGCATATTGCTACCCAATTTTTATATCATCACTTGCATTAGGAAATAGTTTTAACGTAATCGGAAACTCCATAGGTGGAACATTACCCTCATGTGGAGGAGGACCTTGGACTAAAAGTAATGCCTTCACCACCTCTTTTTATGGAATATATTTAAATATTATTGCCGGCGGAACGCCGTCTGTTGTTCAAAATAATACGATAAGAAATATGGCTTGGAATGCTACCGGGGCATTCGGTTGGAATGGAATGTTTGTAGCAGGAGCCGGTAGTGCAAATATGAACGGAAATACTATTGGTGCAACTACCGGAACAGGGTCAATTACTGTTTCTGATGCGTTGTCGGGTGGCGTGTATCCTCTAGTTTCAAACTGCACCGGTAGTACTGCAGCCAATACAGTTCAAAATAACACTGTTGGCTCTATCACACTTGCAAGCTCCGATGCTACTAAAAATAATGATTTTGTAGGCGTATATGTAGGTGGTGGCAGTCCAACGGTTAATAACAATCTTATCGGTAGTGCAACCACTGCAAACAGCATCAATAGTACATCGGCCAGTACCGCTTCAGCTCAGTTGTTGGAGGGTATAGAATCCATTGTGGCAGTAACAGTGAGTGGCAATACCATAGCTAATCTGACCAACGGCACGACCAATGGCACAGTTACTACTACAGGCAGCATCAATGGTATTTATGCATCTAATGCAGCCACAATAACCGACAACATTATACGTGATTTAACTATATCTAACGCCAATACATCTGTTACCAATACATCTGTTTACAGTACGGTTTCGGTAGCTGGTATAGCATTGTCGGGTGCGTTTCTCAGAACTGTAACGGGCAACACCATTTATAATTTGTCCAATAGCTATGCTTCGTTTGCCGGAAATGTACATGGTATTTATTTCACTGGCAGTACGGGAGCTAACGTATGTTCAGGTAACTTTATCCATAGCCTGTCGATAACGGGTGCAAGTTCCACCACGGCAAGCATATTAGGTATCAATGCCGCAAGCGGCGCTACCACTTATTCCAATAATATTATCAATCTGGGTGGTACTACCAAAACCACGCTGTACGGAATTTACGAAACCGGAGCAGCTAGCAACAATAACAGCTTGTTTCACAATACCGTGTATATAGGCGGTGCACCCACTGCCGGAGCTAATAGCAGCTACGCTTTATGGAGCAATGCCAGTACCAATACTCGTGATTTCCGCAATAATATTTTTAGTAATTCTCGTTCCAATGCTGGAGCCACGGGTAAGCATTATGCAGCCTATTTTAATTATGCAGTTGCCACCGGCCTAACTTTGGGTTACAACGACTATTATGCACCGGGTACCGGTGGCGTATTAGGTTATTATAACGCTGCCGATGTAACTGCCTTACCGTTGGTAGCAGGTTTGGATGCTTCCAGTTTGAAGAACAATCCGTTGTTTCCTGTGCCGGGTAGCACTACAGCTGTAGATTACAAGCCGAGTTACCACGTGTTGGTAGGAAATACCATATCCGGCATTACCACCGACTACGCAGGAACAATCCGCACTACTCCGTTTACCACCATGGGAGCTTTCGAAGGTCCGTTGGCTTTTGTAGAGGTGTACAAAGGAGGCTTGCTCCAAGCGGAGTATTTGACATTAAAAACAGCATTTGATGCTGTCAATGCCGGTACGCACACCGGTGCGCTGGATGTTAGAATAAATATGAGCACCACCGAACCCGCCTCAGCCGTACTCAATGCCAGTAGCGGTTCGGCCAGCTATACCGGCATAAACGTGTACCCTACCAAAACGGGCTTAAGCGTTACCGGCAACCTTGCCACACCGCTTATCGACCTGAATGGTGCAGATAATGTTACGATTGACGGACGGGTAAACGGAATTGGTGCGGTTAAAGATTTGACCATAAGCAATGCAAGTGTTTCCAATGGAGCCGGTACTTCTACCATCCGCTTTATAAACGATGCCACTACCAATACGGTGAAGTATTGTACCGTTAAGGGTTCAACGCTGGATGCCGCAGGCGGAATGATTTTCTTCTCCACCACCACAGGTACTACCGGTAATGACGGTAATACGATAGATAACAACAATATCACCAACTCGGCAGATGCCAACCGGCCACTTTGTGCTGTTTGGTCGGTAGGTACAGCCGCCAGGGAAAACAGTGGAAATACCATTAGCAACAATGCTATCTACGATTTTCTGAATAGGGGAGTTGCTTCGCAAGGTATATATTTTGGAGCAAATACAACTAGCTGTGCGGTAACAAACAATAGTTTGTACGAGACTGCTTCATTTGTGCCTACAGCCGCTGTAGCTTATTATCCTATTTACATAAACAACACGGCCGGAACAGGTTTTACCGTAACGAGCAACTATATTGGCGGGCAGGCTGCTGCATGTGGCGGTTCGGCATGGACAAAAACCAATGCTTCCTCTAATGCTTTCAACGGCATTTATATGAATGTAGGAAAGACTCCTATCAGTAACGCACAAAACAACACCATTAAAAACTTTGCATGGAGCAATGCTGCGGCTACTCCTTGGTTTGGTATTTATGTTGCCGGCGGAAAAGTGGATACATCCGGGTTATACATTAGTCGGGGTATATAAAGTGATGCCGTCACTTCCCATGCTGCTTGAATTATTGGTAGGGACGGCTTCACTAAGGTGCAAAGATAAAGGTGTAAACTGAGAAAATTTGTAACTCGGCATCTTCCTGTTTAGAATAGTTTTTAAGGCCGTTATTGACGGTTGGTGATTGTTGAAATATTTAAAATAACTAATATGACCTTATCCCCAAATTTATTATTGAAGATGATAATTTGATACTTATGAAAGTATCTTATCACAAAGAAATAGTAACCGACATAACAAAAGTAAAAGGTGGTGGCTGGTTTAGACGAACTGACGAAACTAACACTATAACTTTTTATGGCGCTAGTTTCGATTTTGGAGCTGCAAAATTAGAAGATATTCGTAAATGCATTGAAGACGGAAAGGTATTTACAAATCCTGATTTAACTCATTTAATTGTAAATAATACTAATTTCTCATTTGATACAGGTTTTGAAATAATCGAACTTTCGGTGCGCTCTGCTTGTCACTAATATTTAATCTTTGAACTTTTGTGCCTGTTAACTCACCTTTTATCGTTGAAAGTTGGTTGTGCTTTGTATTTCTTTTGTTAATACATAGTAGGTTGTGCTCGTTTTTTTTACATCTGTCTCTTTGTGTCCTATGTTTGTCACACCCTGGAATTCTCTTATTCAAATTAGCCACATTACTTTTGTAGCATAATATATTACGTTGCATTACATTGTTAAAGATAGTTAATCTGGTTTTATCCAAAGATGAATATTATAGTGTACTTTAACAATGTGATTCGCCTTTCCAATATTGTTGTTGAATATTTAGAAATAATGTACTTAAAATTATGGTAGCAGAAAAGATTGTTGAAAAATACACACTGGAAATCAAAAGGCTGAAAAGGTTTCGGGCTCATATACCTGTGTTGAAACTCTGTGTGGGATTACCCGATGAAACGATAAATAAAATGCTGCATAATACGGATAATCGTATTGCAGAATGCGAAATCTGTATCAGGGAATTAAATGTTAATAAAATTATTGGAGCTGAATCCCTAATAATGAAACGAGCATAAACCAGCGAGACCTACCTATCGTCGGCATATTCTATATGATAACTTAAAAGCAATTATTGTTTTTATGAAAGAAATATTATTTTCTATTATGGCAATTGCAGTTATTGCCTTGTTCCCAAACTGAGTAATGGCGGGTGCACCAAATCAAACTCAGTTAACCACCGATGCTGCGGCCAACGTGATTTTTCCACTTACACTTACCCAAAACACCTCGTTGCATTTTGGTACATTTTCTGTAAATTCTAGTGATGGAACTGTAGTGGTTGCAACATCAACAGGCAGAAGTGCCACCGGCGGTGTGTCTTTATCAACATGTTTACCAGCTTCGCATGTGGCTACCTACACGGTTACCGGACAAGCTGATGCAACTTATGCTGTTACTTTACCTACTTCATTCATTATTCATATTGGTGGGAATCCCCTAACAATAAGCGATATAAAAGCTTACTTAGCAAATTCCGGTTATGATCAAGATTCAAGTACAGGTATTTCCGGTACATTAACTAGCGGTACTGATCAGATTACTATAGGTGCAACGTTGAATGTTCCCGGAGAAACTAATCCAGCTGGTTATTATACAGGGACTTTTGATATAGATATAGCTTATAATTGATTTTTGCATTTTATCAAGCAATCGGAAACTGAATGATGTTTAAGTTAAGTTCGAAATACAATGAATCGGTATAAAATCTGCTATTCGTTTAATTTTTAGAGACTTTTCAACGCATCTCTTTGTTTTGTAAAAATAAAAGCAAAGAAACAAAGACGCATAGTCAAATAAGTGTAGCTATCTGTTATATAAGTCTTTAAGAAAAGACGCAAATGGAACATACCGAAAATCAGCAGATGAAATGTAAATATTTTCCTTAACGGCTTAGTGTCGCGATAGCTATTGAGGATTGTGTACCAATAAAGTTTTTATAAAGAACTATTGCAATAAATAGTAGAAGAATTTTTGTTAAATAATTAATGCTGCTTATTGGTATGTAAGCTATTATAACATAAAACATTTACGTTATGAAAGAATTTGAAGAATTATATGAACTGGTGAATAATCTTGTTCAAATTAAAGATCATACAGATGAAGAGAATTGTTTAAATCTTTTACAATTACAATTAAATGAAATTGAAAAGATTAGATTATCTCTCTCATCAACTGATGAAAAACTTTATAAAGAAAGTTTCAGACAGTACAAAGATTTGATACCGATTTTACACCAATGCCCATTTGGAAAATATGTAAATGACAAACCACGAGGTTATCCTGGAGATTTTATTACCCAAGAAATGATTATTCTAGGTCGAAAATATTTTGAGAACAGATATATCGGAGATACACCTATTGGGAAACTCTTAAGTTCATTGACATATAATATGGCTGCATGTGCCGCCAACGATTTTAGATTACAATATATAAAATCACAGATAAAACAATCTGGTGAAAATATAGCAAGTATTGGTTCTGGCTCATCAATTGAGTTTTGGGATATGGAAGAAGATTTTATAAATACACGTAAAATATTGTTAATTGATCAGGACGGTAGCGCACTTGAAAGTGCGAAAAAACACATAAAAAATACTACCAATAATTTTATTTTTCATGAAGATAATATTCTGAAAATTATTTTAAGCAACAATAAAAGAGAATTTTTTAGTGAAACGGATTTTATTTATCTACTTGGATTATTAGATTATTTCTCAATAGAACATTCATCAAAGATTGTATCTAACTTGTGGAAAAATGTCAAACCAAATGGAAAATTGTTATTGACAAATGCTCATCCTTCAAATCCAACTCGTTTATGGATGGAATATGTTAGTGAATGGTATTTAGATTACAAATCAAAGGATGAGATGTATCAAATAGTTGAAAATCTTAATGATATAAATAAAATAGATTACGAGATTGACGAATTTGGTGTGTATCAGTATTTGACAGTTTACAAAAATTAATTTTTTTGGCGAATAGGCTATTTTGGAAATAAGCAAGAAGCCATGGATATGATAGATGTGTTGAAACGCAAAAGCAAGTAGTAATACACACAAATTTGATAGTATACCGAGTGTTATAAGACAATGATTGTGACCTAATTTAAATTTCAGGAAACGCATTTTAAAAGAAGCATTATCATGAATATCTTCTTGATAATGCATCTGTTAAAATACGCAAAGATAAATCGCCCAGTTTGGGTCTTGTTGAGAGTTAATCCATAAAATAGTCCGCAGTGGCGTTGTTTGTCGTGGCGTTGGCGGCGTGAAGAAACCAACGGTCGTAAAAGATATATAATAGTCGATACCTTCGGATTGCTTTGGGAAGTTGTTGTTCATACTGTTAATGAGCATAAAAGTTGGGTAGTTGAATGAAATTTTGTCTGGTTTGAAAGTTATCGAAGGCTTTCTGAAAATTTAGAGTTTCTTACTGACACAAGCGAAAATATGATACGTTTAGCGATGATTAAACTAATCTGAATATTGCCATAAAAAAATATATCATCAAATATTCAGCATTACTTACGTCGATTGAGTTACTGTTGATAATTATTTTAGGAGAATTTTATTTATGTCCTATGTTTGTAACACCCTGTAATGCAGAGTTATGACCGTTGAAGTGCTATTTTTGCATAATTTATTTGTTTGATTCTAAAACAAAGTGCAAAAGCTTTACGGAAAGATAATGATGCATTTTTATTTCAGTTTTTTGAATTTAATCCGTCAAATGACATGAAATTCGAATTTGTTTCTAAAACTAACAATACCCAACTAAATTCTAATTTACAACAGATTAATGCCACTGAAAAAAAACTATTGAATAATCTAGTTCAAAAACATATCGTCAATAGATTGTTGACAAAGCCATTATATGCCGAATTTTTAGAAGAAGATGTTTTGCTTAAAATTTCAGAAAAATACCCTCAATTGTCGGAAAGTGATATAATAGTTTGTGGTTTAATCTCTTTGCGTAAATCAACGTCTGAAATTTCATTGATA
>Ga0209123_1002878_pt1 | contig 13744 bp, 17 predicted proteins | sample BarGraIncu00431A_FD_184500 | JGI IMG/M metagenome (GOLD analysis project Ga0209123, IMG submission 184500) | Arctic peat soil microbial communities from Barrow, Alaska, USA - Barrow Graham LP Incubations 004-31A (SPAdes) (version 2) | ecosystem: Environmental > Terrestrial > Soil > Wetlands >...
CGTTGACAAAGAAGTGTGAAGTGCGGTACAAAGACCACTCTGTTGAGCGGGAATAACTCAGTGGTAGAGTGTCAGCTTCCCAAGCTGAAGGTCGCGGGTTCGAATCCCGTTTCCCGCTCCAAATAAATCAAGGGTTTAGGCGATAACGTCTAAGCCTTTATTTGTTTTTAGTCCTTTCTGTAACCTCTGGTGTAACCTCAAATCAGTGGACTGGGGTGGCTTGAGATGAACAAATATGGACAATCCCCTCGCAAAAAAAGTTTTTCTCGTCTTCCCCATGCATAAATTTATTCCTCCCAAGACGACATAATGAGGTTCCCATAGGTGTGGTAGGATCACATTTGACATCCCCCTGGCCGCCTCGCCAGTATTTCCCCAACTCCCCGCACCTCCCGCTGGCTTCCTTGGTCACAACTTCGCCCCAACCAGCAGATGCCAATTACCCAGTAACATGCAGATGGCGAGAACCTTCTCGGTTTCTTCTCATGGGGAACGCTCGAAATGTTCTTTGCCGGTATCAGGAAGCCATGGGAAGCTACCAGGGAGTGGTCACCATACCTACAGCAGCCTCAAACGCCCTTGAGGGGGGTGTTTGTCCTCGTAGGGTGGCTACCCTATGAGGTTGGCGGATTTGGCGGTTGAGTTGGGAAGACGATGGCCTGGTGGATAATGTCAAGGCAGGTCAAATAAAAAATTCTTCCCCTCTGTGAAAAAGCTAAACTTAATTCGTGTGATGACGAAAAGATAACTGCTGACACTTTAATGAGGCTTGGAGGGAATGATATGTGGCACGACTTGGTGTTCTCGACAGAGACAATCGACAACCTGAAAGCTGAGATGCAGAGGCTCCAAGATGAAGGGGTGAGACTTCTGAGTGAGGCTAAAAACATGGAAGAACAAGTGATAGATCAAAACCTCAATGATTTCAGTTATGTTTTCCAAAAGGAGCAACATAGGAAAGAAAGTGGTGTGGGGTTAATCTCTCGTCTTTGCAGAGAATTGCACTACTGAGAATTCAACTCTCATTAGAGGTGTAGGCTGAAATCGTATTACAGCTAGTTGTGAATGGAAAGACCCCGAATGTCTGGGGTCTTCTGTCGCTGTCTTTGCTACGGCAGCGGTATATTGTTCTCGGTGAGCATCCTTTTTAGCTCCCTGTTTTCGGTATGACATTCGTCAATTACCTTCCGTAACTCTATGTTCTCACAAACAAAGCACATGCCCTCGCCTGTCAAATGGTTATGGTGTTTGTTGCAAAACTTCATCAATCCTCCGTCTTCTCAATTACCTGCCAGCTTTGGTCAAGCGTGTTGTAAGCAATTTCAAGCAACCCTCTATCTGTAATAACTGAAAAATTTTGGATGTTTGCCTTTCCAAGTGTTGACTCCCAATAGTAACATTCCTCTTTGATCGTGTACTTTTCGCCTCGCAATTCAAACCAGACAGGCTTTAAGCGTTTCCCTGGTGCAAAGATCACGGCAACTCGGATGTCATGTTTGCCACTCATTTTTTCTCAGCATTTAGAGCTTCTTTAAGCAAAGTGCTTACCTTGAAGGTGACAATCCTCCGAGCTTCTATGGTGATTGGCTCCCCTGTCTGGGGATTCCTACCAATGCGTTCGTCTTTTCCGATGACGATGAAGGAGCCAAGCCCAGGAAATTTCACAGTTCCGCCCGACTCAAGGGACTCTTTTGTCGTTGTTATCAGGCATTCCAGGTATTCGGAGGCTTCTTTCTGGGAAATATTGGCTGCTCTCGAAATCTTTTGTACTAATATCTTTTTCGTCAGGCTGTTACCCTGCAAAGCTGCCTCCAAAAACTTATATATTTTGAGCACTTATCGTACACAAAGGTTTACCTGAAGTCAAGACTTTGGTCCGGTCCGGTTCGGGGAGGATGGGATGGGTGTCATGCAACTCCACTACAGACCATTATTCAGTCTTCCTCCCAGTATCATTAATGTATTCCGACATGTCTTCTACATATCTTTTTTGTTTACTCAATGGTAATGCCCTGAACAATTCCAGTAACCGTTCTTCCAGCTCATTAGATAGCTTGAAATCCATTTGCTGCTCTTGTCGTTCCAATCTTTCAAGTGTACTCTCAAGCGAATCTTGGAAAGAATTTAATTTATCTATCAGATTTCTTAAACTTCCACTTGAATTATTGGCTGGGAAACTCGATCCGCCGCTAAAGCGGGTTCTCCTTCCTTCAATTTTCAAAGCCTGTCGCCCTATTTTATTATCAAAATTTTCACTTCCTTCCGTTAGGTCTTCGAGTGATACCCCGCCAACCCTTGCAATCTCCTCTAATATCGCTTCCTGCGGCAGGATTACGCCTTTCTCATATGAACTGATCGTGCTGGTGGACATATCCCCCAGCAATTTTGCGAAGGCCGTCTGACTTAATCCTTGTAAAACACGAACCTGCCTGATGCGTTGTCCAATTTCAAACTTCATATTCTTAGCACGTCCTTTATACAAGAGGTTTTGTCAGGCATCATAGCATATGCGGGTATGTGGTGCAATTAATAATAAATTGACAAGTGCTGCAATGTGCTGTAATGTGCAAATCTGGCAAATGGTGTGACTGTTTGCATGTTTGGTGTTGCCAGATCGTAAGCCTACTAACAGCCTGACAGTCAAGGTGACGTGAGGATTTTCTGCTTTTCCCTGACGGTATGGTTCTAACACATCGAAAATACAGGAGATTTCAATTGAAACTCGCAGAATTATTGATCGAACGTGCAGAGATTCAAAGAAGGATTGCCCAGCTTTCCAGCCGTTTGAACTGTTTTGCTACTGTTCAAGAGGGTGCTGAACCGCCAATCAAACCCGATGTCATGCTTAAATCTGTAGATGAGCTGCATGTTGAGCTTGAAGAGATTATTAAAAAAATTAATCACGCGAACTCAAATGTGTACCTTGAGAATGAGATTTCACTTGCGGATGCAATCATCGCAAGGGATATACTCAAAAGCCGTAGAAACGTTTATGATAATTTATCTAAAGCTGGACAAATTCAGGATCAACGCTATTCTAAAAAAGAGATTCGGATGGTCTCAACAATTGACGTGGAAAATATTATTCACGTAACTGATGAGTTATCAAAAAACATAAGGTTGATCGACTCAAAAATTCAAGCTAAAAACTGGGAAGTAGAAGTCTGAAAAAATTTGCATTCCATTGGGTAATCTTTTCAACAGGGGTGGATACAACCATGGCGAGCTGCTGGGACAGCCTCACACAAATTACTCCCGTACAGCTTACACCGTTACACCTTATAGCGATCATTCGCACCTTTACAAGTAACTACCACGTATCGGCCTGTTGAGGGATGAGGGCGGGAATGGGGTTTGGAATGCATTCGATCAAGAGTGAACTATGAAAGTTTGGTTGGACGATGAACGAAAGATGCCCGAGGGATTTGATATTCATGTCTTTACAGCCAGGGAAGCGATCACTCTGTTGGCCACCGGAAAGGTAACATTTATATCCCTTGACCACGACCTTGGTGATGAGAAAAATGGAACAGGATACGATGTCGCTTGCTACCTTGAAGAAGCTGCCTTTAGCGAAACCATTGGGCCTTTACAGGTGCAAATTCACAGCGCCAATCCAGTAGGTAGGATGAGAATGCAACAGGCTATAGAAAATGCCAAAATTTACTGGGGGTAGGTCTGAATGAACATATATGATACCGTCATGGATAGCACCAGCCATCCTCTGACTATCCATGAGATTCCTGTTCCAGGGCTAAAAGGGAAAATAGGCATTTCCATTGTTCCTGGGAAAAAAGGTCCAAGCTTACAATATTGCAGTGATTGGAACCGTGACCTAGACGCTGACATTTCTATTGTCACCAAATGGGGAGCGAAGGCTGTACTTACCCTCATCGAGGACTATGAGTTCGGAATGCTGGGGGTCGAGGAGTTGCCGGAAAAGGTAAGGGCGAAAGGCATGTACTGGTTTCACCTTCCCATTGAAGACATCTCGACCCCAGACCACCGCTTCACGAAAGACTGGCCTGATGTCTGCTGCCAGCTATTACAAACCCTACGTGATGGCGGGAATGTACTTGCACACTGTAAAGGAGGGATTGGACGCAGTGGTCTTGTTTGCGCTTTGCTATTGCAGGAAACGGGTATGAGTGCAGAAAGAGCAATAGACACTGTTCGTCGTTGCCGACCTGGCGCAATCGAGACTTTCGAGCAGGAAGAGTTCGTAAGAGATTACCAGCCGGTGAGATGCTTACCTCTACTGAATAACAAAATATAAGGATATCAGCATGATAGGCTCATTGACCGGAGACATTGTTGGCTCAATTTACGAATGGGATAACCTCAAGTCCACAGAATTCCCTTTGTTTTCTGAGAATTGTTTCTTTACCGATGATTCCGTTCTTACGGTGGCACTTGCGGAATCAATCCTCACCGGACAACGCTACTGCTCCCTTTTGAAAGAATATTACCTACGATACCCCGATGCTGGCTTTGGTGGTCGGTTTCTCGATTGGGCAGAAAGCACCAATCCTATGCCCTACAATAGCTTCGGAAATGGTGCAGCAATGAGGATTAGCCCTGTCGGGTGGGCTTACGATTCAATAGGGGAAGTCCTTGAGAAAGCAAAGCTATACACCGAGGTCACTCATAATCATGAAGAAGGGGTCAAAGGAGCACAGGCGGTTGCTGTTGCAATTTTCCTCGGAAGAACAAGAGCCACCAAAGCGGAAATCAAGAGTTATATTACAAACTCCTTCGGCTACGATCTGTCTCGATCCTGTGATGAGATCAGGCCGACTTACAAATTTGATGAAACCTGTCAAGGAACAGTTCCCCAAGCATTTGCCGCATTCCTTGAATCCCATGACTTCGAGAGTGCCATCAGATTAGCAGTCTCCCTTGGTGGAGATACAGACACACTCGCCTGTATTACAGGAAGCATTGCAGAAGCTTATTATGGTGGCGTACCGACTGACATTCATCAAAAGACACTATCGTATCTGGATGATGGGCTGTTGCAGGTCACAACGAGGTTTGTTCAAAAGTTCGGGATAGGAAAACTTGAGCGGTAATAGTAAATCTCTGTTGGGGTTTCATAAAACAAGAGTTGTCTTAAGGGATTGGTGCTGTGAAAAACTATGCCTACTGGCTCAACTTGAATGGAGATGTCTGCCCGGTGAGGACTATTCATATCCTCGAAGTTATCAGTGATCCTCAACGCTTCAGCTACACGCTAAAGATGATAGAAGAAATATACAGTAAGTATGGCGAGCCTATTGGATTTGAAGGCATGTCAAGATTTGAGATAATGTCAGACCTAATCCGAAGCCATGGATGGTGCCGTATAAGATATAATCCGAAAAGAGACGCATGGTCAGTAGAGTTACAAACATTGACTGAAAATTTTAGAGTCCTCCTCAAGCAGTTCTTCAGCGCCCCTGATGTTGTTGGAAACTCGAAGTTTGCTACCATCTCTGTCACAGAGTTATTTGCAACTTCAGGGATGTCATACATTGAAACATCAATAGACAAGCTACGGGAATTATGAGTAGAAGGAATATACCTCCCAAGTGTGTTCACATTAGGAGTATTTACATCATCAATCATAGGGCCATACGATGAATGACCACTCAGCTCATCCACATGCCGATCTCACCTTTTCCGATGCCAACATCGTTAAGATTGATGTTGATGGTGTATTAGTTGAAGGTATCATAACTTACCGGGATGTTGGCGATATCGGAGTTAGGATTACAAAACCCTTCTTTGGTATGGGGAGAGGTATACATATCCCAGGGGTCGCCAGAGCAGTCCATACGTATGACGGAGTTTATGGTGATAGTACAGCAAGACATCTTTTGCGCAGTCTTTATGATCTGGGACTGATGCTAGAACAAGTAGACTTAGTTCCTGTTACTGTTAACCTTCAGGTACTTAAAGCCGCCATAGGCAAATTGACAAGCACTGGAATGACCGCAGATAGATACATCGAGGCTAAGATGCTTCTGAGATCGAGATTCAAAAAAGGTGAAATTGGTCAAAAGGAATATCAGAGCAACCTAAAACAAATCGGTAATGATAATTTCAAATTAGTTTATGCGGTTGAAGAACTACAAAATGAGTTCTTCAAACATAACCTACCACAATTCATTCCAGGTGATGTGAGGCGAAAATTAATTGCTGTCATTGATGGCAGGGAAAGCCTATATTTTGAAGATCAAAAGACATAATATGATGTAGTTCCATTCGCCATGGTACAGTAGTCATTTACTCAAAAATCACACTGTTGTCGGGCGTATTGCTTTAGGATCGGTAGTGGATACTAATACTGATATACTCACTGTTCGACTTTGCCCTGTACATAGCACCGAGTTGGTATATGTTGGGAATTACCTGCTGGGATGTACAGGGAGAATCAAAAACCGAACTGAGTATTTTGATTGTCCACACCAGAGATATACTGACGAGATAAATCCAGAAGCTAAAATATCCTAATTTATCATTCTGATACCTTAATAACGATCTCTAAGCAACTCTCCTGAAGGCGTTTATTGCTGATTGCTCTGAAGGAATCCAGAAGCTGTTGCTCAAAAACGTTCATAGGCAAATACTCCTCACTCGAAGCGAAGATAGCTTGAACTGGTACAGACAAAGCGTTTGCAACTCGCTGAAGTTTCTCGGTGTTCATCATATTGACACCACTTTCATATTTTTGGAGCTGCTGAGTAGAGACTGAGATCATCTCTGCTAAGCGTTCCTGGCTAATCCCCGTTTGTTGCCGAAGCTGTTTAAGGCGCAAGCCTATTTCTTTGGTGGTGTGTATAGTCGCCATGTCATGCCCCGTTTTAGCAAGAGCATACGCTAAGGACCGACAAGGCAGAATAAACCAGAGGATGGTTGTGGACAACTATTTGAGGTTGTTGTTTTCTGCGAAGTGTGCTACTGATAACACAAGTTAATAAGAAAGAGATCATCTGGCCCAAAGATGAAAATGTGGGAGTGCTCAAATGTCGAGAATGTCGCATATCTGTGGTGCATCAATATGCCACGGTGCGTACCACCTCAGACTAACTCTCCTTATAAAAATTGTCTACTATTGGAAATTAAACTATATTAGTAATATGACGGAGTACTAAATGGGTTTCTTTAGTAATATGTTTAATACTAATCAGCGACTATCAGGAGAAATGGTAGATTTCAGTGTTTACAAATCAGAAAGGACATTGCTGGAATTAAAAACGATATTTAATAATAAAAATTCAGGAAAATATATTCGAAAATCACATAAAGTTCCGAATGCTTCAAACAGGGGAATTCTTATTGAGTCTTCATGGAAGCCTATTCGATTTTGCTGAGGAACCGTAAAGTTATCTTTGGGGGGTATTGACGATGAGTAAACCCACATATGCATTAACGCAGAAGGCCTCATATCCAGCTTATGTATCAAGTAATCAGTATACATATGAACTTGGTAAAATAAAACATGCTGTTGATATGAATACTGTGGTTACTGCAGGTTCGGCATATTATGTTTCCAAGCGTATTGAGGAAGCCTCTGAGCAAGTGAATTCGGCAATCTACGAATCAACAATTGAGATAACCTCTAGAATGGATAAGGTGTCTTCTGGGATAGAATTGCTGCAATCTAACTTTGACATCTCGATGGGCAAGGTTCTTATTCAGCTTGAAATGAATAATAAAATTATGAAAAAGGGATTTAATGCTTTAATAAACCTGATGAAGAATAAACGTAAAGTCGAAGCAAGTGAGCACTTTACCGATGCTGCACAATTCTATGAAAATGGGTGCAAATATTTGGATAAACCACAATGGTTTAAGGATGCATTGAAGCATTTGCTATTGTCCGTTGATATTTTTGAGATGAATCCTATGGCGCATTTATATATTGGTCACATTTACCACTATCAACCAGAATTCATGGATTTGGAATTAGCTGATTACCACTACAAATTATGTGCGATGTATGGCGAAGCAAACAAGGATTCTTTGCATATAGCTGGACAAGGATATTTCTATGCTGGTTGGCTTTCGGCAGTAAAAAATAACTACGAAGAAGCAATCAATCTTACAAAGACAGCAATTGACTTGTCTCCTAATTTAGCTGAGGCCTATTATAACCTGGCGAAATATTATGCTGTCGAAGGAAACTATGACGAATCCTGCAAGCATTTGGCTAAAGCTATCTTTGATTTTGATCCAGATTATGGTTTGAAATATTTTATAGACATGGACTTTGAATCAAGAATTGACGAGATTGGGGTGTACCTGATGGAGTACGCAGATCGGTATAATTCAAAGTTGATGTCCGCTATTGTATCTAAGAAATATTCTCAGTATGTTCAAGATTGCACGAACTATGACAATAAAATACTAAGTGAATCCATAGAGGCTCTCAAACCAAATCTTGATAGTATTTCAAAATTCAGATTGTATCACCTGTTGAACCAGTATGTTGCAGCACAAAATAAAGTTAAGCACATTGTATTGTCAAAAATATCAGAAGCAGAAAGTAAGATCCAGTCTATTGTGGATTTTACGTCCAATTATACTCACGAGAATTTAAATGAAAGAAAATTTGCATCATCAAGATATGCTTCAATTCAAAAGAAATTTGAATCCAACCCAGAGAGTTCTGCTGACGAAGTAATTGAAATGTGTGATAGGTGGATGGAAAGGTTTGGAACACCATACGAGTGTTGGCCGACCATAGTTAATAATAAACACTCAAGAATTTATAGAATTAAACATTCTCTGGAAGGTTATTGTTTTGTCTGTGAGGACGAGTTAGGTTTTTTTGAAAAAATGTTAAATAATGGTATGCTTTGCAATAAACACAGAGGATACAACTTTTGCGTTTGGTGTGATAAAGAATTACATGGTAGAGATGTTAGAAATTTGTATTGCGAAGATCACACTAAAACGTTGAAACAGAATTGCCGATAGATGGTTTTAGATTTATCAGTTGAGGTACAACTAAAGGAGTCTGCAATGAAAGCAATTCACCATTTTGTTTGCGTATCCTTATTATTGATAAGCCCTATTTGTGTTCACGCTACCGAAAAAGGGACTAAACCATCTTCGAATACTAAAAGCCAGGCAATACAACTGTTTGGTAAATTAGATTGGAATGATGGAGTTGCAGACGTAATTAAGAAGCTTAATGGCATAGATGGTATTCAGAATTTAGTTATGCCTTATCATAGCACCGATAGCTATACTGGAATTACTACAGATAAAGACTTCAGTGATATTATTACAAAGGATTTGGCTAAAGCTCATGCTTACGATGCAGGAGATAATGGTGACAAATATTATCTTGAGTCGAGTTCTGTTAAATATTATGATATAAACAAACACGTATATATGACTGATAATGGAATAGTAGAAATTACAGCCAAACAAATATTGATATCTGGTGTGCCATTCTCTTTAACGGTAACCATGGAAACCAATCCGGGTGCAGCTATATTGAACCCAAATGGAATAATATCTGATAACTATGGAAAATACAAAATCAGTAAGGTCATTGAATCAATAGAGTTGAAATCAAATGCGCCTCAGCTCATTAACAATATTGATAATATATATAATATCTTCAAAGCCAAATACGCAAGCTTATTGGCTAAAAAGCAAGGTAGCATCAACGACAAAAGAAAAGGTGAATTCAATATCAACATAACAGATAGAGAAAACACAAATCTATCTGCAACCTGCGATAAAGACAGTTGCTATATTTCATATACAGTCAAGCAACCAAATAATCGTATGACGGAGTTTAGTGACGCATATCAAAAACATCTAGCGAATATACTGAAATCCAACACGCCTGCATCTAAGGATGTAAGCGATCAATTATAAACGTCATGCTTTATAGCCATCCCTGTGTATAACGAGAAAGGGCACCGTTTCCGGCGAGCCGGTTCATAGGGGTGTTGAAAATGGCTAACCACATGAAATCCCGTGGTTAGCCATTTTTTGTTACCCTCTGGAATCATTGGTGTTTCCGATCTTCAACACCTTTGTGAACCGGCTTGCCGTTTCCGGTGCCCTTTCTATTATCCCTTCAGGTACTTATCCAGAGTCACCCTAGTGACCCCGTACCGTTCTGCCAGCTTAATCTTAGTCACCCCGATCTTCAGCAGATCGTCAATCTCTGTGCGTTTACCCTCTAGCTTCCGGTAGCCTTCAGGCCGTCCGGCAGGTTTAGAACCTTCATACCCCGCAGCCTTCCGCACTGCCATACCCGCCTTGGTCCTCAATGATATCTGGTCACGCTCTATCTGTGCAGCGATCCCAAAGGCAAACAGCAATGCTTGCGCTGCGATATCCATATCTCCGGTAGCCTTAATAACGTGACCACCACGGACTACTACCAAGTCAGCCCCAGCAGTACGTATCTTGCCAACGATGTCTGCTAGGTCGATCATACCGGCACGACTCAAACGGGAGAATTCTGTAGCAAGTATCACATCACCTGTCCGAAGGGTAGCTATCAGGCGGTAGAGGTCTCTATCTGCTTTCCTTGAGGATATGGTCTCTTGAATCCAACGGATGTCACTCAACCCATTTGCAGCAGCATAGACTTCTATCTCCATCCTCTGGCTCTCATTGTCCTGAAGGTCGGTACTCACACGATTGTACCCGTAAACTGTAGCCACAATCCCTCCCCTGTCTACCTAAAGGTGAAATACAGGGTTAACTATACACGTTGTGTGTATCTATGTCAAGCCATTTGCTATACATATAACAGCCACATAAAGGTTCCTTTAGGTGTGCGATGTGAGCGTGAAGGTGGGGGGAAGGGTGTTGCCATTGCGAAGAAAGCTGGTGCCTTTAAAGGTAAGCAGCGATCCCGTGATTGGGGCAGACTCTGGCATTAAAGCCCCGAATATCGACTTAAAAAATATTTTTGAGATTCAAACGGCAGACAGTTCGAGACCTCGCTGCCCTCCAACACGGATATTGAGCTGGCTGTCGGTGGAAGCATACTCAGGGTGGCGTTTAGCTCTCGGGCAAGGATTTGAGCCTAACCGATAACTTTGCTAATAAGAGTCGGGTACAGAAAAATACATGTTCTTCAAGCACTTCTCTGCCTTCATTTTCAAAATGAACTGAAAACTTTTGGAAGTTATCTAGCTCAACATGCTTGCTGCCATCAGCACTTGTGTAACTAATTGGCCCCATTGCAGCTAAAAAGGTCACCATTTCTTTAATCGGAAGTTCTTGATCCATGTTATGTGAGAACGAATTTCTCATTTTATTTAATGCTCGTACACCTTTTACTACATTGTCCTCCAACAGGTCGAGTGAGTCACAGAAAATAAGTTTTTGCGAGAAGCTTGGTCCCTTTCCGTTAAGTAGCCTTTCGGGCTTTGGAAGAGTACGGAAAAGCATTACAGTCAAAGTTGCTTCTATCTCAAGATGCATCGATAGCACCAAGGTTGAGAGCCATCGTTTGGAGAGAATCTCCTGCATGTAAGCATTATGGCGTCTGGCATTCTCTCGCTCTTCTTCAGCCTTCATCCGATCCTCCTCATCTTTGTTCTGGCTGTATCCTCACCGGAACAGGCCAAACCTATCACACAATCATATACGAAAGAAAGCCCTGATAATTTGACGCATAAATCTGAGAGGGTATGCGCTCTGGCCCAGGAGCCGATTTCCCCGACAGGCTCCCAGACAATGCCACGCCACACCCAGAGGCAACCTATGCACATCTTTGAGTTGCCAGGGAGGGACAGGCTCAAAGCAAGCTCCAAGGATGCCCTATACTGGCAAGCAAGGATGTTGGCGAGGACAGTGTGGGTCTCTTTGGATGGTCTATCTGGGGATGGTGAGTGCTGGTAACTGTTTGATAGCTCGTAGCGTGGCTGGGGGTTCTCAACAGAATCCAACCTTGAATCCCATCAACATTACCAATACGATTACTCCCTTAATGCGACTTGGATATAGGTTGTCTTTCATAGAACTTCTGTGCGCAGAAGTAGGTTAATCAGCTGTAGTTAGGTGATTATTCTGAATACCTACCAATAATTTAGGTGTTCCAATTTGGCTCTGTACGGAAGCGACCTCACGAAAGGCACAAGTTTCTTTTTGATGCCAGTACATCACCTCCATTGGGTTGACATAGAGACACCTTGGACCAAATGTTAGACACCTTTTCATCACCCTTCATGGTCAGTAACATGTTGATATTACGGGACTGGATACACCCTACACACCTTTTACACCTTTTACACAAATCAATATAGCAAATAGAGGCAAAGAATGTAGCCTTTCTGCCTCTATTTGCCACATAGGGTGTCAAAGGTGCAAATCAAACCTAATATCAGCTACATATAGGTTGTAAGGGTGTACTCAGGTTTAAAAGAACAGAGTAATCCAAAGCCTTTATCAACATGCTTCATCAAAAATGAATTCAAAACTAGATTTTGAAACAGTAGCTGATTGTTCAACATAAGGTTCACCCCATGTAAGCTGTGAGCCTATAATGCTTTCAAAATATTTTCTACAAGATTTGAGGTCTGGTAGAACATAGTGGTTACAATTTTTAGATATATCATTGTCGCCAGGGTTCCTTATAGTATTCTTCATACTCAGTTTTCGAATGCCTTTCTTTGGAAATAATTTTGACAGATTCATTCCAAACGATATTTCTGTAAGTTTATATGAGACTCCCACATCGCAAGCATATTTTCGGTAGTCCTCATAAAGTAGGAGTGTCGGGACAGGTCCCCAATGTTCTGAACGATCCCTTAGCAATGATCCTTCTTGAAGTCTGGTCAGCCACCATGAATTAAAAGGATCGAGGGATTGTAACTTCTGTTCAAGTAACGCATTCGTCTGTGGAACAGTTCTAACCTCAAAATTACTAATATCGTACTCAAGGAGATCGAAAAGCATTGCTGATAGACCACCAGAACTCATTTCCTCACTTATACTCTTGAAATATGGTTGATCTTGTTTGTGCTCTTCTGATACCTCTAAGACACAATATCTTCGTTCATCTGTCCCTGCTGGTACCACCCAATCACTATTGCTTGCCATTAATACATGTAGCATGTTGGGAACAGTTTTGAGGTCTTTCCCCTTTCTCTCAATGGTAAGGTTTGGTTCAGTGATTAGGGACTTCAATACGTTCTCAGCCTGTTTGTCACCAGCAAAAAATGATTCATCAGCAAACATAAATATACAATCTTCGAGATGAGCATTGAAATTTCCTGTAACGTGTCTGCTGTGGGTCACATGCTTAGAATGCTGACCCAGCAATTTACAAATCCAATTCCCAAGCATACCTTTACCTGTGCCTCTGCCACCTTTCAGAACAACAGCAACGTGCCCCGGACTCCCAGGATTTTGTACAAGATTTGCTAACCATCCCATTACATACATAAAAATGGTAGTATCCTTAGAACAAATATTATTCAAGATGTGATCTTTCATTAGTTGCCATGAACCCTGAACTGGCTTTACTGAAAAACCTCGCCATAGATTATAGTATCCAGGAATGTCCTTCTCTGGCAACAGCGCAATCCCATCATATTGCCGTCTTGCATAGTGATCAAGCCATGCCTGACCTTTCTCGGCCTTCTTGATTTTACCCTGAATGTCGGTGCCGTTATCAACTAACAGATGCCTGTACAGGTTAATGAAATCACTGAATTTATAGGAAATCAACTGATTCATTCTTGTTACGGGGTCAACCTTTTCATGAAATACCAGT
>Ga0209123_1002880_pt1 | contig 13741 bp, 10 predicted proteins | sample BarGraIncu00431A_FD_184500 | JGI IMG/M metagenome (GOLD analysis project Ga0209123, IMG submission 184500) | Arctic peat soil microbial communities from Barrow, Alaska, USA - Barrow Graham LP Incubations 004-31A (SPAdes) (version 2) | ecosystem: Environmental > Terrestrial > Soil > Wetlands >...
GTAAAAAAGCCCAGAAACTCCACGAAATAGCTGGTTTCCGTACATTACCATTTCCTACTCCTAGGAATGATGTCATGTGGGTAAATAATTGGATTCCGAATAGAGATTGCCTCAAAATTAAAGACTTAACTAAGGTGGAGTTTGAGGTTAGAAGGACGGTTCTTGATGTCATTGACTACCTGAAAAAAGAAGTACCGGGTTTCAATGAAAATTCTTTTCTTCATGATACAGCACCGCAAGTTGGCACACGGGGTAGCAGAAGATTAACAGGTGAATACAAAGTTGTTTATGACGATATTAAACAGACTAAGAAACACGATGATGTTATTTCTGTAGTACCAGCCATTGATTTATCGGTGTCTAAATCAGCGACGCATATACCTTATCGCGCGTTGGTTCCAGTGAAAATAAATAACCTGTTGGTTGCAGGCCGATGTTTTTCTTCGGATGTTGAGGCCAATAACTGGACTAATCTCATTCCTCATTGCATTACAACAGGTGAAGCGGCTGGGGCGGCTGCGGTGATTGCATTGAAATCTAATGTGCAGCCAAGGGAAATTGACATTAAAGAACTTCAAAAAGTCCTAAAAAGCCAAGGAGTTTATCTGCCATAAATATTGATACAGAAACCGAAGCAGTTTTTTGAATACTATAATTTCCAACCCCAATAAGCTCAAGGCACCGGTTTTATTCCGTATTGTGCCTTGAGCGAAACGAAAGGAATGGTTATAGAAATGGCAAATACACCTGTGAACCCTGTAGAACTACCGGTAGCTAATCAACCAACGACGTGGGAGCGCTTGACTTATCGTGAAGCAATCGTCGCTTTTATGTGTGTCTTATTAAGTTATTCTTTGTATTATATTGACAGGGCCATGGTCACAAACATCATGCCTCGTGTCGCTGGACAGCTAGACGGTATGCAATTATATTCCTGGGTTTTCACTATTAATATGTTGGTGGGAACATGTATGGCTCCGATTTGGGGTAAATTGTCGGATTCTTATGGCCGCAGAAATATATTTATGATCATGCTAGGGAGTATTACGGCAGGTCTTGTCTTATGTTCTCTTAGCCCGAATTTTTATATGCTGATCGCTGCCAGAGGTATTGTCGGCTTTGGCGCCGGCGGTATCCAAGCGGTAACTTTTGCGCTGATCGCCGATCTGTTTGCGCCTGCGGATAGAGGTAAGTATGCTGGCTGGACGGCAGTGATGGTCGGTATAGCTGGTACTGTGATGCCTGTCTCAGCTGGATGGATCACAGATAATTTTAGCTGGCGGATGGCCTTTCTGTTGCCAGTACCGCTGGCGTTGATTACGCTGGCTCTTGATTATAAGTTTGTGCCTAATGTGAAGAGCATAATTAAACCCAAGATTGATTATCTCGGGTCGCTACTGCTGGCAATGGCGACCATTCCCCTGTTGCTTGCTTTCTCGTGGGCAGGATCGCTATACAAATGGGGAACCCCTACCAATATTGGATTGATCATCTTCTCGCTTGTCATATTCGTGGTGTTCTACAAACATGAATGCCGCACGCCTCATGCCCTTATTTCGCCTACCTTGCTGAAGAACAGGCCTTTCGTAATGGCGTCTATGATCTCTGTCGGTATGGCTTTTGCCCTGTTGGGAGTGATGATTTACGCACCTTTGTTTAACCAAGGTGTCTTAGGACTCAGCACAACCATTAACGGAGCGATAATGGCACCAAGAGAACTTTGCGGAATAGCGTCTGGTCTGATAGCCGGCTGGCTGATGAGCAGGACGAAGCGCTACAAGTGGTTACTTATCCTCGGGCCTGCGGTTAGTGCAGTAGTTTTGGTGTTGCTTAGCAACATGGGACCAGGTGTGGGGATCATGTATCTAACGATAGTACTCGCTGCTCAGATGGCTTTCGGAGGTTTTATGCCGGCGGTCAACCCAATTGCAGCGCTTAACGGCCTCAAACCTGAGGAATCAGGCCAGGCAGCTGGTACGTTGTATTATTTCTCTGCATTAGGTCTTGCGCTTGCCCCTTCGTTGCTTGGTTCAGTACTGAACGCTGGATTCAACTCTGCGCTTAGTGCTCAGCTTACTCCGGCTCTAACAGCATCTCTTACCGCAGCACAGAATGTTGCGATTCATAATACGAGAATTTTGGTTAACCCGGCTGCAATGAAAACTTTGGAAGACTCCTTCGTTGCTATTGGCCCCCAGGGTCCAGAGCTTTTCCGCCAGGTCGTTGACATCGTCAGATCTAGTATGCACCAGGGCCTCCAAGAGGTATTCTTCGTAGCTGGTGGCATTGCCTGCGCATCAATGATTTGCGCGATATGTCTTAAGGAATTACCGATGCCAGATAAAATGCTTCGACGCGGGCGCTAACTCAAGGAAATGATTTTTGTGCCTAGAGTAAGCAATACAGACGAAGTAGGAGGCCACTGAAAAAGTGGTAATTTGGTAACTTACAATTTTGAAGAGCTGAAATTACGAAAATAAAAGTAATTTTAGCTTTTTTTTTGATATAATTAAAGCAATAACATAAGCAGGTGATCGAGATAATACAAAAGCAAACAAACTTGGCTTTAAGCCTATTATTTTTTGTCATTGACACTAGCATCCTCACGAGCTCGCAGGCTTTAAAGTGACATTTTGATGGCAAATGCCGTAAAAGTCGGGTTAAGAATATTTTACACTGTTTACAAGGACTTTGGTAAGATCTGTCGAATGTATAACTAAGTACATATAAAAAATTAGTAAATTACCGGAGGTGTGTATAATGTCCATCATGGATTTAATTGAAAAAAGCAAAAAAAAGCGCCAGCAGAAAGTACGAGAAAAAGTGTTAAAGAATGTAGCAATCGGAGCTGCTATCGGGACAACCCTTGGAGCGGCGGCTGGCATATTCTTGGCACCTAAGTCTGGTAAGGAAAATCGTGAAGATCTTATCAAGGCAGCCAAGGAATTACCGGAAAAAGCTAAGGAAATGGTTGAAAAGACCAAAGAAAAGATAGAAGAAGTCAAGGAAAAGATACAGGAAAGAAAGAATAAAACAGCTGATGAGCATGAAGTTGAGTTATAATAGTCCCACAACAAACAGGATGAGCGGCCGAGCAGGAATGCTCGGCCGCTCGTTAATAAAAATCGCTGAAAGAAGGTATTATAATGTATATTCCCATCTATGATCTTGGGCTGTTTATTCTTTTTGCTGTCATTCTTAGTGTGAGTGGTTATCTGATTCTTGTCCTACATCGAACGTTCTGTGTACTAGGTCATGTCCGGGGAATATTAGATGCCCACAGTGATGATATTAGTAAAATTATTTCAGGGTTACCTGAAGCATTGGAAAACGTTAATGCACTGACTGTAAGCTTGAAGAAAAGTGCGGATTTTACAACAACTGCCTTTGATTCTCTGCAAAGTAATTTTATTGATACAGTGGATGATGTACGTGATGGATTGGAAATATTTGTTGTTTATGCCAAGGTCATTGGTGAGGTTTGGAGAGCAGTATTCTCAAAAAATGGGTAATAGAGAAGGCTATTTTTGTGAAGACACCTACAACTAAAACAAGCTGTAGGTGTTTTTAGGTCATCAGAATGTATAAGTTTTACGAACCGCAGAGGACGCAGAGGGTTTATAATATATTTTCGCTGTGTTCTCTGCGTCTCTGGGGTTAGGAACTTTTGTTTCTATATTTTAAAGGACGAGCTAGTGTTTTCCTTATTTGCTATTTGGATATAATAACAGATAATGTGGAATATATAGATAGAAATTTTAAGAAGAATGAGGCCACGCATTATGGATAAGAAAAATATTGAGAATTATGGTTTTAGTAAAGAAATAATAAAAGCATTAACGAGCTTAGGGTATGAAAGTCTCACTGAGGTTCAGGAAAGAGTCATACCTTTGGTTCTTATAGGTAAGGATATCATTGTGAGATCACAAACTGGTAGTGGCAAAACCGCAGCTTTTGCCATTCCAGTTTGTGAAAAAATCCAATTAGAGCAAAGAAGCCCCCAGGTGTTAGTTCTTACGCCCACGAGAGAATTGGCAGTGCAACTTAAACAAGATATTACAAATATAGGAAGGTTTAAAAGAATTAGGTGTGCTGTAATTTTTGGCAAACAGCCGATGGATATACAAACACGAGAGCTAAAGCAAAGGGTACATATTATTGTAGGTACGCCAGGGAGAACCTTTGATCATATTGAGCGAAAGAATATCATATTGAAAGATATTAAGTATCTTATTATTGATGAAGCCGACAAAATGCTAGATATGGGTTTCTTGGAAGAGATGGAAGCAATTATAAAAATGTTACCCCAGAGCAGAGTTACCATGTTATTTTCGGCAACCATGCCAGCTAGAATTGAGGAAATATGTAATAATTATATGATTCATCCGATGAAGATAGAAGTTGATTCAGAAAATCCTACTGGGGAAAAAATTGAACAAGGATATTATGAGGTGGAAGAGGATAACAAGTTTAATCTTGTGGCTAAAATAATGTATAGCTTTCGGCCAGAAAGTGGTATTTTATTTTGCAATACCCGGGAGAAAGTCGATACATTATGTGAAAAAATGGTGAGGGAAGGTTTTTCTTGCAGAAGTTTACATGGTGGTATGGAACAAAGGGATCGATTGGAAGTTATTCAGAGCTTTAAAAGAGGAGAATTTCCATTTTTGATTGCCACTGATGTAATGGCCCGAGGTATTCACATTGATGAAATATCTCTTGTTGTAAATTATGATATGCCACTGGATCATGAAAGTTATGTACATCGCATTGGTAGAACAGGACGGGCGGGAAATGAAGGTGCAGCCATTAGCCTTGTAGCGATGGATGAGATGATGGCTTTCCACGACATCGAGGACTATGTTGGGTATAAGATACCAAGGAAAGAAAACCCGACGGTGGAAGAAGTTATAGCTGGCCAGAAAATCTTTGCAAGTAATAGTAAAGTAAGGCCAATATTAAAAGTTGATAAAAGCCAAGAATTAAATCGTGAGATTACGAGACTGCGTATTAATGCTGGGAAAAAGACAAAAATGAGGCCTGGTGATATATTGGGAGCCATGAGCAGTATTGATGGGGTTAGTGGGCTAGATATTGGTGTGATTGATGTTCAGGATACTTGCTCCTATGTTGAGATCCTTGGTAAAAAAGGCGAACTTGTCATGGAAGCACTGCAGCAGACAAAGATAAAAGGCAAGATACATAGTATCAAGAAAGTAGGCTTTCGTAGTATTTAATGAAAAGTAAAGGGTTTGAACCATTTTAGATATGGTTCAAACCCTTTACGCTTTTTAGACAACAGTATAAGTCTTTGGAAAATAAATTGGAAAACTCTACTACTTCCCAGTGCGTGCCATTAAGCTGGCTACTTTATTGGCGAAACCAATTGGATCTTCAGGGAGGATACCTTCAATTAATAATGCTTGGACATACAATAATTCACAATAATCTTTGAAACCTTCCGAATCGGGAGCCGTTTCATGCAAATTTTGTAAAGTTTTAAACACATCATGATTAGGGTTTAATTCCAGGATACGGCTAGCCTTATACATGGTTTGATTCATTTCTGATAAGATTTGTTCCATAGAAAGGCTGATACCTTTATCATCACTGACAAGGCAAACTGCACTAGATTTTAAACGGTTGCTAATCTTGACATCGGCGATTTTACCCTTTAAGAGTTCTTTTATGGCCGTAATTAATGGTTCATTGTCTTTTGAGATGGCTTCGGTATTTTTTTTAGACTCAGGCGAAGTGATATCATCCAAATCTAAGTCGCCACGACTAATGGAGTGGAATTTGTGATCTTTATATTCTTTCAAGGCGTCAATAGTGAATTCGTCAACTTGATCAAAAAGATAGAGAACTTCAATGTTTTTCTCTTTTAGAAGTTCCATTTGAGGTAACCGTTCTACGGAAGCTTGATCTTTACCTGTGGCATAATAAATGACTTTCTGATTTTCAGGCATCCGCTTGGTATAATCGGCTAAGGTTGTCAACGACTCACTGGCGTGTGAAGAGGAAAATAACAATAAATCTTTCAATTTATCCCGGCTACTGTAATCAGTATACGCACCAATTTTGAGAGCTCTACCGAATTCTTTCCAGAATTTTTCGTATTTTGGCCGATCGTTAGTGAGCAGGTTATCTAAAGTTTTTAAGACGCTTTTTTCAAGATTTTTACCGATAAGTTTCAACTGACTACTATGCTGGAGAATTTCTCGAGAGATATTGAGGGAAAAATCAGGAGAATCCACCAGTCCACGCACAAATCGCAGGTATTCGGGGAGTAGATCCTGGCAGTTATCCATGATGAAAACCTGTTTAGAGTAAAGCTTTATGCCAAAGGAAGATTGTTGACTGTAGAAGTCGTGGGGTGCACGGGAAGGAATGAAGAGTAGTGTTGTATATTCTACGGTGCCTTCTGCTTTAGAATGAATAAGCTCCATTGGTTCTTCCCAGTCGTGGAAAAGATCTTTATAGAAGGTTTGATATTCCTCGGGTGTGATTTCATTTTTACTTCTGGTCCATAACGGAGTCATGGAGTTTAAAGTGCGGATTTCAACAGTTTCTGTTGGGGGTGCATCGGCGATTTCCTTACCGTCAGCGTCTAGAGGTTGTTCTTCTTTGATAAAGTTCATCTTAATAGGGTAGCGGATATAATCAGAGTATTTTTTTATTAAATTTTCAATGGTGTAACGCTCTAAGAAATTTTCTTCAGGGCGGGTGCGGAAGTCCTCATTCAGATCGATAATAATGGTAGTGCCTCGTTTGTCCTTATCACATTCTTCAATAGTATACGTTCCATCCCCTGTAGATTCCCACTTGACGCCTTTTTCTTGACCAGGCGCGCGAGTGATGAGGGTAACTTTATCAGAAATCATGAAAGCAGAATAAAAACCCACGCCAAATTGGCCGATTAATTCATTATCAGGAGTTGTTTCTTTTTCCTTCATTTTTTCTAGAAAACTCTTGGTTCCTGATTTTGCGATAGTACCAATATTCTCGACGACTTCATCATAGGTCATGCCTATGCCGTTATCTGAGATGGTCAGAGTGTGAGTGGCTTCGTCGGGTACAATAAAAATTTCAAAATTAGTATCCCCTTCCAGCATTTCATGGCTGGTTAAGGATTGAAAGCGGAGCTTATCGATAGCATCGGAGGCATTGGAGATAAGCTCTCGTAAAAAAATCTCCTTGTTGGTATAAATGGAGTGAATCATCAAATCTAATAATTGTTTGGTTTCGGCCTGAAATTCTCGAGTTTCCTTATTAATTGTTTGCGTCATATGTAGAGTCTCCTTTTCATTTAAAAGTAATTTGCTCAGTCAAAATGATATTGTTAGCACTCAAGTTGATCGAGTGCTAACTATATGTATATAATACCTTGATTTGTAGAGAAAATCAATCTTTTAATGGTAAAATTTAATGAAAAGACGTCAATATTAGTAAGGATATTCCAAAATCTAAAGTAATAAAAAATGAAGAGATATTAGTATTGGGTTGGCTTAGGACTTATATTTGATAGTCATAGACTGGTTTTGTACAGCGAACAGCTTTTCCTGCTCTAGCATTAATAATTTCGCCATTGGCAAGGGCCAATTTGCCATTAACAAATACATAATCAATCCCTTCCGGGGAGGCATTAGGCAATCCAAAAACGGCCTTATCATTAATACTATTTATATCAAATACTACAATGTCCCCATCCATACCTTCCTGCAGTCGTCCCTTTGAATTAAACCCCAAAGTCTCTGCTGGCAGTAAAGTGGCTTTGCAAACTGCTTCTAATAAATTTAATTGGTATCTTTCTACAACCATCTTTCTGAAATAACGGGGAAAACTACCTGCTATTTGGGGGTGCCCTTCTCCAGGCGCGTAAGCACCTGTATCGGTGGATGGCATGCCATAGGGATGATCCAAGGCCATATAAATTTCTTCCTCAATTCCTGTAAAAACCACTACGGATGCAAAAGGATCAGTAGTGCGAAGCTCGCGGTAAATATCCGTTGTTAAACGCTTCCCATTATATTTACCTGTAATGACTAAAATATCCTCAAGTTTCCATCCATTTAGTTCCATATAGTCCTCGCTGAATAAAACAGCACCGATATGGGTGGCCCATTGAGTATACATGCCACTGTCAAAACGGATATCGATACCGTCGGCTCTAGCTTTATTAATCACTGCTAGCGCTTCATCCATAACTCCTGTGCCATATTGATACACTAGGTGGGAGACTTGGATGCGCGCCCCAGTTTGGCGAGCGATAGCGATAACTTCCACCAGGGAATACATATCAATACCCGTAAGCATACGCGTATCCACGGCTATAGCTCGTCCGTAGCGGGCAGCAATTTTGCTTAGCTTGAAGATCTCATCATTAGAAGTGCCTGGGGCATATGCCAGTCCAAGGGACAAGCCGCACGCACCGTCCTCAAAAGCTTTCTCCACTAGAGATTCCATATGGGATAATTGTTCAGCCGTGGCGGGTTTTAGAGGGTCAATGGCACCTACGGCCTCGCGCACACTCATGGAATGGCCAATAAATTCTGCCTGATTGATAATAAACCCCTGATTTTCTTGTGCCTCAAAAAATGAATTGATATCTACAGGACTCAGTCCGCAATTACCGCCGACAGTGGTGGTAATCCCCTGTCGCAAGGATAGTTCTCCACAATAATCATCCAAATCAACATGCCCATGTATGTCAATAAAACCAGGGCAGACTATTTTGCCCGTAACATCGAATTCCCGGGTACCGTGGATTGCCCCTTTCGTTATAACCGCAATTTTCCCGTCCAAGATGCCTACATTACCAATACATCGATAATGGGTTTCAGGATCAAGGAGCAGACCATTATTAATCACTACATCAAACATGTTTTATCACCGCCTATATGTTCAGCAAAATAACTATTAAAGCTTATTGTTTGCAACACGCTCTAGCAATTTGCTGCAAATTTATTCTTTATATGTTAAATTGTATCATGGTTTGCTGTATTTTGCTTCGCTTTTTCCATGAATGATGGGTATGAGCGCAATGCTGATGCTTTTTTGTACATAATAGATCAAACAACAAGTGTTTGTTATTAAATAAACACTTGCCAAATAATCCTGGTTTTAGCAAGGATTATTTGGCAAGTGTAACGCTACGTTTTTCAGTCATCAAAAAGCAGCAATTTTACGAACTGCGGAGGGTTTATAATGCCATTTTCTCTATATCTCAGCGGTTACAAAGTATCGTTTCTATATCCGATGAAATCAGCAGTCACTACTATTAAGAATTTGTGGAAATAAGAGAATGTAGAGGCTAATAATCAAAATAAGAAACCATATATTTCGATAGCTATTACCCAAAAACATTTCAAATCCTCCTTTCAAATTGGTATGTTAATAGAGAACCGAGGTATGATATCTTATTCAAGAGATGCTAATATTGCTACTGGATTTAGGACTAAGCATAGTGATAAGATGAATTTTAATTTTTTGCGAGAAATGGAGTTGACGGATTTTATTAAAAGGATTTTTCGCAAATATGCTTAATAGATGAAGGAGAGGACTAAAAAAATGATGTGAAAAAAATAGAAGGAGATGATTAATTTGGGAATGATTAATAGAAAAATAAACAATATATGCATTTATGGTATGGGTGGCATAGGCGGGTATTTTGGTGGGAAACTGGTCCATGCTATTAGTAAACTTCAAATCCTAGATAAGAAAGTGTTTTTTATAGCACGTGGTGAGCATTTAGCAGAAATTAAGAAAAATGGTTTGATTTTGAATACGATTGAGGAATCAGGGATGGTGTGCAGAGCTGATCTGGCAACAGATAATATAATGGATATACCAACGCCTGATTTATGCTTAATCTGTGTTAAAAGCTACGGCTTAGAGAAGGCCGTTCAAGATTTAGCAAGGGTTATCACAAAAGATACTATAGTGATACCTTTGTTGAATGGTGTTGATATCTATGAAAGAATACGTAGTATTCTTAGTATTGGAATAATATTACCAGCTTGTGTTTATGTTGGAACCCATATCGAGAAACCAGGGATGGTTTCCCAAGCCGGTGGGGATGGGATTATTCTATTCGGAAAAGATCCTGCCTATCCAGAGTATTATCCTGCAGAGGTTGTTGATTTATTTAGTGCAACAAAACTGAATTTTAAGTGGAATGATGATGCTTATCCGGAAATATGGGAAAAATATATGTTTATTGCGGCCTTCGCCTTAGTTACAGCCTGGGCAGGGAAAACAATTGGCGAAGTCATGGAAAATGAAGATCTAAAGTTACATATAAAGTTGATCATGAATGAAATTTACCTTTTGTCAGAGAAAAAACACATAGGTTTAGCTACTGATATCGTAGAGGTATCACTTAACAAAGCGTATAAATTCCCATTCCAGGCCAAAACATCCTATCAGCGGGATGTTGAGAAAGGTTTTCATAATGAGGGGATTTTATTTGGTGATACAATTATAAAAATGGGTAAAGCAGCCAACATACCTACGCCAGTAACCGAAAAAATATATTTTGAAATAGAGCAGAAACAAGCTAGATAGTAGCAAAAAATCCTGGGATTTCTAATGAGAATTTTGCAGGATTTTATGCTTTTATCAGTGAAGATCATTTTCGCATAACTTGACTGTTACAGTGAATGGCGTGGTACAATATAATAAAAGATAATGCAATAATAATAGTCGAAAGGGGATTTGTATGAATCCTATTATTAATAATCATATTTCAATTATTGGAGTTCCCTTGGATTTGGGAGCAGATCGTAGAGGGGTGGATATGGGACCTAGTGCCATACGCCATGCAGGACTAAGGGAACGGCTTGAGGCCTTTGGTTATGAGATCGATGATAAAGGCGATATTATGGTAAATAGGCCCGATGTCTGTCAAGTAGATGGGGAGAGCCTAAAATACTTGGATGAAATCGCAAGAGTGAATAGTGAACTTTGTCATAGGGTTAATGAAGAAATGGGCAAAGGGTATTTTCCACTGGTCCTCGGCGGTGATCATAGCATTGCGATTGGAACGATGGCCGGTGTATTACAACACAAAAAGAAATTAGGCGTTCTCTGGTTTGATGCTCATGGTGATATCAATACTCCTGAAACTTCACCTTCTGGTAATATCCATGGAATGTCGGTAGCAGTGAGTTTGGGTAGTGGCCCTGAACGATTGATGGCCATTGGCGGCAGTCAATCCAAGCTGAATCCAGCAAAAATTGTTATGATTGGAATTCGGGATTTAGATCCAGGTGAAAAAGCTCTACTGAAGAAATTGGATGTTGCGGTGTATACTATGCATGAGATCGACGTTATGGGTATGGCAAAAGTGATCGAAGAAGCCATCCGGATTGTGTCTGACGGTACGGATGGTATTCATGTCAGCTTTGATATGGATGTCATGGATCCATTGCATGCACCAGGCGTGGGAACACCTGTTGTTGGCGGACTGACTTATCGTGAAAGTCATCTTGCCATGGAATTAATTTCTGCGGCTAACATTGTCACGAGCGCAGAATTTGCAGAAGTCAATACCGTGCTGGATAATAAGAATCAAACCGCCAAACTAGCGGTAGCTCTTATCGGATCACTGTTGGGAGAAAGGCTCAAATAAGGAATTGATTAGCTTGTCTGTTTGAGGACAAGCTAATCAATTCCCCAGACAAGTATTGGGGGAAAATAAGTCCTGCCGTATCGGGCAGGACTTATTTTTTTTGTTTTTCGAGGAAATATTTTAGGTCATCTAAATTAGATTGTATTGATTTGTTGCTTTGATAAGTATGCCGAATGGAGAGCTTTTTGTATAGTCTTAGCATTAATATCTTCAGTCCATTTATCAAAATAACAGGGATAGTGAGCTCCGCAGGTTCGACATTCTATATATTGTTCACCATCTTTTTGTTCGCGGCTATCATACATGTAAGGAAGAAGCTCGTTAGTAATATTTTGTCCAGGGGCATTTGAATCGATGATATATGAATACTCATATGTAGCTGCGTATTTTAGCACAAGATTATTATCGTTGCAAGCTGGACATACAACACGGTCAATATGATACATAATGGTTCACCCCTATTTTTAATATCGACTAACATGTATAGGCATCAATTACATAACTTTTATTATTATTTCCTGTTTTCATCTTTCCATTCTCCTAGAGGGGTTGAACACTGGGATCACGAGAATACTATTTATCCTAAAGCCATTTTTTTCCTGGAATAAGGATATTACTATCGTACAAAACTAACGAGGGAAAATATCTGACAGAGGGAAGGATGACGATCGTTAGTATGGATCTTAGTATCGTAATTCCAACTTTTAATGAAAAAAATAATGTTAGATTACTTACTTCGAGAATAATGACTATCCTAAATCGGGAAAACTGCTTATATGAAATAGTATTTGTTGATGATAGCATTGATGATACCCCTAAAGTACTTGAACAGTTATGCCATGAATTTAGTTGTGTAAAGTATCTTCACCGAGAAAATGAAAGAGGGTTAGCATCGGCAGTCGTGATGGGCTTTTATCATTCCCAAGGAATTCAAGTTATCGTTATGGATGCAGATCTTCAGCACCCTCCTGAGTTAATTCCATTAATCCTCAAAAGGTTATTACAGGCAGATATTGTAATCCCCAGCCGTTTCGTTCCAGGAGGATCGGATGGTGGACTTAATTTATTTCGCAAATTAATATCTAGAGTTGCTCGAGGCATAGGATGTATCTCCATCAAGAAGTTACGCCCTATTTCGGACTCCACCAGTGGCTATTTTGCTCTTAAACGTAGTGTGATAAGTCATGCTCACCTAGATCCAATTGGTTGGAAAATTCTTATTGAAATTCTTGTTAAGGGGAAATATCGGACTGTACACGAAATTCCCTATTCCTTTGTTGCAAGGGGAGCTGGTCAATCAAAGATGAGTATCAAAGAACAGTTTAACTATCTTAGACACATGGCAAGACTCATAAGTAATAGCCCAGATGATCGTAAATTTTACTCCTTTTGTGTCATAGGCACCTTAGGGGTTTTTGTAAATTTATTTTGTTTACACATTTTTTTAAAGTTATTTGATATGGGAGAACTATCATGTTCAATTAACTCCTCATGTATTGCCATGATCCATAATTTTTTATGGAATAATAATGTGACATGGCGAGAATACAAAAGTCGGGTGTTATGGAAACGTATGATACAGTTTCCCCAATTTTCTTTAATTTGTGGGCTCGGTATTGGGATTACAACTTTATTTGCTCAAATATTTCTTTTTCTAGGCTGGAATATATATGCTGGTCAATTGTTAGGTATTTCAGTTTCAATGATCTGGAATTTTTTAGCCAATAGCAGGTGGACATGGCCCGTTGTATACAATGAAATCAATAGGGAAGATGATCAACCAATCGTAACACAGGAGCTGCCGAGTAAGGTGTCCTGGAATTAAAGAGAAGAGGTACTCACTCATGAAATGCCCCACAAGAACTGTATGGATTTGTTTCTTCATTCATACATTCATCATTTTTGTATCGTACCTCTTGGCTGATAAATTACCATACCACGAACCAGCGGGCTTTATTGATCAGTCTATTTATCCCATTTCAGCTAATCTGGAAAAATTTATAAAATGGGATGCTCATTGGTATACTTATATTGCCGGACATGGTTACACGAATAAATCCATTGTCTTTTTTCCCGCGATTATAGTTTTCATGAAAGTTCTGGTCTACG
>Ga0209123_1002881_pt1 | contig 13740 bp, 13 predicted proteins | sample BarGraIncu00431A_FD_184500 | JGI IMG/M metagenome (GOLD analysis project Ga0209123, IMG submission 184500) | Arctic peat soil microbial communities from Barrow, Alaska, USA - Barrow Graham LP Incubations 004-31A (SPAdes) (version 2) | ecosystem: Environmental > Terrestrial > Soil > Wetlands >...
AGCAACAATAGCAAAATATGTAAGAGAACAAGAAAAAGAAGATATGATAGAAGATAATATTACAACAAAAGAATATGAAGACCCTTTTAAGGGTTAGCTAGAGTGAAATTTGCGATTGTCGGAATAAAGTGTACTTTCAGGTACTGCTAGTATCATGCCCTTATAGGGCGAAAAAAATACTGCCTGTTTTACAGGCAGTTAATTATTGTATAATATTCTAATAAACACTTTAAATTGATTACTGGAATATTTTAACTATACTTAAGGTGAATTCATTGACTTTTTATGTAAACTATGATATAATAATAATATGATATATTTTGTGTATTTTCAAAAATTTGAAAATATCTTACCCTTTCATATTAAAAAAAATTATTGGGGGAATTAAAAATGGCAAAATTTGAAAACTTAGAGTATATTCCAACAGAACCAATTGTTTATCCTGTGGAAGACGGATTTAATCTAACTTTTGCTGGATGTCCATCTAACCCAACAGACTATGGTGATGAAAAAATCTTTGCTGAGTTTACTGAGGAAGAGATTGATCAACGGAGATCTTTGTGGAAGGTAATAGAAGCATATATTAAACCTGAAGCTTCTAAGGCTGATCTTGCTAAGTTGGCATTTGATACTAAAGAGTTTGGTAACAGAGTACTCAATTGTATAATTAGAAGGTTTGATTTTTCATCATCCTCACGGATTTTGGTAAAGCAACCACGCATTTATTGGCAAGAGTATGTTTCAGAGCCAAATGTAAAAAGAGTACAAACGTTAACAACTGCATTCAGTCCAGACAAAGCAGTTGTCATATCTGACGGCGAAAACGGAGAGCTTATTGTAGCATATTTGTAAGTTTATTAAAAAAAAATAAGAAGTCAAAATTTGACTTCTTATTTTTTTTGGACATTATTTGACATTTAACTAGAAATTTGATATAATGTATATATGTGAATTTTTATAATGGAAAATTTAATTAAATTTTTTGTAAAGGAGGTGCGTGTAAATGAAGCGCTTAAAAAACGAAGTATACAATGAAGTATTTGCTCACCGGGGATTTCATCTTAATTATCCTGAAAACACATTAAAATCGTTTGCACGTGCTGTAGAACAAAATTTTGCAATCGAACTTGATGTACGGTTTTTAAAGTGTGGCACCATTGTGTGCTTTCACGACATGTATATGAAAAGACTTCTAGGTGTACCTGGACGTATTAGTAAAAGAACATTTGATGAAATAAAGAATTATAAAATACTAGGTACTAAATGCAAAATTCCTAAGTTTGAAGATGTTTTAAAGATGGTAGGTAGTAGAGTAACTCTACTAATAGAAATTAAAGGCATAATGAATAGTTCATACCAACGGAAACTTGAAAGTATATTGTCAGATTATCATGGTAAAGTGTTGTTTCATACAACAAATATTATCACGTATTTCAGAGCTAAAAAAGTATGGAAGGAAAGAGTATTTTTTGTATTAAATCCATTTAGAAAAAGATTTGAGTTTGTTAAAGGAAAACATTACAAAAGTGCTATTTCAGTTCCCAAAATTGATGATATTATTGTAGAAGCTGAAGATAGTGCACAAACTGTAATAAAAAAAATATGGACAACATTTAATCGGCTTAATACTAGGGTGAAGCCAGATCACTGGTTATTAAATTACAATGGTAAAAAAAATCAAATTCAACATCGTGGTATAATTGACAAAAACTTCAAAGAACATTCAAAAGAGTCCTTTGAAAAATGCATTGAGTTAGACAAAGTTATTGAGTTTGATGTTGTAAAGTATGATGGAAATATAGTTTGTTATCATGAGGATAGCATTACTACAAGAATGGGCCAAAACAAATCAATATGCGAAAAACCTGATATCAAGAGTTCACTATTGTTTGAAGAAGTATTATCTATTATAGATGGTAGGGTACCAATAATAATAGATATCAAGGATTTCAGTATCTTTGATAGAAGTCTTCAAGATAGTATAATGAATCAGCTTAAGAGTTATAAAGGTAAATTTGTAATTCAATCCTTTAATCCACTTGTTAATATGTACTTTATGAAAAAGTATGAACATGTGGTTAGAGGACAAGTAGGTCATAGTTTAAACGGAGTGAAGAAAATGCGTAGAGTTATTTTAACAATTGTTAACTTTTGTTTATTCTATAGAGGTAGACCAGATTATATTGTATATGATTTAGATCCAGACGTATATTTATTATCTAAATTTAACAATATATTAGGGTTACCCGTAATAGGATATTCAGCTGTAAATCAGGAAGATATAATTGCATATTCAAGTTTTTTTGATAACTTTATTGTTGAAGGAGAAATTGAATAAAAAGAAAATAAGAAGATTAATTAATCTTCTTATTTTTTATGTCAAAAAACTATATCAATAATATATTCAGAGTTTTTGTATTTTTTAATTAAAATGCTTGCTATATTAATTAAAATATTGTATAATAAATGTGGTATAGAATGTTTTATATATTCTATGCTATGATCAACAATACATGTACCATGGGTACAGATAACATATATATACAACAATTAAAAAAAATACTTTTAATATATATAAAATGTTGAACATTGAAAAAAAAATATTTGAGGAGGAATAGAAAAAATGGAGTACTTAATAACAGGTATACTTACAGCAATTTTTTCAGGCGTAGCATTTTTCTATATAGGAGTGGTATACAGAAAAAAGACTGCTGAAGTTAAAATTGAAAGTGCCGAAAACGAAGCAAGTAGAATAATTGAAGATTCAAAAAAAGATTCAGAACGTATAAAAAGAGAAGCAATTATTCAAGCTAAAGATGAAATGTTAAAACAAAAAGATGAGATTGAAAAAGAAGCTAAAGAAAGAAAAAGAGAATTACAAGATACTGAAAACAGAATTAATCAAAGACAGGATTTAGTAGATAAACGTGCAACTCTAATGGAAGAAAAAGAAAATAATATAGTTAGAAAGAACGCAGAACTTGCTAAAAAAGAAGAAGAATTAGATAAGACAAAACAAAGAGAAATTGAAGCTTTAAGTACAATTTCAAGAATGTCTGAAAGTGATGCTAAAAAAGCTTTAATGAAAGAACTTGAAGATGATATGACACATGAGATGGCAGAATACATAAAGACTGAAACAGAAAAAGCAAAATATGAAGTAGATAAAAAAGCAAAAGATATGTTAGTTCAAACTATACAGAGATGTGCTGCAGATCATACATCTGAAGCAACTGTTACAACTGTTGCTTTGCCAAATGATGATTTAAAAGGTAGAATAATTGGTAGAGAAGGTAGAAATATCCGTACTATAGAAACTTTAACTGGTATTGATTTAATAATAGATGATACACCAGATGTTATTGTGCTTTCAAGTTTTGATCCTATAAGAAGAGAAGTTGCAAGAATTGCAATTGAAAGACTTATAGCAGATGGAAGAGTACATCCAGGTAAAATTGAAGATATGATTGAAAAAGCAAAAATTGAAGTTGAAAATACAATTAAAGAAGAAGGTGAACGTGCACTATATGAAACGGGTGTAATAAATGTTCATCCAGAACTTATAAAATTGTTAGGTAAATTAAGATTTAGAACTAGTTTTGGTCAAAATGTTTTAAACCATTCTATAGAAGTATCACACATAGCAGGTCTTCTTGCAAGCGAACTTGGTATTGATCCAACTATAGCTAAAAGAGCAGGATTACTACATGATATAGGTAAATCTAGAGATCATGATGTTGAAGGTACACACGTAAGTTTAGGAATTGAAATACTTAATAAATTTAAAGAAGGCGACAAGATAATACAAGGTATGGAAGCACATCATGGAGATGTTGAACCTAAAACACTTGAAGCTATTTTAGTACAAGCTGCAGATGCAGTTTCTGCTTCACGCCCAGGTGCAAGAAGAGAAACAGTTGATACTTATATAAAGAGATTGAAAAAATTAGAAGAAATATGTAATAGTTACCCTGGAGTAGAGAAATCTTTTGCTATACAAGCCGGAAGAGAAATAAGACTTATAGTAAAACCAGAAATGATCAATGATGATAATATGATTATAATGGCTAAAAAAGTAGCAAAACAAATAGAAAATGAAATGACATATCCAGGACAAATAAAAGTAAGTTTAATACGTGAAATGAGAGTTACAGAACTTGCTAAATAAGGAGAGATACATTTGAAGTTTTTAGTAATTGGCGACATAGTCGGAATGAGTGGAATGAATAAGCTTAAACAAGAATATAACAAATTAGTAAAAGAAAACAATATAGATTTTGTTATAATAAATGGTGAAAATTCTGCTGCTGGAAAAGGATTAAGATTAAAAGAATATGATGAAATAATGGGTCTAGGTACTGATGTAATTACTATGGGTAATCATATTTACTATAGAAAAGAAATGGCAGAAGAGTACATAAAGCTTCCTAGATTATTAGTTCCAGCTAATGTAACTAATCTAAAAGCAAATGGATCTGTAATTCTAGAAAAAAATGGTTTTAAGATAGGTGTACTTAGTTTACTTGGTAAGGTTGGACTTGGTGAAGTAGCTCAAGAACATGTATTATCTCCATTTGATACTGCTAGAAAAGAAGTAGACAAATTAAAAGAGAATGGTGCACAATATATATTTTTAGATTTTCATGCAGAAGCAACAGCTGAAAAAATAGCTATGGGATATTTTTTAGAAAATGATATCACATGTATGTATGGAACACATACACATGTACAAACTGCAGATGAAGAAATAATAAACGGTAGAATGGCATACATTACAGATGTGGGTATGACAGGACCAAAAAATAGTGTAATAGGACTTAAAAAAGAAACTGCTTTAAAACGTTTCTCAACAGGTGAATATGCTAAGTATGAATGTAGTAGCAATGAAGCAACTTTAAACGGTATAATCGTAACTACAGACGATACAAAGTGTATTGCAACTAAGGTTGAAAGAATAAGTATAAAATAATTTTAAAGGTATAGAGTATATGTCATTTTAGACATATACTCTATACCTTTTTTGTGATTAGAGCAAGGCAGAAGAGCCCTGTTTTTTTACTTCTTATTTTTTTGTTATATAATTAGAATACATGACCGTACATATTAAAATAGTCATTAAAGAAAGAGGCCAAATCTTCGATTTGCCTCCATATATTTTAAATAAGATGTTCCATATCAGCAGGTATATTGGATATGAATTCCATATATTCATTAGTTATAGGATGAATGAAACTTGTTTTATGACAATGAAGTGCTTGCCTTTGAATTAAATCACGTATATTAGGTTGGTTATACTGCAAACCATATAATTCATCACCGTAATATTACATGTCCTATATATGCCATATGCACTCTTATTTGATGAGTTCTTCCTGTATGTAGTAATACTTTTACAATTGTATAATTTTTATCTATGTTTCTATTTAAAACAAAGTATTCTGTTTTACAATAATCTCCTTTATCATTAACTTCTCTAATAATTATACTTCCTTTTTTTCTAGCTATATTTTTTTCAATTATATTATGATCATTTTCAACATTACCATTTACAATTGCTATATATTCTTTTTGAATTTCAAAATGTATAGTATCACCTTTACTTGAAAACAAATTTTGTATATATTCATTCTTAGTAATTATACAGATTCCAGATGTATCTTTATCAAGTCTTGTAAGTATATGTATTTTGTGTATATTGTAATGCATTTTATTATAGTAATCCATAATCATATTAGCTAAAGTTTTATCATGGTTATTAGGAGAGGGATGAATTTCTAAATTACTTGGTTTATCAACAACAAGTATATATTCATCTTCATATATAATATTCATTTCTTTATCATAGGGTATAACTGTTGATTTATTATCATTATCTATATTGTTCAAATCAACTATTATTGTATCATTTTCTTTTACTAAAGTATTTACCATACAGATATCATTATTTACAAATATACACTTGTTGTTTTTTAATTTAACTAATAGTGCAGTAGATATATGTAATATGTTTTTAAGTATATATTTCAATTTAGTGTTTTCTTCTTCTTTTTTTACTGTATATTCTAATTTCATTAGTTCACACTCCAAACATTACTATATATTATACCAATGATGTCAATACCCTTGAAAATATAGCAATATTATTATATAATATATATGTATAAATAAAATGGAGAGAAATATGAATTTAAAAAATAATGAAAGAATTGATGATTTAGGTATAAATGATTTAAAAATTATTCAAAACACTGAGTATTTTTGCTTTGGTACGGATAGTGTATTACTAGCTAACTTTATAACTAGTAATTCAGATAAAAATATAATACTTGATCTATGTAGTGGAGGAGGGGTAATACCTGTAATAATATCTGCTAAATACAAATACTCTAAAATATTCGCTGTTGAACTGCAAAATGAAATGTTTGATTTACTTGAAAGAAATATTGAATTAAACAACTTAAAAGAAAAAATATCTATAATACAAGATAATATAATAGATTTTAGTAGTATAAGACAAAATATAATCAAAGAAACGGGGAGTGGTAATGTAAATATAATTACTGTAAACCCTCCATATAAACCAAAAGGTAATGGAATAGGTAATGAACATAATGTAAAATATATAGCACGACACGAGGAAATGTGCAACCTAGAAGATATATTTTTGACTTCATCTAAACTATTAGAATACAAAGGTAAATTATATTTAGTGCATAAACCCGAAAGAATAGTAGATTTACTAGCTATTGCTAGAAAATACAGTTTAGAAGCTAAAAGAATAAGATATGTATATCCAAGAGTAGATACTAAACCTAGTATTGTACTAATTGAATATATTAAAGGTGGAGGTAATGAAACATTAATGTTACCACCACTTATAGAGTATAACGAAGATGGTAGTTATACTGATGAAATATACAAAATATACGGAATGGAGAAAAAGAATGAAGGATAATGGAATTTTATATATAGTTGGCACTCCAATTGGAAATTTAAAAGATATAACTTTGAGAGCTATTGAAACATTACAAAATGTGGATATAATTCTTGCAGAAGATACTAGACAAACTTTAAAGTTATTAAATCATTTTAATATAAAAAAACAAATGTTTAGTTATCATAGACATAATGAAAAAGAAAAAATAAATCAAGTAGTTCAATTATTAGATGAAGGAAAAAATGTTGCACTAGTATCTGATGCAGGTATGCCTATAATATCTGATCCAGGACAAGAGTTAGTTCAATTTTTAGTTAAAAATAACTATAAAATAGAAGTTATACCTGGAGTTACAGCTATTACAACAGCAATTGTTAAAAGCGCTATAGATAGTACAAGATTTGCTTTCGAAGGGTTTCTATCAGTAAATAAAAAACAAAGAAGAGAAAGATTAGAATCAATTTTAAATGAAACAAGAACAATTATATTCTATGAAGCTCCACATAAATTATTATATACTTTAAAAGATTTACTTGCCTCTTTAGGAGATAGAAATATATGTGTCGCACGTGAACTTACTAAATTATATGAAGAATTTATATATGATAAAATAAGTGATGTAATAAAAAGAGTAGAAGAAAAGCCACTCAAAGGTGAAATCGTAATTATTTTAGAAGGTAAAAATGAGCAAGAATTAAAAGAAGAAAATAACAAAATATATACTGATAAATCAAGTATTGATTTAGTTAAAGAATATATGGAATCTGGTATAGATAAAAAAGAAGCAATAAAAAAAGCAGCTAAAATAAAAGGTGTAAATAAAAATGAAGTATACAAGGAATGTATTTCTATAAAGTAACAGGCAATATTCCCATATCATAGTATATAATAGCGATTTTAAAACGCTAATTATTATGAAAGGAGAATAAATAATGTCATATTGTAGACGAGATGAGTCTGATAGGTATGAACGTGACTATGGGTTTGAACTTGAATCTGATTGTCATTCAAGGTCTAGATGCTGTAACCACAATAGACCGATATTTCCGAGGGTATTACATGCAAACCTTATAATACCACAAACTGTTATACCAATTACCATAGTATTATCACCGCTAGGAACACCAATTATTACACCAACAACAACTGTAGGAATTGGCACAGCTGTACCATTTGGTACTAATCTTATAGCAGGGAATGGAATTATACCCCGGATTCTAATTATTTTACTGTAATACTCAAAGATTGGTAAACTACCGAAAAGCTGCAAAGCTTTTCATACATAATTCAATAGCAAAGAATAATACATTTATTTTAATGTATTTTTTTTATTTCTACAAATCTAATTACAAGTAACAAGCATTATAATACTTTCATAATATATACTAGCGAATAAAAAACGCTTATTTATGTGAAAGGAGAAATAAATATGTCAAATTATAAAAATTCTTGCTTTGATGAATGTGATTTTGAAAATGAATGTTGTGAATTTGAGCCTAAATGCCATGAATTTGAGCCTAAATGCCATGAATTTGAACCTAAATGCCCAAGAAAATGCCATAGAATAACTTTATTAGAAGCAATATCTTTGGTACCACAAACTGTATTAGCAGGTCTTGCAGTTCCATTTGATACTAATCTTGTTAATTTAGGAAATGGAATAATTCATACTCCAGGTGGAACAGACTTCAACTTAATACAACCAGGAGTTTATAGAGTTACTTTTACCGGATCAGTAACTCCTGTTGGTACTACTGCAGGTGTAGCACTTGCTTTAAATGGTTCTATAATACCTGGTACAACAGTTACTGAAACTGTTGTTGCAGCAACTATTGCTGCTTTAGCAACTCAAGCTATAGTTCAAGTATCACCATTTATTAGTACAGTATTAACAGTAGTTAATCCTACAGCTGGTATAGAAACATTTACTAATCCAAACATTATCATTGAAAAAATAGGATAATATAGAAAATTGAAAAGCTGCAGAAGCTTTTCATACATAAAACTTTCACATAAATAAAGAACATACATTTAAATTAATGTATGTTCTTATTTTTTATTCTGTTAAACTTTCTATTTGTTCTTTTACTAAATCTAAATTTAGCTTACTTTCTGCTGAAAAAGGAACAATCTTTTCTTTAGCAAATAAAGTTTTTGTCATTTGTAACAAATGCTCATCTACTTTTGATACAGGAAGTTTATCTGCTTTATTAGCAATAATAGTAAAAGGTATGTCATACGATAATAAGTAATCATACATTAGTTTATCTTCATTAGAAGCTTTATGACGTATATCAACTAAAAAGTATATATATGTTACCATATTGGATGAAAGATACTTATCTACTAAATTAGTTGTATTTTGTTTTTCGCTTTGTGACATTTTAGAATATCCGTAACCTGGAAGATCAACTATATAGAATTCTTCATTTACGTTATAATAATTTAAACTTCTTGTTTTACCTGGGGTATTTCCAACTTTAGCAAGATGTTTGTGATTAGCAATTGCGTTAATAAATGAAGATTTACCTACGTTTGATTTGCCAACTAGAGCGATTTGTTTTTTGTCTGATGCAACTATTTTATCTATTGAAAAAACAGAAGTTTCAAATGTTATATTTTTTAACATATTATTTTTTCCTCTCAATTTTAGTTTTGTTCATGTATGGAATCAAAACTTCAGGTACTGTTATAGAACCATCTGCATTTTGATATAATTCAAGTAGTGGTATTAAGATTCTAGGTGAAGCAATAGCTGTATTATTTAATGTATAACAGTATTTTAAGCTTCCATCTTTATCTTTATACTTAATATTACTTCTTCTTGCTTGAAAATCATTAAATGAAGAACAAGAATGAGTTTCACTATATTTATTTCTACTTGGCATCCAAGCTTCTATATCGTGCTTTCTAACCTGACCATTACCCATATCACCAGTACATACTTTAACAACTCTGTATGGTATTTTAAAGTCTTGAAGTATTTCTTCAGCGTTATTTAATAGGAAATCGTGTAGTGCATATTGTATATCATAATCTGCTTCACACATAATAACTTGCTCAATTTTTGTAAATTGATGTACTCTATATAATCCTCTAGTATCTTTGCCATAAGTTCCAGCTTCTCTTCTAAAACAGCTAGATAAACCACAGTATAGTTTAGGTAACATTTCAGTAGACTCAAAAGTTTCACCACTATTGTATGAAACTAAAGGTACTTCAGATGTACCAACTAAGTATAAATCATCTTCAGCAATTGCATAAGTTTGATCTCTACCACCTGGAAAATAACTAGTGCCATACATAGCTTCTTCTTTAACCATAAGTGGTACACCCATAGGTGTAAAACCTTTTTTAATTAATTTATCTATTACATATCTAGAAATCGACATTTCTAAAAGTAGTGCATCATTTTTTAAAAAGTATGATCTAGAACCAGATACTTTAACACCTCTTGGAATATCAACTAAATCTAATTCCTCTGATAAAGTAACATGATCTTTAATTTCAAAATCAAATGTAGGTATTTCACCAACTTTTTTCACTTCAACATTATCATCATCTGTTTTTCCATAAGGAACTTCATCATAAGGAACAGAAGGTACATTATACATAAGTTCTAAATATTCACTTTTTAAAGGTGATAATTCATCCTCAAGTACTGTTATTTTCTCTTTTAAAGTTCTAACATACATAACTGTTTTTTCTTTTTCTTCATTACTTAATTTAGTTATAGTAGAAGATAAAGTATTTCTTTCTTCTTTCATAACATCTAGTTCTTGATTTATTTTGATAATTGCTTCATCTAATGATAATAATTTATCTACATCTACTGTTACAAACTTATCTTGTGCAGCCTTTTTAACTTTATCACTATTTTCTCTAATATACTTAATATCTAACATTTTCTCATCACTCCTATTAAAATTACACTATATATTATATATTACAATGTGCTATTTTACAAGTAAAGATTTAATTTTATCAAAATTTCAACAACATTTTACTAGTTTTATCCAATTAAGTATTGAAAAATGCTATTAAATCATATATACTATATATAAATACGAAAGGAATGGAAAAAATGAAAAAAACAAATTTAAATGTAGTAATTGGTGTATTTTTATTAGTAATTGGTGTCTTACTGGGTCTAGAAACTTTAAATGTAGGAATCAATATTGATTATAGTATCGTAGGATGGACTTTTCTATCAGTAATAGGAGTACTTATGATGTTGAATGATAAAAAAGTAACTACTGTACCTTCAATATTAATATTTGTTGGTATATGGAATGTACTCAATGAAGTAGGGGTAATATATGGATCAATATTTGATCTTATATGGCCGTTTATCCTTATAATAGTTGGAGTTAATTTAGTATTTGGTAAAAAATCATTTAATAAAACACCATTAAACGTACAAAATAATAGTGATGCGCTTGTATACAATGGAATATTTAGTGGAGTATCAGAAAGACTTACAATTAAGGACTTTAAGGGTTTAACTGCAAATGCTCTATTTGGAGGAGTTGAACTAGATTTAAGAGATATTGAAATAACAAACAATGTACAAATAGATATAAGTGCAGTATTTGGAGGAGTTACAATAACGTTTCCAGATAAATATAACATAGTTATGGGTGAATCTTTAGCTCTATTTGGCGGAACAGAAAATAAATTCAAAGGAAAATACGATGAAAATTCTAAAACAATATATATTAATTGTAGAGCAATTTTTGGTGGAGCAGAGCTTAAATAATTGTTAAAACTTGTGAGATATAAAAATAAAAGGTTATATAACTTGCCTCTTTAAGAGTGATAAATATTTAATTATTAACATTTTCATTTTTTATTATATGAAAGTCTTGCAATTGTAGCAAATATATGTTAAAATATATAGGTAAATTAAATAAAAACTAAATATAGGAAGGTGATTTTAATGAAAACAGAAATACAACCAAAATACTTTAAATCAGAAATAAAATGCGCTTGTGGTAATGTTATAGAAACTGGTTCTACAAAAGCAGCAATGAAGATTGATACTTGTAGCAGTTGTCATCCATTTTTTACAGGTCAAAAACAATCTGTATCAAACCAAGGAAGAGCTTCAAAGTTTATCGAAAAATTTGGAAAAAAATAATAATATTATTAAGGGTGCAAAAATTGCACTCTTTTTTTATACCTATTAATATGTTTTTCTTGTATATAACCAAAAAATATGATAAAATATATTTTAATTCTTACATATAATATTTTTAAATAGTAAGTAATAGAAAGAGGAGAAATGGACAAAAAAAATAGCAAAATAAATAAACTAAAAATTGGCGGCATGGCTACTTTTAATGGTGTACTTCTTAAATCAAGTACAAAGCAAGTAGTTACAAGTCAAGTAAATGATAATATAGTATCAGAAGTTACTGAAACTACATCAAATATAATAGTATCATCTATACCAATCATAAGAGGTATAGTAGGATTGTATTCGTCTATTAAGAGTGGAATACCTTATATTGTAGAATCTGCTGAAAACATAGTAAATGATATTGTAGGTGATAAGAATGAAAAGATAGCTGTAGGTAAATTTGAACTTATAGTTTCTTTTATAATCTCAGTTATAATATTTTCTTTAATATGGGTTAGTGTTCCTATGTTAGTATCATTAGTATTACCTAATACTGATCTTAGATTTGTAATCCAAATACTAATAAAATTAGCTATGTTTGGTATATATATACATATGATAAAAAAAATAACATACTTGCATGGATTATTTGAGTATCATGCAGCTGAGCATACAGCTGTAAATTATTATGAAGATAATGTAAAAGAAGTAAATGATATGAAGAGTATACTAGATGTAGACTTAGATAAAGTTGCAAGTTATTCAAGGTTTCATAGAAGATGTGGATCTAACTTCATAATGTACTTACTATTCCTATCACTTCTTCTTACAGCTATAGTACCATCAACTAATATAATAAATAAAATACTTATAGAGATATTAACATTCCCTATTTTAATAGGACTAGCTTATGAATCGTTAAATCTATTTACGTTATTACCTAAGAAGTTTGAATTTGTTTTATTACCTTTTATGTATGTACAAAATATAACAACTAAAAAACCTTCTAAAGCTAAGTTACTAATAGGTGTAATATCACTCCTAGAAATTACTACTAAACATATATCAGTAGAAGGATATATAAAACAATATACAAATAAATATTTAAAGAAACGTGAAATAAATAATAATGATATGTTAAGACTTGTATCATATGCATTGAATATAGATAAAAACAATTTATTTATTAATTTAAAGAGTACTCATATAAGTATAGCTCAGCAAATTAAAATAAAAAACATATTAGACAGATACTATATACATTATGAACCACTACAATATATAACACAAATTCAATACTTCTATAATGAAGAGTACATAGTAAATAAGGATGTATTGATACCAAGAGCAGATAGTGAAACATTAGTAGATGCAGCAATTAGGTATATTAATGATAATAACCTTAAAACTGGAATAGATATGTGCACTGGTAGTGGAGCATTAGGTATATCAATATCTAAAAATAGTAATATAGATAAAATGTTACTTGTAGATATTTCAGATAAAGCTTTGATTATAACAAGCAAGAATATAGTAAAAAATAATAGTACTAATAAATGTACTTCTATAAAATCAAACCTATTTGAATCTATACTACAAGATAATACTAAGTATGATATAATAGTTACTAATCCACCATATATAAAAGCAGAAGAATTAGTTAAATTGTCTGATTATGTTA
>Ga0209123_1002882_pt1 | contig 13738 bp, 12 predicted proteins | sample BarGraIncu00431A_FD_184500 | JGI IMG/M metagenome (GOLD analysis project Ga0209123, IMG submission 184500) | Arctic peat soil microbial communities from Barrow, Alaska, USA - Barrow Graham LP Incubations 004-31A (SPAdes) (version 2) | ecosystem: Environmental > Terrestrial > Soil > Wetlands >...
TACTGTGAGAACTCCAATAACAAATCAACCTATGACAAAGGTTTTACTCCTTAATCAGGAACAGAAAAATTTGGCAAAATTATTTGATTTCTAATTTGGGTGTCCCTGTGACCAAAACAGGAAAAAATAGAAGCATACGAAACGTTTAGATTACGTCAAGTTTCAACAACACCCGTTAAACAAGGAAAAGTATCATATGATTTTAGCAAAAGAAAGGATTATCTAAATAACATTCTGGGATTAATTGATTTAGCATTCAATATGACAATCAGCAGAAGAGTTCCGGTAAATATTCAACGATTAGATAGTATTGTTGGTACAGAACTCACGTCGAGAGGAATTAATACACTGTATTATGTAGCTATGATTAACCCTGTAACCAATAAAGTTCTTCAGCGATCAAAATCTGAATTCACATCTCCCACTTTCCAGATTTCCTCCAAATATCTCGTTATTGATATTATAGATAATAAGGCGCTTCAATTGGTATTGGTTAATCCATTTGATATTATTCTCAAACGCATGGGTTTGCTCCTCATTAGTTCGCTTTTATTGACGATTATTTGTATGGTTGCTTTCAGACAGTTGTTCCTCATATTAGCCCGTCAGAAAAAAATGTTGGAAGTTAAGAACGACTTTTTTGGAAATACGGCCCACGAATTGAAACGCCCGGTGGCACAATTGCATTTGGCATTGGAAGCACTTTCCAAACCGGCCACCCTGGATAATACTGCCAAAAGAGAGCGGTATCTGGCTATCTCCACCGAAGCCACCCGCGATATGTCGGAGAAAATTACCATGATTATGACACTGAGTATGGCCGAGGAAGGAGTTTTTAAACTCAACTATTCCCGTTTTAATCTGCTGGAAGAAGTTCAGAAACTGAAGGAACAATTCTCAGGCGTGGCGGATAAAGAGGTAACTATACAGATAGAAAATGCTGCCGACGATTGCACCATTCAGGCCGACCGCGATCATCTTCGCCAGTGTCTGGCCAACCTGTTGGACAATGCCATAAAGTATTCGGGCGGCTCGGTGCTTATTTCCATTACGCTTAAAAAGTTGAAAGATTCGCTGTGCATTTCGGTAAAAGATAACGGAATAGGAATTAATGCCGACAAACTGGAACGTATCTTTGACAAATATACGCGTCTGAACAATGAAACCGGATCACCAACCGGCTTTGGCATTGGACTTAGTTATGTGAAAACAGTAGTGGAAAAACACAAGGGAAGCATAGAAGTGCAAAGTGAACTGCAAACGGGTAGCGAATTCAGGGTATATTTACCCGCCTAAAAACCTGCAACGAATGAAAAAAATTTTATTATTCGAAGACGATTTGAATCTGGCATTTATGCTGACCGATGGGCTTGAAAGTGAAGGATTTGAAATTGAACAGCATGCGGAAGGTAACAAGGGTTTAATCGCCTTTACCAACTCAACTCCTGATATTGTATTGCTCGACGTGAATCTGAAAGGAATGATGAATGGTTTTGAAGTAGGACATAAAATACGTCAACACAGCAATGTGCCGATTATCTTCACCACTTCACGAACTCAAATTGAAGACTTACAGCAAGGATTCAGCATCGGTAATGTAGATTACATGAAAAAACCGTTTTGGTATTCGTGAACTGGTGTTGCGAATCAACGAAATGATAAATCGCTCACAAAGCCATATTACTGCACTTCCGAAAATTGCAATTGGAAACTATGATTTTATACCTTCTGAACTTAACCTGTATGTTGGCAACGAGAAAATTAAACTTCAGAAAAACGAATGCGCAGTACTTGCCTTGTTAGTCCAAAAAAGCCCCAACGTGGTAAACAAAAATGAAATACTTGAGTCGGTATGGGATGATGTAGATTTGAAACAAAAAGAAGCCTCGTTGCACAATATTCTATCCTCGTTACGTAACAAATTGAGCAAAGATAAAAATATAGTTATTGAAACTATTCCCAAAATAGGCTGGAAACTAACGGTTAATAGAATAGAATTTTATACGGACTGATTTGTAATATAATAGAATAAGTTCTTTGCCACGGAGTGGCTAAATGTGAATAACCCCCAGTAAGCGAAGCGCAACTGGGGGATGAAGTGAACAAATGACCCAACATTTGATTTTCAGTCCCGATTTATCGGGACTGAAAATCAAATAATTACAAAATTAGTTATGTTGAGTAGGAACAAATAAAGAGAATGCTGACTCTATATAGCGTTAATTCTGCCGACTGCTAACTATAAACTATAAATTATTTTAAGTCCACCATTACTTTCAGGTTCAATTGACGACCGGTGAGGTAATTTGGAGTTGCCATTTGTTGACCTGAAATGTCTGTAACCCAATAGTAGGAGTTTACATTTTTGAAATCGAGCAAGTTGAATACCTCCACATTGAGCCAAATGTTTTTCACCTGTTTCAACCACGATTTTGCCATAATTTTATCGTTACCATTTACCAAAACGCGTGAAGCTCCGATATCTACGCGGCGATAGGGTGGTGTACGAAAAGCTGTACGATACTGAACGTTATGAGGCGCACCAAATGGCAAACCGTCCGACCAGACAAATTTCAACTGCATTTTATATTTTGGATTATTAGGCAAATAATCCTGAAACAACATGGAAAATGTATAGCGTTGCTCACTCGGACTGGGCACATAACCCGGATAAACGGTGGTGGAAGTAAGTATTTTACCATTTGAATCGTAGGTGTGCGCTATGTATGAATCGCCGATGATATCCTGTTTGGCATCCATCAACGAAAGATTAATCCACGAATCGGCTCCCGGAACCAACTCACCGTACAATTTGAAATCCATACCGGCCGTATAGGCGTTAGCATCATTTTTTCCCGAATAAATAATCCGGACATTATCCACTGTATACGAAATCACCCGGTCGGCAAGTTTCATATAAGCTTCGGTGGTAAACTTAAACGGCCGTCCCCAGGACCGAAAATAATAATCGCCACCCAACACAAAGTGCAGCGAGCGTTGCGCTTTGATATTGTTATTCAAATGAATACGCACATTTCCCAATGCATCGGTAATGGTGTCGCGTATTTCCTTGTAAAACGGTGCCTGGTAATACACCCCCGTAGCGAAACGGAAACTAAAGTCTTTTTTCCAATGCGGCAAATACGAAACAGAAAACCGCGGACTAATCAGTAATTCTTTATTGAAAGTCCAGTAATTGGCACGCAACCCACCGGTCAATGAAAATGATCCGGCGTTGGTATTCCATTTATATGTATCCTGAAAAAAGGCTGTAGTGCGCCAGGTCGACAACGTTGTATCGGCTTTCATGTTATAATACAAATTTACCTGCTTGTCGCTGAAAGGAAGCGAATAACCCGCCGAATCGCGCAATTCCCATTCACTTATTTTATCAGAAATCATCTCATTCTGAATGTTTACGCCCCATTTCATTTTATGACTGGCAAATTCATATTCACCTAAGTGGGCAAAATTGGTCACCATAGCATTCAACCGGTTGCGGGCATGTTGTTGGTATTTACCTACTCCAAGTGATATGCCGGTTTGCTTTGACGGATCAACGTCGGCTTTTACCTCACTCAATATATATTCTGCCAAAATATCATAGGTTACGTTTTCGTTGGTATAAAAAGTAGAACCAAGTAAACTCAGTTTCATTCCTTTTATAGGTTTATAATTCAACGTGAATGCTCCAAATGAAGTCCTGAATAAATCGTCTTCAGTTCCTTCGTAAAAAATAGTTAATTTGCGAGCCATACTGTATGTCCCAAATTGAGTTTCAGAAGAATCTGGTTTAAAAAAATAATTATTTTGAGAGAAATTTCCCAAGAATGTCAGTTCCCATTTCGGATTGAACTGATAAGTCATATACGTTTGATAATCGATAAATGCAGGTTTATATGCTCCTTTGGTATCGAGAGTTCCCAGCAAATAAGCGTTTGTTTTATACCGTATGCCATGCATTTGGGTAAACTTCTTACCCGCACTTCCGATATAAGCCGAAGCTCCCAACAAACTTAATGAACCGGAAGCCTCAAATTCAGTCGGTTTTTTATACTGAATATCCAACACCGACGACATTTTATCCCCAAATTTAGCTTCATAACCTCCAGCCGAAAAGCCTACATTCTGAACCATATCGGGATTAATAAAACTCAGACCTTCCTGCTGCCCGGCACGTATAAGTAACGGACGATATACTTCAATCCCATTGACATACACCGCATTTTCGTCAAAGTTACCACCTCGTACATTGTATTGCGAACTTAATTCATTGCTTGAACTTACTCCGGCAAACGTAATCAGAAGTGATTCAATTCCCCCGGAAGCATTGGCCATAACTTTTAGTTTTGAGGGATCGAGCATGTCGAGTGTTGAAGTCTGCCGGAGCTGCCCGGTTACATTTACTTCGTCCATTAGTTTTGATAAGGCCGAAAGTTGTACCGTAATCTGAATAACCTGCTGACGTGGATGAATGGTATGTTTTATGGTTTGATATCCAACGATTGAGTAATTAATTACGGCTGAATCCTTTACGTTTATTGTCAGTTCGTAATAACCGTTTTGATTGGTAGTTGTGCCAACAGTAGTTTTATCAACAAACACGCTGGCAAGTTCAATTCCACGGTTGTTTGCATCAATTACATATCCGTAAACACGCACGTTGGTTTGAGCCGACAAACCTAATGAAAGACAGAAAAATATAAGTAAAATACTGAGTGCTTTATTCATGCAGTGAAAATATCGAAATCAGGAATATGAAACAAACTCTTTTTTAACGGAGAAACAAGCCTTTTATTTTATTATCCGGCAAAAACACACTGAATTAAGTAATATGAGTATCCGTTTTGGCATCAAATCTTTTTTGCAACACTTGACCGACCTCGTCAGGTGAACCGAAAAATGGAGTGAAGAAAGCGTGGAAAACTTTTCTGTTTGAGTCTCGACGTATTTCGTCGAGGCGAGTTTAAAAGTTTTCAGCCTGCAAACGACTAATTTTTCGAGTGAAGCTGGCGAAGTCTTGACTTTTTTTGCTTACTTTTTTGTGTCAAGACAAAAAAGTAAGTGAGGTTTTAGGGGCGAAGCCCCTATTTAATAATAAGAATAGAAAATACAATGGATAATCATTTTAAGTAATTATACAACAAAATGATTCTCCAACTCATTCAATAATTTTTCCACCGAATCAATTATCTTTTCATTAATCTTCCATCCGGATTCTGAAACAGAAATCTGAATTTCAGCATCCTCCACAACCATATATCCGGCACGTGCCAACGCTCTAAGTGTCCAGTACATTCTGGTTTTATCACCACTAACCCACACCTTGCGGGTCATGGGATAGTTCATTGAAAAGTTACCGTTGGCAGCATTAAAGAAATACGATTTGCTTTCAAAAGCTTTATTAAAACTACCGTTGAATACCAAATCCTCAGGCACTCCACATTCTACTCCGTTTTCAGTGCTTATCAGCCAAATTCTATCGGCTGCCTGAAGCGCCAAATCCAGTTCATGCGTGGAAAGAAGAATGGCTTTATCGGTTTTATGAGCTAACTTGTGTAACAAAAGCATGATTTCAACCCGGTTTGGCAAATCGAGATGAGCAGTCGGTTCATCAAGCATAATGATGGGAGTATCCTGTGCCAACGCTTTAGCAATCATTGCCCGCTGCCTTTCTCCGTCTGAAAGCTCATTAATATTTTTATGCATTATATGTTCCAAATGCACTATTTCAATAGCCTCTCGAATGATTTTATCTTCATCGGCAGAAATATTTCCCCACCAGTTGCTGTGTGGATGACGACCCAGTGATACAAGGTTATAAACTGTGGCATTTTCAATATCCACCCGTTCGGTCAAAACCAGCGAAATCAACAATGCTTTTTCGCGATGTTTTAATTTGGAGATTTCACTGGCATCAATCATTACATTGCCCGCCAACGGTTTTTGTAATCCCGTCAATGTTCGAAGCAATGTTGATTTTCCGCTTCCGTTAGGTCCAATCAGACACACCAACTCACCTGCCCGCAACTGTAAATCCAGTCCGGATTGAATAACGTCGGTTTTCCCATTTTTGGAATAGCCGATGGTTAGATTTTGTGTGGTTAGAATGCTCATAAAACTGCCCCCTAAATCCCCCTTGGGGGACTTTTTGGTTTATACATTTAATTAATTTTTTGCAAGAATAAGTCTTTAAGTCCCCCAAGGGGGATTTAGGGGGCTTTTTATCTTTTCTTCAATATTATCCAAATAATAATCGGCGCCCCAAACAGCGCACTAATTGTATTTATCGGCAAGGCATAGGTTGGCATTTGCGAAATAATATCGCAAATCAAAATTAACGATGCACCGCAAAGAACCGTCGCCGGCAATAGAATTTTATGGCTCGATGTACGGAAAATACCCCGCGCAATATGCGGGATAGCCACACCCACGAAAGCTATTGGTCCGGTAAAAGCAGTGATTCCACCTGCAAGAATTCCGGTTGCGACAACAATCAACAAGCGGGTTTCAACAATCGAAACACCCAATCCACGGGCGTAATTTTCGCCCAACAGTAACCCATCCAATCGTTTTTGCAGGAAAAATGCCATTCCCAATCCCAGCAATACAACCGGCAGCAATATCTGCATATAAGTCCACGTAACGGCACTCAGACTACCAAATGTCCACATTACAAAAAGTTTTATGGCATCAGGATTACTAAAATTCTGCAACACACTCACAATCGATCCGGCAATAGTTCCAAACATTAACCCGACTATGAGCAACGATACTGCACTGTGTACTTTAAAAGAAACACCCACCACAAGCACCAACACTACAGAAGCACCAATAATTGCTGCTGCAATCAACGCCCAACCGCTGCTCACAAAGGCAACCGGCAACACCGAAGCCGCCATCATCACCAGCGCCACACCGAGGCTTGCGCCCGAACTAACGCCCAGAATATATGGATCGGCCAACGAATTGCGGAAAAGCGTCTGCATCATTAATCCGGCAACCGACAGCGAAGCACCGGCTAAAATGGCTGTAATGGCTTTCGGCAAACGAAAGTTGAGTAGTATTTCCGAATTGATTCCCTCCGCTCCTCTTCCAAAAAACACGGATACAATCTCCCGCAACGAAATATGAATACTTCCCCATGCCAAATCGGCCAGGAAAAGAACCAAGGTCAGGAGTGAAAGTGCGAGGAATAATATGAAGGGACGGGATTTCATGAGAAGAAAATTTCAATTTTAGAAATACAAAATTATTGTTTTAGATTCATTTTTCCCTTCCGAGCTTTCGGAATCACCCGCCCAGGTGTCAAAACAGCTTTCCGAAACTTCGGATTTAACTACTGAGGCCTCATAAATGCTTTCCGAACATTCGGAATTAACCACTGAGGGGTCGGCGACACTTTCCGAACTTTCGGAATCCTTCCCCGAGGGGTCAACAACACATTCCGAACTTTCGGACAGTTTTTTCCATAACCCTGAACTGCCTTCCAGGCTTTGGGAATCTCCCGCCGATGGGTCAGACAAGCTTTCCCAATGTTGGGAATGTTGTTCCGATGGGTCAGGCAAGGTTTCCCAACCTTGGGATTTAACCAACGAGGCCTCAGAAATGCTTTCCAACATTGGGAATGTTGTTCCGAGGGGTCAGCGACACTTTCCCAATGTTGGGAAGCATTTTTCGAGCCCAAAGATACAAAAATTCCTTAATTTTCAAACGCTGACAGGTCAAAAAGACGCTGTCAGGTTTTGGATTGATTCTTAAAGTCCCCTTTTGGGGGATTTAGGGGGCTAATTTCTCTGCATATACCAACTGATAACCCGGCAAAATCTCGGGATGCAAAATGGCAATTACGTCCGAAAGAAGCAAATCGGGTCGTGCCACAGCACTTTCCCAAAAATCATTAGCCGTGGAAGGCAATTTACGTTTATTGAAATTATAAACTTGTTTCAGCTTCACGGGACGGAAATAAGCGTGTTTGGCATCGGCTTTCACCAACTCGTCAAGCGACTGAAAGTTGCAATTCAACCACACGTCGGTTTCGGAGAAATTTTTCAGCACCGTTTCAACGTTCAGCGGCAGACTTCCGGCAGTAGTATCATTGGCATAAAAGTAGTTAGCACCAGCATCGACGAAGAGCTTGCCCATATAATTGAGACCCGATGGCATATACCATGTTCCACGAAAATTGGAACCGGCCATGATGTTCGGTTTGTTTTTTACGGCTGCCGCTTTGGCTTTTATCTCGTTGTAACGCTTATCCACGCTGCTAAAAATACTGTCGGCCAGCTTTTCCTTATTGTAAAACGCCGCCACAAACTTTATCCATTCCGCCCGTGCCAGCAGCGAAGTTTCCATCCATTCGTTGTTGAAGATCACCGGTATTCCGGCCTGCGAAACCCTTACCGCATAGGGATCGTTTTGGTTATAACCGCTCATCATCACCGCACCGGGTTTCAGTTGCAACGTTTTTTCCACATTGATATTAAACGCGTTGCCAAGGTCAGCAATCTTGCCTTCGTGAATTCGTTTGTTTATTTCGGCATTGTAAATAATCTCCGGCGAACATACGGCATTTACCGTTTGCAACTCACCCAACAAACTCAGAAATTCGAAATGTGTCACCGAAGTAGCGGCCAGTGTTTTCAACGGAATCTGCACTTTGATGCCATTGGCAGGAGTTTTGGTCTTCGTATCATTCACCAGAAAATAACGCGCGTAAACCGAGCCTTTCACCCATGGACTAAACACGATGACTTCTTTATATCCGGCAAAATACTTCACGGAAAAACCTTGCGCATAAGTCAGTTTCAGCGAATCGGAAGTTTGTTCTTTCTCAAACTTTGCACTTTTTGATGTGCACGAAAAAAACAGGAGAATACTAAGCAGTACTGATAATAATTGTTTCATTGATCTATTTTAAACACAAAGAACCGCAGAGGTTTGACTCCGCGGTTCTCTTATAATTTCTTTGCGAACTCTGCGGTTTTATTTTCCGCAAAGATACAAGTAAATGGTAAATGGTAAATGATTAAATGGTAAATTCTTTTTAATGACCGCCCGAAGGAATATTTTGTTTTATTCCCGACGATTCAGGTTCTTTTACAAACATCCAGAAAATAACCGAAGTGGTTATCAATAATCCGCAGAAGATGTAAAGCAGCTGGTGGTTTCCGGTGGCTTTGATTACGTTGGCTACCCCATTACTCATCATTTGCGGAAGCACAACCGCCAAATTGAATACACCCATATACAAGCCCATTTTAGCCGGATTCACCCGTTCGCTCATAATGGCAAACACGATGGAAATCACCGCCGACCAACCGATTCCGACCAGGAACATGCCGATATAGAAATCAATTTCCACGCGACTGAAATAAGCGATATAAAAGTAACCGATTGCCGAAAATGCCAATGCGTAGATATAGGTTTTCACCCGCCCGATATGTTTAGCAATGGATTGCAAAATCAAAGGGAAAATAGCACCAATAAGGTTCAGAATAAAAAATCCCAATGAAACGATATTACCAACAGTTGCTCCCGTTGATTGGGTTGCTCCCGTCAGTTTTTCGGCAAACCAATTTGCAGTAACACCTTTCAGACCAACATTCGGGAGAATCTGGTTTTCGATAAAGAAACCGGACAGAATAAACATGCTCTGGAAAGCCACCCATGTGAATGAATGCGCCAGCATAATTTTTTGAAATTCATTTCGATTCGAAGCTTTTTTCAATCCCTGAACGATAATGATAATGCCTATAATAACCGAATATAACAAAGCAGCAATCAAAACAGGGTTGTGCCAGGCAGCCAACGATTCGGTAAAAAAATGATAGAACAAACTAAAAATACCAAATACCAGAAAACCGTAAAGTGGAAATATCTCTTTGAATATCTGAACAACGCCAAACTTTGCATGTTCCTCAGCTTTCGCCTCAGCCTGTTCCTTTTTTTCCTGAATAAATAAAATAGGAAAAACTGCAGTCAGAAATACAATACCCGCAGCAATATAAAGCAACGTTTCATTCCCAAAAACCATGGAAAGAAAATAGGCAAACACACCGAAAAATCCCGACATGATTTGCATCCACACATAACCGGACGTGCGCACTTTACCTTCGGGAGTCAAATCGGCAATAATGGAACGGGCGGGATTGAACGTTACATTGATAGATAAATCCAGAAATAAGGCAATAACCGAGGCAATGAGAATAATATCGGAAATGCCGGTGATATGTGAGATTCCTCGAATGTGCGGTAACGTCAGGAATGCAATGGTACTGACCAGTCCGCCAATAATAATAAACGGACGGCGTCGACCTCCCATAAACCACACATTATCGCTCAACAATCCAACAATTACCTGTCCAAAAATTCCGGCAATCGGTCCGGCAAGCCAAACGAACGCTACATCGTGTATATCGAGATGATATTTATTGGAAAGAATCCAGCTCAGAGCCGCAATTTGTGTAGATAACGCAAACCCAACGGCTGTAGCGGGTAATCCAAGCAATGCCAGAAACGGATTACTCATTTTCTTTTGAATGTTCAGCATGATATCAGATTTATGGATTAAAAAATTGTATTTCGCTAACGGAATGCAATTATATTAATTTAATTTGAGAAAATAGCATCTATCAAAAAGTGGAAGGAAAAAACTCGGTGCAAACGTTTTCTAAAATGAAAAATGCCACTTACAATTAATGTCTAATTATAAGTGGCATTAAGTGACCCAAACAAATCAAACCGTTTTCCATTAAAGTCAAACCGTTTTCTGAGGCTGAGCAGGAATATTGGTCTCAATTTGGAATTTCGCAAGCAATTTTGAGTAAATACCAGGTTGTCACTCTAAAAGAATTTGCTTCCGAAAACAACGAAGGCAAACCTTACAAGCTTACGCCCACTAACAAGGAACCAATTTTTGCTTATCAGGGGAAACGATACCTCAAACTGTATAGACCCTTTTCCACGATCCGCTTTCAGTATGCAGGTGATTTGGGTGACAAATATTGCTTCGGACTTGAACAACTTCCGGGAAAAGGAAACATTCTTTTTATCACCGGAGGTGAAAAAGATGTATTAAGTCTGGTTTCAAAAGGGTTCTGTGCAATATGCTTCAACAGTGAAACGTCCAATATTCCCCAAAGCATTATTCAAAAATTGACTTATCGCTTTAAGCATATTGTGTTACTTTACGACTGTGACAAAATAGGACTTGAAACTTCACAAAAGCACAAGCAGCAATTGTCTATGCTTGGAGTAAAACGAATGGTGCTCCCCTTAAAGGGCAGCAAGGAAGAAAAAGATATTTCCGATTATTTCAGAATCGGAAATACAAAAGAATCTTTCCAAAAATTATTCATTCAATTTTTAGATACCATTTATGCCGAAACAATGGCAGTTTTAAAATCATGCGAAATAGATTTCACCAAACCACCCATATCAGCCGAAATGATAATCTCAATCAATAACGTCCCGCTTGGCACACAAGGCAATTTATGCTGTATTACCGGAGGAGAAGGTACCGGAAAAAGTAACCGCACTAAATATTCAAACTGTTTCTGTAAAAGTGACCTTTATTAAAGCATTAGCTTCGTATGCCACCTGGAAAGCAACTAAAACCACCGGACAATTTGATGTCAAGACTTTCGAAGTACGAGCCCGATCGGTTAAAGCAATAAAAGACTTGCGTCCCGGAATGACAGCTTTGTTTGAAGAAACGATAAAATAAAACTCTGAATTCCTTATCGGAAGCAAATAAACATGCTAAATAATTTATCTACAGGTTTGAAAACCACTTTCAACCGTGAAATAAAACGGATGTTGAGTCGTCCAATTTATTTCATTAGCACGGTGTTTACCATGGCATTTTGTTATGTCTTTTTTCTGACTTTCTTCAACGAAGGGCAGCCGAATAAAATGCCCGTTGCAGTGGTTGATATGGATCAATCGAGCCTGTCACGTCAGATAATACGAAATCTGGAAGCCACGCAGCAAGCTGAAATCATTATGCACCTGAACAGCCATAAAGAAGCAAGTGAAGAATTGCAAATGGGTAATATTTATGGATTTATAGAAATTAAAAGAGGTTTTTCGAAGGAAGTAATTTCGAATCGGAGACCGAAGCTGAACTTTTATGTCAATGATGCTTATCTTATTGCTGGATCGCTTTTAAACAAAGACTTGATGTATATGGGTACAGCCACTTCCATTGGCGTTCAACAAAAAATACTGCGTTCAAAAGGGTTGGAAGAAAACCGCATCATGGGAATTTTGCAATCCATTGCCATTGACACGCACTTAATCGGTAATGCATGGGCCAATTACGGTACTTATTTATTGAATGTGATTTTGCCGGGTATTTTGCAATTAATGGTTATTTTGATGACTATTTTTGCAATTGGCGTTGAATTTAAAGAACGAACTGCTCATGACTGGATTGGTATTACGGGCAATAAAATGTTTCCGGCATTAACCGGCAAATTATTGCCTTATACCATCGTTTTCACTACCTTGGGTATAATTGGCAACCTATTGTTTTACAGGTACATGCATTATCCGTTGAATTCCGGTATTGGTCGGATGTTTCTATCTACGTGTTTATTGGTTGTCGCATAGCAATCGTTAGGAATTTTATTTATCGGAATAACACCGGTCCTCAGGGATGGAGTTACTATTGCAGGATTTTTTGGAATGCTCGGTGTAAGTTTTGCAGACTCCGCTTTTCCAATTGAGCAAATGCCTTACCCTAGCCGTACTTTCAGCGTTTTGTTCCCCATGAGGCACTATTTCAATATCTATGTCAATCAGGCACTGAATGGTATGGATATTCGATATTCATTGATTTCAATTATTGCATTGGTTTCGTTTTCAATTTTACCATTTTTTGTTTATAACCGATTGCGAAATGCGGCTATACGACAAAATTATCCGGTAAAATAACAATCAGGTTCCGATTAAAATTTACTCATGTTTTATCAAAATAAAGAAGATGACTTTCAACAAAAACATAAACCGAATAAACTAATTTCCATTCTCAACGATACATTGGCTGTAATATGGGCAGAATTCCGTACCATGTTCAAAGACCGGGGTGTGGTTATAATGCTGGTGTTGGCACCATTGGCCTATCCGGTTCTTTATGGTTTAATCTATAAAAATGAAACGTTGACAAAAGTGTCAATTGCAGCCGTAGATTGTTCTAAAAGTCAGACTTCGCGAGAGTTATTGCGACACATGGATGCCACACAATCGGTTCAGATTGCATATCGTTTCAATTCACTGGAAGATGCAAAAAAGGCTTTTAACAATAAGCTGGTGCACGGAGTGGTATATATTCCTGCCGATTTTGCAAAAAAGCTGAATTATGGCGATCAAACCACGGTATCTATCTATTGCGGTATAAGTAGTTTTATGTATTACCGGATTATCAATCAGGCTTGTACAAACTGCATTCTGGTTATGAATAAACATAGACAACTGGAAAGATTGAATGCCAATGGAATTGCAGGAGAAGAAGCTGAAATTATTGCTAATCCGGTGCAATATTCCGGGACAGCACTGTTTAATGAAGGAGCCGGTTTTACCAGTTTTTTGCTGCCGGCACTTTTAATAACTGAACTTTCGCAAGCTATCTTAGCCCGCTTGCGATAGGGCTTTGAAATTTAAGAATTTTGTAAGTTGTTCGTTTTCAGAGAATAAGTTTTCCATTAACGTTTCACTATCTAAGTTGAGAATTTCG
>Ga0209123_1002886_pt1 | contig 13724 bp, 11 predicted proteins | sample BarGraIncu00431A_FD_184500 | JGI IMG/M metagenome (GOLD analysis project Ga0209123, IMG submission 184500) | Arctic peat soil microbial communities from Barrow, Alaska, USA - Barrow Graham LP Incubations 004-31A (SPAdes) (version 2) | ecosystem: Environmental > Terrestrial > Soil > Wetlands >...
CTTTAAGAAGTTAGATGTTGTAAAACATATTAAGCAGATTTAAGCGTGCTAGGATATTAAAATTAAATACTTAATTAAAAGATGAAAGTGGGAGATTAAAATGAATATAGAAAACATGAAGTTTATACAAAATTTTAAGAAAATTACTAATGATGCGTGGCTTAAAGGTTGGCATGAAAGAAATGGTGGAAACATAACTTACAGATTAACAGAGGATGAGGTAACAGCAGTTAAAGGTTTTATTAATGAAGATTCAGCATATACTCCAATTGGAGTAACTGTTAAAAACCTAGCTAATGAATATTTTTTAGTAACTGGAAGTGGAAAATTCATAAGAAACATGAGCGTATGTTTAGAAGAAAATGCTGGACTTATCAGGGTTGATGAAAAAGGTGAAAACTATAAAATAGTTTGGGGATTAATAAATGGAGCAAAACCAACAAGTGAAGTAACATCACATTTAATGAGCCATTCAATAAAGAAAGAAAAAACAAATGGAGCATACAGAGTTATAATGCATTCACATACTACAAACGCTATAGCGTTAACATTTGTATTGCCACTAGATGGCAAAGTATTTACGAGAGAGTTGTGGGAAATGGCAACAGAATGTCCAGTAGTATTTCCAGGTGGAATAGGCATAGTACCTTGGATGGTTCCAGGTGGAGCTCCAATTGCAGAAGCAACTGGTAAATTAATGAAAGAGCATGATGTTGTAATTTGGGCACATCACGGAATGTTCTGCGCTGGTGAAACTCTAGATTTAACTTTTGGACTTATGGATACAGTGGAGAAATCAGCTGAGATCTTAGTTAAAGTATTATCTATGGGTGGAAAGAAGCAAACAATAACATCTCAAAACTTTAGAGATTTAGCAAAAGATTTTAATGTTAATATCTCAGAAGACTATTTAGGTTAATGACTTATAATAAAAATAAATTCTAAAAGGAGTTTGATTATTATGGCAAATAGAATGGTTTTAAATGAGACAAGCTACATAGGAGCAGGGGCAATAATGAATATTGCTGCAGAGGTTAAAACTAGAGGTTTTAAAAAAGCATTAGTAGTAACTGATAAAGATTTAATAAAATTTAATGTAGCTTGCAAGGTAACAGAATTACTAAAAGATAATAACTTAGCGTTTGAAATTTACGATGGTGTAAAAGCTAATCCTACTATAAGTGTAGTAAAAAGTGGTATAGCAAAGTTTAAAGAAATTGGTGCAGATTACTTAGTGGCTATCGGTGGGGGTTCATCTATTGATACTGCAAAAGCTATAGGTATTATTATAAACAATCCTGAATTTTCAGATGTAAGAAGTCTTGAAGGTGCGGCTATCACTAAAAATAAATCAGTACCTATTATAGCAGTGCCAACAACAGCAGGAACTGCAGCAGAAGTAACTATTAATTATGTAATTACTGATGAAGAGAAAAAACGTAAATTTGTATGTGTAGATCCACATGATATTCCTGTTATAGCAGTTGTTGATTCAGAAATGATGTCATCAATGCCAAAGGGATTAACAGCAGCTACAGGTATGGATGCTTTAACTCATGCAATTGAAGGATATATTACAAAGGGTGCTTGGGAATTAACAGATACTCTTCATTTAAAAGCAATTGAGATAATCTCACGATCACTTAGAAGTGCAGTAGCAAATGAACCAAAGGGAAGAGAAGATATGGCACTAGGGCAATACGTTGCAGGTATGGGATTTAGTAATGTAGGACTTGGACTTGTTCATGGAATGGCACATCCACTTGGAGCATTTTATGACACACCACATGGTATTGCTAATGCAGTAATATTGCCTTACGTTATGGAATATAATGCAGGTTCTACTGGAGAAAAGTACAGAGAAGTAGCTCGTGCTATGTGTGTTCCAAATGTAGATAACATGTCCCAAGATGAGTATAGAAAAGCAGCTATTGATGCTGTTAAGAAGCTTTCACAGGATGTTGGAATTCCAAAGACATTAAAAGAAATTGGAGTTAAGAGGGAAGATTTAGGTGCACTTGCAGAGTCGGCTATGGCAGATGCATGTACTCCGGGTAACCCAAGAGATACAAGTGTTAAAGAAATATTTGAAGTTTATAAATCAATTTTTTAATAACAATGCATATTCTAAGTAATAGGCTAGGGCAATTATGAAATGTTTAACTAGTGTTCTTATATATAGTAAAACGGGTTATCTTGAGGTAACCCGTTTTATTTGTATATGAATGCTATTGTATGCACATACTATTATAAATTAATAAAATTCAGTAAATTTATGAATGTCATGAATAAGGGATTAAGGTTAATAAATTAAAATGGAGGTGTCAAATGTCAGACTTAAAAAATAAATTCGATAGTGCAAAGGATAAGATTATGGGAAAAACTAAGGAGAATGTTGGAAGGGCTGCTGGTAGTGAGGAGACAGAACTCAATGGTAAAGTTCAATCTAAAACTGGTGAATTAAAGGAAAAATTTGGTGATGTCAAAGAGAAAATTGCAAAAAAAATCAATGACACATTAGATAAGAATGATCAAAATAAATAAAATAAATGATTTGTGTAGAAAAAAATATTTTAATAAAAGATTTTAAACTATAAAAAACTTCGGAGCTAAATATCCGAAGTTTTTTATAATTGGATATAAGGTATGATTTTGCTACATCCCAGGCATCTTATTAACTATTTCAGGATTTACCATACCGAAAATCATAGCTATATGTGCTACGACTAAAAAACCACTTATAAGAATAAAATGTATCTGCATCTTTTCCTCTAAAGTTTTTTTATTGAAAATAATACCAAGCTCCATTAGTGCAATTGGTAAGAGGAAAATGACACCACTTAGATAAAAACCAACTGCGACAACATCTACCCAGGTATGCCAACCACCACTTGCTGTAAGTGGTATAGCTGCGGTTATAAATAAGTAGATAAAAATTCCTGTAAAATAAAATCCGTCAAAAATACCTACGATTTTGTTAAATGTTCTAATACTACCCTTTTGAAGTTTATTAAAAATAATAAAAAATTCGCTAATTGTTAATGCTTCTGCCATAATAACTGGTAATGCCATAAAAATAATCAAATTCCAGGGCTGATTGTCAGTTAACAATGCCATATAATGTGTCATATCCATCATAATATCATCCTTCTTTCTTTAAGCTTATTATAATAAAAAGTTGTGTAGATTTTATGAAGTTTTAAAATCAGATAACTATTTTTTATAATACTTTATTATTTAATGAACTATTGCAGGTTATATTGTTATTGAACTAAGAAAAGTCACATGATGGAATTATAATCCAACATGTGACTGATGTATTAGTTTGTAAATCTATTTTGTTATTTTAGATAAATTAAATTTAAGCTGCATTTTTTTTCTTGTTTTTGGGAATCCAAAACTTTTCAATCTCTTCTAATGACTTATTCTTAGTTTCTGGAACGGACGTTGTAACGAATATAAAGCAAATAACATTTAATCCGCAGAATATCCAAAAGGTAACTGCGCCGCCAACACTACTAAGTAGCATTGGAGTAAATTGTCCAATTGCCCAGTTAGCACCCCATAGGAACATAGTTGCAATACCCGTTGCTCTTGCTCTTAAATAATTGGGGAATATTTCAGGAATCATAATCCAAGGAATTGGACCCATTGAAATGCAAAATGATGCTACAAATCCAAGAATCAAGAATAAAATTACCATTCCATTTGCATAATGTGTATAGAATGATAAACCGATTAATAACATAAAGATAGCCATTAACGCGGAACCAATAGACATTAATTTCTTACGTCCAACCTTATCGATTAAGAACATAGCAAGTATTGTTGCTAAAACGTCTACAACGCCTACAACGCTAGTGGCGAGAAAACTTGAATTAGTCTTAAAACCAATCATTTCAAAAATTTTAGGACCATAATATGTAATTGAGTTCATGCCAACTGCTTGATTAAAGATGGCAAGGAAAATTCCAATTCCTAAAGCTTTACGAAGCCCTGGTTTAAAAAGTTGCTTAAGAGATGAATCTTTTTCAACTATTAATGAATTGGAAATGGAATCAAATTCTTGTTTCCCTATTACTGGACCATTAATTTTATTAAGTACAGCAACAGCTTGTTTTAGTTTTCCCGCTTTTACTAAGTAACGTGGGCTTTCTGGAACGAAAAACAACGTTAATAAGAATACAACAGATGGGAAAATACCACAAGCAAGCATCCAACGCCACCCGGTAGTTGTAAGCCAAGCTTCACTACCCATATTTACAATCCATAGGTTTATGAAGTATGTAAGACACATACCTGATATAGTGAATAATTGGTATAGCGCAGAAAGTCTACCACGAATTGCAGGTGGTGCACATTCTGTAATATAGGTTACAGATAAGGCTGAAGCCATACCAATACCTAAACCTCCAATTATTCGAGCAATAATTAAAGATTCAACTGAATGTGATAGAGCAGATGCCAGGGCCGATACTCCAAATAAAGCAGCAGCAAACATTAATACCTTTTTTCTACCTATGAAATCACCTAGAAATCCAGATATACCAACACCAGCAACGCCACCAATCATAATACTTGAAATTACTAGCCCTTCCATCATTGGCGTTAAATTATATAATTTTTGAAGCGAACCGATGGCTCCTGATATAACGGCTGTGTCATATCCATATAGTAGACCACCTAATCCAGCGGCACATGAAATTAGAATTATAAACATTAAAGAACGTTTACTTTTGCGATTTTCTGACATTTTAAATCCTCCTCATTCGTTTTGATAGTGTAAAACTATCTGTGTTTTATTTATGTACTTTCTTGTGTTAGCGCGGGGTAAATGTTTTCATGATTAAAACATTTACCCTTATGTTTAGTATAATATTGGTTAGTGTTTTTAGTGTGCAAGTTAGATTCTAATAAAAATTGTAAGCGTTTTAATACATAATAATGTATATACGTACAAATGTCAATAAAAACGCATTATTTGTGGGTACAAATAATGCGCAAAAGTGAATTTTATAATGAATTATGGTTTGATTTTTAAAGTGATGTTGTAGAATTACGAATAACAAGAACTGGTTCGTACAGTATAGAATCGCTGTCTTCAAAATGGTTGTTATTTTTTATTAATTTAATTATTAAGTTTGCAGCATCTCTACCCATTTTCTCTTTTGGGTGAGTTATTGAAGTCAATTTTGGATCCATAATATCTGAGAGAGCAGAATCATCGAAGCCAACAATAGAAAGGTCCTCCGGAATTTTTAAATTTAAGCTATGTGCAATATTTAGCACCATGTATGCAATTTGATCATTGTAACAAAAAATACCCGTAGGACGGTTTTCCGATTTAAGTATAAGCGTTATTCTCTGGGGTAAAATACTATCGACTTCCTCAGAAAGGTAAGTTAAAATTTGATTTGGAGAGGGTGGAATTTCATTTATTTGACACTCTGCAATAAATCCATTTAATCTGTTTATGCCTTGAGAGTCATCGACTTTAAAAATACCCATTATGTTTTTATGACCTAGGGAAATTAAATGTTTGGTGGCTATTTTGCCTCCGTTAAAATCATCAACACGTAAACTAGGGGCCTTAATAGCCAAATAAGAGGCATTTATCATAACAAAAGGAATATTCTGAGATATTATATTGTTTAAATATCCTATATTATGACTTTGATACGCGCTCTTCGTTGGCTCTAAAATAAGGCCATCTATCTTGTGTGCTAATAAGTTCTTTAAATTAATATTTTCAAACATTATGTTATTGTTAGTAGATGACAATAACAAAGAATAAGATTCAGCATATAGGGTATTCTCAATTCCCCTAATTATATCTGGAAATATATAATTAGAAATGTGAGTTGTAAGTACCCCTATGTTTTTGTTTTTCTTTAAATACAAATCACTTTGTTTCCAATCAGATAGATATATACCGCTACCTTGTCTTCTATATATATATTGTTTTGCATCTAAATCACTTATAGCTCTTCTTATTGTGTCACGACTTACATTGAAAAGAGACATAAGCTCGGATTCAGTTGGGATTTTTTCGTTAGGCTTGTATTTTTCAGTTATTGCCCAATCGATAATTTGATCTCTTACTTCTTCATATTTGTGTTTCATGTTTTTCTCCTGTAATAAAGTTTACTTTACATAATATTATAGCAGAGTAAGAGGGTTTTCACAATCAAAATAAGAATTAGTACGTACAAGTCTTAAAACTGAAATCGAAATTGGTACGTATAAATATTTTAAATTGTATTGACATTCATACGAATAAATATTATAATTTAAATTGAAAGCGATTACTAAGAAGGGGGTCAATAAAATGACAACAAAATATACAGTTGGAGTTGACTACGGAACTTTGTCTTCAAGGGCAGTGGTTGTAAACTTAGATAATGGAAAAGTTGTATCATCAGCAGTAAAGAATTACCCAAGTGCGGTAATTGATGAAACATTACCCGGAACTACGATTAAATTAGGAAACAATTGGGCGCTTCAAGACCCAAATGATTATTATGAATGTTTTATAGCAACAGTTAAAGAGGCAGTTTTTGAGGCAACAAAAACAATTTCAAAGGATGATATTATAGGCGTAGCTATTGATTTTACAGCTTGCACAGTGCTTCCTGTAAAAAACGATGGTACTCCTTTGATGAATATAAAAGAATGGCATGATAACCCACATGCATGGGTTAAACTTTGGAAACATCATGCAGCGCAAGATCAAGCAGATAGATTAAATGCTATTGCTAGAAAACGTGGCGAACCATGGCTACAATATTATGGTGGTAAAATTTCATCAGAATGGTTATTTCCAAAACTAATGCAAATTGCTGAAGAAGCACCTGATGTATATGCAGCTATGGATGACTTTATAGAAGCAACAGACTGGTTAACATGGCAGTTAACTGGTATAAAAATGAAAAATGCAACGACTGCAGGGTATAAAGCAATATGGAATGCTGCAACAGGATTCCCAAGTAATGAATTTTTTAAAGAACTAAATCCTTTAATGGAAAATGTAATTGAAGATAAAATTGGAACTAAGTTTTATCCTGTAGGAACTAAAGCAGGTGGCCTTCTTGAAAAGATAGCTAAGGCTACTGGTTTAAACGTAAACATTGCTGTAGGAGTTGGAAATGTTGATGCTCATGTTTCTGTTGCACCAACTGGAGTTGTAAGACCAAGAACAATGCTTAACATTATGGGTACATCTACTTGTGACATAACACTTGGAGAAAAAGAAATACCAGTACCTGGTATGTGTGGTGTAGTTAAGGACGGCGCTGTACCAGGATTTTATGCATATGAATCTGGTCAGAATGCTGTTGGTGATATCTTTGGATGGTTTGTTCATAACCAGGTTCCAGAAAGATATTTTAAAGAGGCAGAGAAGAAAAATTTAAATATTCACCAGTTACTTGAAGCAAAGGCTAATAAATTGAAAATTGGTGAGAGTGGTCTAATAGCATTAGATTGGTGGAATGGAAATCGTTCTATTTTAGTAGATACAGATTTAACTGGTTTAGTACTTGGAATGAACATGGATACAAAACCAGAAGAAGTATATCGAGCTTTAATAGAAGCTACAGCATTTGGTAAGCGTTTAATCATAGATACTTTTGAAGAAAATGGTGTGCCAATCGATACTTTAACTGTTTGTGGTGGGTTACCACACAGAAATCAAATGTTAAATCAAATTTATGCTGATGTTACTAATAAAGAAATGTTTATATCAGAGCATCATCAAGCACCTGCAATTGGAGCCGCAATGTTTGCAGCTGTTGCAGCGGGCAAGCAGGCAAATGGATTTGATACAATACAAGAGGCTTCAAAGCAAATGGCAAGACTTAAAGAAAACTCAATAAAACCAATTCCAGAAAATGTGAAGTCTTACGAAGCAATTTATAAAGAGTATGTAAAATTGCATGATTACTTTGGTCGTGGCGCAAATGATGTAATGAAACACTTGAAGAAGATTAAGGAATCTGTATCTAAGGAGGGTTAATTTATGTTAGAGGAGTTAAAACAGAAGGTATTTGAAGCAAATTTATTGTTACCTCAATATAATTTAGTAACTTTCACTTGGGGTAATGTTTCTGGAATCGACCGCGAGAAGGGTTTAGTAGTTATAAAACCTAGTGGAGTTGAATACGATCAAATGAACGCAAGTGATATGGTTGTTGTTGATATGGATGGAAATATAGTTGAAGGTAAATTAAATCCTTCAAGTGATACACCAACTCATTTAGTATTATACAAAGAGTTTCCTAGTATCATGGGCGTAGTTCATACACATTCTCCTTGGGCAGTTTCTTTTGCCCAGGCGGGTGTTTCTATTCCAGCTGCGGGAACTACACATGGTGATTATTTTTATGGGGATATACCTGTAACTAGGGCAATGACTGAGAATGAAATAATTAAAGAATATGAAAAACAAACAGGGAATGTTGTAGTTGAAACTTTTAATAAAAATAATATTAATCCAGACCATGTACCTGGAGTACTTGTTAATGATCATGGCCCATTTACTTGGGGAACAGATCCTAAAAATGCAGTTCACAACTCAGTAGTACTAGAAGAAGTTGCAAAGATGGCGTATCATGCGCTACAGCTTAATCCACATAATATTAAAATGGATGGAGTTTTATTAGACAAACATTTTAATCGTAAACATGGTAAAAATGCATATTATGGTCAAAATAAAAAATAAAAGGAGGAATTAGATTATGTTAGATAATAAAAAGATGGAATTTTGGTTTATCGTAGGTAGTCAAAACTTATATGGTCAAGAAGCATTAGATGAAGTTAAACAAGATTCTCAAATTATTGCAGATGGTTTAAATAAAAGTGGAAAATTACCTTATACTATAGTATTTAAATCACTAGCAACATCTGCGGATGAAATTACTAGTTTAATGAAAGAAGTAAACTATAATGATAAGGTAGCTGGTGTAATTACTTGGATGCATACTTTTTCACCTGCTAAAATGTGGATAGCTGGTACAAAATTATTGCAAAAACCGCTACTACATTTGGCAACACAATTTAGTGAGCACATTCCATGGAAAACAATTGATATGGATTATATGAATCTACATCAAAGTGCTCATGGAGATCGTGAATATGGATTTATTAATGCAAGACTAAAAAAACACAATAAAGTAATTTTTGGATACTGGAAAAAAGATGAAATAAAAAAAGAGATTGCTGATTGGATGAATGTAGCCGTAGGGTTTATTATAAGCCCGGAGATAAAAGTTGCTCGTTTTGGTGATAACATGCGTAATGTTGCTGTTACTGAAGGAGATAAAATAGAGGCTCAAATTCAATTTGGATGGACAGTTGATTACTTTGCTATTGGTGATTTAACTACCCAGATTAGTAAAGTTTCAGAAAAAGAAGTTGATTCTACATACGAAGGATTTAAGAAAATATACATTATGGATGCTGGTGATAATGATCCTATGTTTTACGAGAAACAAGTAAAGGAACAAATTAGAATTGAAATTGGATTAAGAACTTTCTTAGAGGCAGGAAATTATTCAGCATTTACAACAAATTTTGAAGATTTATATGGTATGAAACAATTACCTGGACTTGCTGTTCAAAGGTTAAATGCACAGGGTTACGGATTTGCTGGAGAAGGAGATTGGAAAACTGCAGCGATGTCTAGACTGTTTAAGGTTATGACAAATAATGATAAAACAGGATTTATGGAAGATTATATGTACGAATTAAGTACTGGTAATGAAAGAATCTTAGGTGCACATATGCTTGAAGTTGATCCAACATTCGCTTCAGACAAGCCTAGTGTAGTTGTTAAACCACTCGGAATTGGCGATAAAGAAGATCCAGCTCGTTTAATATTCAATGGCTCAGTTGGAGCTGGAGTTGCAGTATCTATGCTTGATTTAGGAACGCATTATCGTTTAATTATTAACGAAATAACAGCAGTTAAACCTACTGAAGATATGCCAAACTTACCAGTAGCTAAGATGGTCTGGAAACCAGAACCAAACTTTAGTGATGGTGTTAAAGCATGGATATATTCTGGTGGTGGTCATCACACAGTTGTTACATTAAAGTTAACAGTTGATCAAGTTTATGACTGGAGCCGCATGGTAGGGCTTGAAACTGTTATAATAGATCATGACACAAAACTAAGAGATATTATGAAAGATACAACAAGATAGAATAAATAACTAAAGAAAAATAATATAAAAGGTTGGCATTTTGCCAACCTTTTATAAGGAGGCTAATTATATGAAATTATTTATTGATACAGCTAATGTAGAAGATATCCGTGAAGCAAGCGATATGGGTGTTATTTGTGGTGTTACTACTAACCCATCGTTAATTGCAAAAGAAGGAAGAGACTTTAATGAAGTCATAAAAGAAATAGCATCCATTGTAGATGGACCTATAAGTGGAGAAGTTATTTCTTTAGACTCAAAAGGTATGATAAAAGAAGGAAGAGAAATAGCTAAAATCCATAAAAACATGATTGTTAAAATTCCAATGACTGGCGATGGTCTTAAGGCTGTTAAAGTACTTGCAAAAGAAGGAATAAAAACAAATGTTACATTAATATTTAGTGCTGGACAAGCATTGCTTGCAGCAAGAGCAGGAGCTTCTTATGTAAGTCCTTTCATTGGAAGACTTGATGATATAAATGCTAATGCTATGGATTTAATAAGAACTATTGTTACAATATTCAAAGTGCATGCAATAGATACTGAAATAATTGCAGCTAGTATAAGAAATCCAATGCATGTTACAGATGCTGCAGTTGCAGGTTCAAATATTGCTACAGTACCACTTAAAATTATTAAACAAATGATAAAACATCCATTGACAGATGCTGGAATAGAAAAGTTTGCTAAAGATTGGAAAGAAACTTTCGGTAAATAATAAGGAGGCGTACATAATGAATGTAGACAATTTGTCTATTAACACTATAAGATTATTGTCAGCGGAGGGTGTTGAAAAAGCAAATTCTGGGCACCCTGGTCTTCCAATGGGGGCAGCTCCTATGGCTTATACCCTTTGGTCAAAAATTATGAAACATAATCCTAAAAATCCACAGTGGAAAGATAGAGATAGATTTATTTTATCTGCGGGACATGGTTCTATGCTATTATATTCACTTCTTCATCTATATGGATATGGATTAACTATTGAGGATTTGAAAAGTTTTAGACAATGGGGAAGTAAAACTCCAGGACATCCTGAATATGGTCATACTAAAGGTGTAGAAGTAACAACAGGACCACTGGGACAGGGTCAGGCTAACGGTGTAGGTATGGCTCTTGCTGAAAGCTATTTGGCTAATAAATTTAATAAACCCGATTTTGAAATAGTTAATCATTTTACATATGTAATATCTGGTGATGGAGACATGATGGAGGGTATAACTTCTGAAGGTGCATCACTTGCAGGTACTCTTGGACTTGGAAAATTAATAGTACTTTATGATTCAAATAACATTTCAATTGAAGGAAGTACAACAATTGCGTTTAGGGAAGATGTTGCAGCTAGGTATAAAGCTTACGGATGGCAGGTTATAACAGTAGAAGATGGTAACAATGTACAGGCTATCTATGCTGCTATAAATGAAGCTAAAAGTGAATTATCAAAGCCAACACTTGTAGAAATAAAAACACAAATAGGTTATGGATCTCCAAAGGCTGGAACAGCTGCAGCGCATGGGGAACCACTAGGCACTGAAAACCTTAGAAAAACAAAAGAATTTTTGAATTGGGATTATAAAGAAGAATTTTATGTTCCAAATGAAGTAAAAGAAAATGCTAATAAAGTTATTGAAAGTGGAATAAATGCTGAGAAGGAATGGGATATCTTATTTAAGGATTATAAGAAAAAATATCCTGATCTTGCCTTGGAGTGGGATTTATGGTATAAAAATGAGTTACCTGTTGATTTATTAAAGGACGAAGAATTTTGGAAGTTTACTGGTAAGAAAGCTACTAGAGTTGCTTCTTTTGAAGTTATAAATCGTTTAGCTAACTTAGTTCCTAATTTAATAGGTGGTTCTGCAGATCTATCACCATCTAATAAAACATATATGAACGGAAAAGGAGATTTTTCAAAGGAAGACAGAAGTGGTGCAAATCTTCACTTTGGTGTACGAGAACATGCAATGGCAGCTATTGCTAACGGAGTTTGTGTGCATGGGGGCCTAAGGATTTTTGTATCTACCTTCTTTATATTCTCAGATTATATGAAACCATCAATAAGACTTGCTGCACTAATGAACCTTCCAGTTGTTTATGTTTTAACACATGACAGTATAGGCGTTGGAGAAGATGGGCCAACACATGAGCCTATAGAACAATTGGCAGCATTAAGAAGTATTCCAAATGTTGAAGTTTACAGACCAGCAGATTCTAAAGAAACTGCTGCCGCTTGGTATTCTGCAATAAATAGGAAAGATGGTCCTACAGCGATAGTACTTTCAAGGCAGAACTTACCTTTATATGATAAAAGTGGTGTTGATGCATTAAGAGGAGCTTATATAATAAGAAAAAGTGAAAAAAAAGTTCCTGATGTTTTATTAATGGCAACTGGTTCAGAAGTTGAATTAATATATGAAGCAGCTAAAGTATTAAAGGAAAAAGGAATTGACGCTAGCGTTATTAGTATGCCATCTTGGGAAGTATTTGAAAAACAAGATGATGATTATAAAGAAAGTGTATTACCTAAAAAAGTTACTAAGAGATTAGGTGTTGAAGCTGGAACATCTTTTGGCTTTAATAAGTATACAGGTTTTGAGGGAGATATAATATCCATAAATCATTTTGGAGCTTCCGCACCAGCTAAAACATTATTTGAACAATTTGGATTTACTGTAGATAATGTAGTAGAAAAAGTTTTGAAAGTAGTTAATAAATAAAAATCATTAAGAATAAAAGTATTACAAAAAAGGGTAACGAAATGTGTTACTCTTTTTTTGTTTTATGAGAAGCTAAAATATGTTATAAAGCATATATGATTATATTAAAGGTAAAAGTAGTCGCGAGGCGTATAAGGTCATATGAAGTAGTTCTAGCGTGTTTAGCCCTATGTGTACCTAAAAATTCCACTTGATAATTTATTAACAATATGATATTATTTTAACATAAGGAAAGTTAAGTATTAAGGTGAATTTTAATGGCATTCTAATGGCATTTAAAAATAGATTTTTAATGATGGGTAGTAAAGATATTTTATTCCCTTTTTAAGACGACTAAATTTAATATCTATGATCAACATTCTAAAACTAGGAGAAGTGATATATTTGAGATCGTTCGATAATGATATACAACTTATAAAATATGAGGTAATAAAGGAAGTTGTTAAACTTACAATTAAAGGAACTTTGAAAAAAGAAGGTAAAAATTTGTTTAAGGTTCTTGTTCCAGGACCTAAATCAAGAACTCGTTGTTGTGTTCATAAGGAAAGAGCCATTATTGGCGATCGAATTAAGCTTGCAATGGGTGGAGATAAAAAAAATGAAAATGTTATTGAAGTAATAAGTTCTGCTTGTGATGAATGTCCGATTCAACGATTTACGGTAACTGAAGGCTGTAGAGGTTGTATAACACACAAATGTATTCAAGCATGTCCTGTTGGTGCAATTCACTCTATAAATCGAAGATCTTACATTGACCCAAATAAATGTATTGAATGCGGCAAATGCAAAACTGCATGCCCGTACA
>Ga0209123_1002888_pt1 | contig 13723 bp, 14 predicted proteins | sample BarGraIncu00431A_FD_184500 | JGI IMG/M metagenome (GOLD analysis project Ga0209123, IMG submission 184500) | Arctic peat soil microbial communities from Barrow, Alaska, USA - Barrow Graham LP Incubations 004-31A (SPAdes) (version 2) | ecosystem: Environmental > Terrestrial > Soil > Wetlands >...
TAAGTATTTACTATTCCATAATTTACTATTTACCCCAAGTACTCAGGGTAAATAGTAAATTATGGAATAGTAAATACTTATTTAGAAGGCGCCGCCGGTATATCTTTAAATAAAACTGGCCATAATCTTGGAGTACCTATACTTACACCCTTGGAACTTGCTCTGAATTTTCCTGTAGCAGCATCAATATCGGGTGCAAAATAATACATCGGTCGTCCTTTATAAGTCAATTGTACATTGCCAAAGACGGTGATGTTATTAAATAATGTTTGTCAAGTATGGAAGGAACTACGGCCTTATCTGTTTGATAAATAGGCCAAATAGCATTAAGGGCTGCATTTGTAGTGGTATACTTATTAATATTGAAACTATCCGGTTTAAAGGCATATAAAGTTCGCCCGGGCAAATCAGTAAAATAGGTTGTTGTACCAACCCCTTCACTATAAACATTGGTTGAAGAAACGATGTAGTTCTTTCCATCTGCACCAACCAATTGAGCATTAGCCAACATGATGGTATAATCGGGTTTGGCCACAAACCAAAGATTGCCTTTTCCATCTCCCGTTGTAAGTCCTGCCAGTTCGCGTATATCTCCTGGTGAATAATAATACAATGGCCATCCTTTGTAAGTTAACTGATTGCCAGTGGTTGTAGAGATTGAATTGAAATCGCCCAAAGTCAAGCCAGTACACAATTGTGCCTGAGTTAAACCTGTGACATTAAAAATCATCCAGGCAGTGCACACCCTCCGGTACAATTGTTGGCTCCATTGGCATCGTTGGCAAAGAAATACAAAGCAAATCCATCCTTGTCAGTTAGATAACTTCCCAATGTAGTCGACACTTTCAGTGTAATTAATGAAGTACTAACCGGTGTACAGTAGTATCATTACTCGTACATTTAGTAAGCACAATGCCAACTGCAATTAATAAGATAATCACTAGTGAATTTCTGATATGTTTCATGATTTTAGAATTTTAAGATTTACCAAATAACAATCATTTCTGTATATTGTTTGATATATATTGTAAATTTTTTAAATTCATATCAGTTTAATTATCAATATTATATCCTATTTATTCATTCGATTAATTGAAATTGGTAATTGCGACTTTCATTTTCTCCTAAAACTTTATATGGTTAAATCTTCTTTGGGGAGGTCATTATTTCATTTTGAAAAAATCGGGAACCAATCATGAACCAATCGTGAACCAATAAAATAATAAGTAAATAATAAGCAGATAATAAGGACTTATTAAGGACATCATTGGTAACTTTACTTATTAAGTTCTTATTATCTGCTTATTATTTACTTATTATAAATACAATCCCAGTAGGGTTCACGATGGCTTCATGATTTATTTGGTTTCACATTCGATTTAAGAAAGTGGTATACGAACAACAGCCCTTCCATCATCGAATTTGATGACAGAAGGGCTGTTGCTAATCAATTGAATGTTTGGTAAATGCCTAAAAGTCAGAATAGTCGGTTGGGTGAAGCAATAGGATAACTGCTTTTGATACAGTATTCTGATATTCATCGAGTGCCGAAAGTTTTTTCCAATCGGGATGGCTACCGAAGCTTTTCCAATGGGCATCGTGTGAGGCCATGTCGGCGAAAGTGGTCATATACATCAGGTTAGGCATCGTACTTCCGGAAATAACTTCAGCATTGAACAAGGCGTTAAATTCGAGTTTATTAAACAGTTTGATCTCGCCTCCTTCATTAAACATCTTCACTTTCTGACGGAACAGGTTATCGGTGGGTCCTTCATAACTTCTTAGTTCATAGATTCTTTCAGAGGGTTTCGTGCTGTAAGTTGGGATCGCGAAGTTGGGTGCATCCTGAAAAGCTTTCAGTAGAATGGATTCCTTGCGGATGTAAGGTTTTTGGTCAAAGGGAGCTCCCAGAAAGTCAATTCCTTTGGTCTGAAATTCCTTGTCGCTGCCAAGTGCCTGCTGTATTTTGTCAAATTGGTCAAGCGATTTAAAAGCCATCCAAATATAGACACGTTTGCCTGAAGTGGTATCGCTTTCGATGGGTTTAAATACACCCACTTTTTGGATTCCTGCACGATGGATGGCCGGTAAATAGGCATCCTTTAGGTATTTGTCCAACTTGGCTTCCTGTGCTTTACCTGTCAGGCGGTAAACCTGAATCTGGTAATAGTCGCGCGATGCAGCCACTCCTGAAAATGAAAATGACAGGGCGATGAAGGCCATCAGGATAAATAGACGGCTTAAATTTCTGGTGTTTCTTGTTATTTGATTCATTGTATAACGTATAATTGGTTTTTATTTGACGCTAAAGGTACAAATTATCCGCATTGAATGGTTGGTTGGATCAATAAGTTTTTTGTGCATCCTAATTTCATGTGACCAATTACATGGATTTCATGATGGACAATTTTGGAGTTACTTATGATATTAAAAGAAATAGAGATTTTTAAAACAATATTTGCTGGTTTGGTTTTCAAAAAACAATGCCAAATAAAAGTTTGTATTGGTCCTTGTAATTGTCTAAAACTGATGGCTTGGCCTATTCTCAAAATATTACACTATTCTGATTGTCAAATTGTTGAACGATAAATACATATTCATACTGACATTACTTTTTCGGCTTGATTGGAATCCATATTTCTTCCTCAGAATTGGGGTCTTCATTTTTATATTTGTCTCCCAATATTTCAAAATGGGGTCTGTCATCCAAGGTGTATTCAGAGTCTGGCAACCAGCTTCCGTAGATATGCTGAAAAGTTTTAGGTCCTTCACTTGCAGCTCCTTTGTGTATAAATACAGCATAAAGTCCTGATGGCAAGATGAATGTCTCCATATCGTCAGGCAAGTTGTCAAAGTCTGTCACTTCAATGGTTGCCCATTTTTCAAATTCACGGTTAGGGTCGAAATTGACAAAGTACAGTGGATCATATACTTGCATTGAATAAAGTAAATTACCAATGGAGTTTTTAATTTCATTTCGTTGTGACATAAAGCTTTGCCACAATTTCCTGGTCCTATTGACTGTCAATGACATTGGCAATCGTTTCCCCACTAATTTCTTTTCGTTCAGTATTTCTATCCTTGGATTCATCCTATGCAATTTATTTTTTGACAGGTACTACCTTCTTTTTCAAACTTAGTTTGAAGACCTGGCACTACTCCACAATAATTTTTCCTGTTTTGAGAACTTCCTTGCCGTTCAATAATTGATAAACATACCATCCTGAACTTAAATCGCCAATCCCAATATCAGAACTAAGTGATTGAATGGCAACTTCTTTAACTTTTACGCCCTGCGTATTTATGAAGTTCAATTTTAAATTATTCAGCAAATAATTCTTTGAAATTTCTATTTTTAACTTATGAATGGCCGGATTAGGAGTTACAGAAACCATATTGGCTTTCAATATTTCCGGATAGATCGGCTTTTCAATCCAGCAACCCGTTATGGCAGTAGTAATTAGAGCATTACCGGCATAGGGCAATCCAAACATTTCCTCGATTGTACGCAGTAGGTTATAATGATTGATCAATTCTGAATAGTCACCTGCCAGTACCATTTGCCCTGAAAAGAGGGTAACAATATGATTTTTCAGCAATTTATTATCATCTTCATCAAAAGTGAGAATGAATAAACTATTGTGAGTTCTTGACCATTGAATATAACTCATAAGATGGTTTGAAATCCATTGATCGCCTTGGGCAATGGAACCGTCGTGCATGATGTTGTTCAGATTCGCAATCACAAAACTTACCGTAGGCAGCAATGTGAAATCTGTAGCAGGAAAGGAAGTGAATGGCTGATTGGTAGTTGGGGGAATCTGATTGGCTCCTGTTCCCATCCAGTTGGCTGCCGGATTATGCTTTCGAACATATTTTCCTGATAATTCACCATTGTACCCTACACTGGGCAAATCTTCCGAATAGGTGATAAATGTTCTTCCTGCATCGATCAGTTGTCTGCCCAGATTGACGGTCGTAAATGGATTATTTACGGGTATTTTGTCATCCGTTACCCCCTGGTTGCACCCCGAATACAAATCCAGGTAATTGGGCTGGCTGGGATGCTCGATTGCATAAGATTGAGTAAACAAAGCGGCATTGGGGCTACTTGCAAGAGCATTGATAGTAGGCGCATTCGGTGAGCCTATGATTTGAGTGTAAGCATGATTTTCCAAAATAACAACTACAATGTGGTCAGGAACCGGAAGCGCCGATTGCGAATACGTATCTAATGTATAGAATAGTAATATCAGTAATAATAACCTTTTCATAATCATTGAATTAATACATGTATGAGCCTTTATACTTTCTATTACATCCTGTTTTGAATGTTGGTTGATGAATTGCATACCTATTGAATAGGGTGTTTAAAATTTATTGTATTTGTAAAGATAATGAACAATATTTTCATTTGAATGTTTTATTTAAAAAACAATCTGTTTATTTTCGTAGATTTATTCATTTAGTAGACATTGAGAAAGTGAGATATTGAGAAGTTGTGAAGGTGAGAAGGTAAGATGGTGTGAATGTGAGAAAATGGATACATTGATCAAACGCAGGCTGTAGAGGAACAATGATGTTTAATTCGTGTAATTTGATTTAAATTCGTGTAATTAGTATTTTTTCAGAAATTGTTCCAGTACTTCCATAAACAGTTGTGGCTGTTCAGCATGAAGCCAGTGGCCTGCATTTGGAATTACGCGAATGATCGCCTCGGGATAAATATGCAGGATGGATTGATAGTCTTCAGGAAGTATGTAATTCGAATCTGCTCCTTTGATAAATAGTACAGGGTAATTAAATATTGGCAGTCGGTCGTCAAACCACCTTGCATTTATACCGCTAATAACTTCATCCAGATTGTCATATAATACCTGAGCATTCAGGCGCCATTCAAACTGTTTGCTATTCTTATTACGGTTCACACTTTTGAGCAAAAACTGAACGATCGGTATACTGTCAATCCGTTCAAGCAGGTAATTTTCAACATCCTTCCTCGATTCGATTCTTGTAAAATCAATGTTGAGCATCGCTTCCAGAATATTCTTGTGCAGAAAATACTGGCTTTCGTCTTTTAGTAAAAAATAATCTTTGGGAGCAATATCTACAACAATCAGTTTTTCAATACGTTCAGGATAATCAGCAGCAAAACTCATGGCTGTTTTTCCACCCATGCTGTGTCCCATAAGAATTGCCTTTTCAATGTTGTGCTGATCAAAAAAGTCAGCAAGATCGTTTTTCAGGACTTCATAATTGAACTCCTGCGAATTGGGAGATCGACCATGATTTCTCTGGTCGATCATGTAAACCTTAAAGCGTGAGCTTAACTTTTTGCCCACTGTCAGCCAGTTATCGGATGAACCATACAGCCCATGTACAATTACAAGCGGAAATCCTTCGCCCTCTTCTCTGTAAAAAAGGTTCATCAGACAGATTATTTCAGACAGGAAAGATATTCCTGAATGGTGGTTCTCAATCCCAGGTATAGTGCATCAGCAATCAACGCATGGCCGATTGAAACTTCATCGAGATAAGGCATGTGGTCGCTAAAAAAACTTAGGTTTTTCAGGGTTAAATCATGTCCTGCATTAATGCCAAGGCCCAGTTGATGCGCTAATATAGCGGACTCTTTATAAGGAGCTACCGCCTTGAGGGGATCAACCAGATAAAGTTTCGCGAACGATTCTGTATATAGTTCAATTCTGTCAGTTCCGGTTTCCTTGGCTCCTTTAATCATTGCGATATCAGGATCAACAAAAATGGAAGTACGGATTCCTTCAGTCTTGAAACGGGCAATCACTTCTTTCAGGAAAGCGTGGTGCTTTAGTGTATCCCAACCGTGGTCGGAAGTGAGCTGATTGGGATCGTCAGGCACCAATGTTACCTGATTGGCCTTCACATCGATCACCAATTGAATAAATTCTTCACTAGGGTATCCTTCAATATTTAACTCAGTGGTAATGTGAGGTTTAATATCATAAACGTCTTGTTTTCGAATGTGCCGTTCATCAGGTCTTGGGTGTACAGTAATTCCCTGAGCCCCAAATTTTTGGCAGTTAATAGCAACTTCCAGAACATTTGGTGTATTTCCACCCCTGGAATTTCTTAATGTTGCTATTTTGTTTATATTTACACTCAGTGTGGTCATAATCTATTTATTTATGGGCGCAAGTTACGATATTTGATTCAAATATAATCGTTGTGAATACTGAAAACTATGATAGCACAAAACCTTATTTCAGAAGTTGTCCCATCTTTGCGGCTGACAGATAGTGGTCAGAAAGCGCTGAACTTGATGGAAGTATTTCGGATTTCACATTTGGCCGTGGTGGAAGATAAAAAATTGATCGGATTGATGTCTGATAAAATGATCTATGATTTAAAAATCATTGATAAGCCGATGGGTGATTATGTGGGTCAGATGTTGACGCCGCATGTCCGCTCAAATCAGCATATTTATGAGGTGTTTTCGATCATCACAATGCTTAAATTGAGCGCTTTACCGGTCCTCAATCTTTATCATGAATACGTTGGAATGATTACTGTATTTGATCTGGCGCAGAATTTTGCTGATTTGGTTGCAGTGAAGGAACCCGGAGGTATTATCGTATTGGAACTGAATACGATCGACTATTCATTGACACAAATTGCCCAGATCGTTGAAGGCAATGATGCCAAAATACTAAGTTTTTATATCCATGAGGAAGAAGATTCGACGATGATGTCCGTAACCCTGAAAATAAATGTAGTTGATTTGTCATCAATAATTCAGACATTTGTGCGGTATGATTACAATATCAAAGAGGTTTACATGGATGAGTCCATTGTTCAGAATTTATATGATGACCGTTACGATCAATTGATGAAATTTATGAATACCTGATTTCATACAAACAATTGAAAAATAAACACATAGATACATAGTTCACATAGAAATAATTTAACAGGGTGTCGTTTATGCCTAGGTGTTTAATATTATAAATAAATGAAAAATAAACACATAGGTACATAGAAATATTTTACTATGTGTCCTATGTGCCTATGTGTTTAATTCTTTAATCAAATGAAAAATAAACACATAGAAACATAGAAATATTTTATCTATATGAACTATATATCTATGTGTTTAATTCTTTAAACAAATGAAAATAGCGCTTTATGGCCTTAGTGTTAATCCTGATTTTATTGAAGAATTAGCAAGGCTTTTGGACCTTTTGAAGGAGAAAAAGATTGAAAATTACGTTTACCGGCCATTTCTGGAATATATACAACAGGAATGCGGTTTAAATCCAGAAGTTGCCGGTGTATTTGAAAATACCGAAGATCTACCTGATGATGTATCGTATATATTTAGTCTTGGGGGCGATGGTACTTTGCTGAAATCGTTTCTGGTGGCACAAAAAAGTTCGATTCCACTGGTGGGTATCAATTCAGGACGACTGGGATTTCTATCGGATATCTCGCGTGATGAGATTGAAAGGGCGCTGGATGATCTTATTGCGGGAAACATTATCATAGATGAACGTACCGTTCTGGAGCTTGAAATTATACACAACAATCATTCTGATTTCCATTACGCGCTGAATGAAATAACAGTTACCAAGCTCGATTCATCCTCCATGATCAGCATTCATGCTTATGTGAACGACGAATATCTGAATACCTATTGGGCCGATGGTTTGATTATAGCCACTCCCACCGGTTCAACAGCCTATTCACTGAGTGTGGGAGGCCCTATTCTTACTCCCGATTCTCAGAATTTTGTTATCAGTCCCATTGCACCCCACCATCTGACGGTTCGGCCCATCGTTGTTCCCGACCATCATTCGATCACTTTGGTGGTTGAAGGAAGGGGAAATCATTTTCTTACTTCCATTGATTCACTTTCTCAGCCAATCTACTTTTCTGCTTTGTTAAAGATCCGCAAGGCTTCGTTTAACGTTAAGACTATCAGACTAGAAGACCACAGTTTTTTCTCGACCCTCAGGAATAAACTCATGTGGGGGGTTGATAAAAGAAATTAATTTTCAGCCATGCTTAACAATTTTTAACCTCTATTTGGGTTTTATAAGTTGCATCAGGCATGGATGTGTGAGAATTGTATTACTTTTGTAGCACTTGAAAGGTGTTATGTTCAAAATCTAAATGCTAGTGCCTGAATGTTTTATATAGTAAAAACCCTTTCAAAATTGAAATTCAATGAAGCGGATATTAATAGTTTTTTTGATAGCATTTATGACATTTGAAGCCCTTGGACAACAGAGTGTTGATGTCGGTGTTTTTGGAGGAGCAGGCACTTATTTCGGCGATATGACCAAATCAGATTTTGGAACGTCAGTCAATCCGGCCTATGGTGTTTTCATGCGGTATAATTTTAATCCGCGTTACTCTTTGCGTTTCAATGTTATAGATGGTTCTATAGGTTCTAAAGGAACATTTGAAGGGCAGCCATGGGATTTTAAGAAAAACGTATTGGATGTCTCCCTTCAATTTGAATTCAATTTTTTCAAGTACATCGTAGGGGATAAGGAAACTCCTTATTCAACCTATCTATTTGCCGGAGTTGGAATGCAGACATATGGTTACGATTTAGATCCCAGATTGACTCTTGTGGTTGATCCTATGTATAACCTTGATATAAAAGCAAGTACAATATACAGCGCCACCTTGCCATTTGGCCTTGGATTTAAATTTAATGTGAACAAAAGGTTTGGCTTGGGAATTGAATATGGAATGCGAAAAACATTCGCTGATAAGCTGGATAATCTGAACGATCCGTTGAGTTATACCATTAAGGGTGTGGATGCGAATTCAGATGTTCATGTGACTTATACGGATCGTTACCATAACAACGACTGGACAGCTTATGCTGGAATACATTTGGTATATAAATTGATATACGGTACCAAGGAATGGACATTAAAAACTCCGAAAAGTAAGATACTGGATTGGGGAATTCATAACAAATCGAATAAGAAGTAGTTATAATTTAATATTACGGCAGGAGATATTTGGGGTTGGGAGTAAAAAGTTTAATGGAATAGAATGTTTAAAGACAAACTGATTAAAGATAGAATTCCGAAGCATGTGGCCATTATCATGGACGGTAACGGCAGATGGGCCGCTCAATCTGGGAATGAACGAAGCTTCGGTCATGAGCATGGCGTTAAGGCTGTTCGCTCAGTTGTGGAAGGAGCCGGTGAAATTGGAATTGATTTTTTGACTCTTTATGCATTTTCAACCGAAAACTGGTCGCGTCCAAAAGAAGAGGTAGATGCCTTAATGGGTCTTTTGGTCCATGCGATTTCAGAAGAAACTGACGAGTTGAAAAAGAGCAATGTCCGTCTTAAAGTGATTGGTGATGTTAAAAGTCTACCTCAGAATGTTCAGGATAAATTAACATGGTCAATCGATAAACTCAATTCATGTACTGGATTGACACTTGTTCTGGCCCTCAGCTATAGTTCTAAATGGGAAATCGTTCAAGCAGTTAAGCGCATTGCCGAAGAGGTGAAACTTGGTAAGCTGGAACCCGATGCCATTGATTGCGATTTGATGGATCGTTTCATGTACACCTCGGAAATGCCTGACCCTGAATTGCTTATTCGTACAAGTGGTGAAAGCCGTATCAGTAATTTTTTACTTTGGCAGATTGCATACACTGAATTATATTTTACACCTAAATTGTGGCCCGATTTTAGGAAGGAAGATTTATTTGAGGCTATTTACGATTTTCAGAATCGTGAAAGAAGATTTGGAAAAACGAGTCAACAATCAGTAAGCTAATTCAATAACGGATAGAATGCAAAGATTAAAACTGTTTCTACTATTGCTGTTCATCAGCGTTAAAGTCTTTTCTCAGGAAGCCGACAGCACCAATTTCTCCATCGATTATACAACTCCGAAGGAGTATACCATTGCAGGATTGGAAGTTCAGGGAATTCGTTATCTGGACAAGCAGGTACTCTTACAGATTTCAGGATTGACTATTGGTGAAAAAATAATTGTTCCAGGAGATGCAATCACCAATTCAATTAAAAAACTCTGGAACCATGGTTTGTTTTCAGATGTGAAAATAACTGCCGATAAGATTCTGGGTGATAGTATCTGGCTGATGGTCAGCCTTCAGGAGCGGCCCAGATTGGCGGAGGTTAATTTCAGCGGAGTATCCAAATCGGAAAAAGATGACATCAATAAAAAGGTATTGCTGCTCAAAGGTAGTCAGGTTACCGATAACCAGGTAATTACCGCCAAGAAAGCAATCAAGACAATTTTCCTGGATAAAGGATTTTTAAATACGGAGGTAAACATTATTCAACGCGATGATACCACGCAGGCTAACAGTGTAATACTGGATATTAATGTTGACAAAAAGGAAAAGGTTAAGATCAGTGCTATCGTATATCATGGAAACGAGAATCTTAAACCAATTATCCTTGACCGTTCGATGAAAAAAACCAAATCCAAAAAGCTGATGAATTTTTTCAGTTCAAAGAAATTCCTGGGTGAGAAATATACAGAGGATAAAATCAACCTGATCAAAAAATACAATGAAAAAGGTTACCGGGATGCCACCATACTAAAAGATTCGATTACCAAGCTCGATAATAACCGTGTGCGACTGGATATTTGGATTGAGGAAGGTCATAAATACTTTTTCCGTGATATCAAATGGGTCGGTAACACCGTTTATCCAAGTGAATATCTGTCGGCAAAGCTTGGTATTAAAAAAGGAGATATTTTTGATCAGAAATTATTGGATAAACGAACCAAGGACGATGAGGATGCCGTCAGCAGTGATTACCTCAACAATGGTTATTTATTCTTTAATCTAACGCCTATGGAAACCAGGGTAGAAGCAGATTCTATCGACCTCGAAATGCGTATTCAGGAAGGAAGGCAGGCTACAATTGATAAGATCATCATTACAGGAAATACAAAAACCAACGAACATGTGGCTCGTCGTGAAATAAGAACTTTGCCAGGTGATCTTTTCAGCAAAGAATTGATTATCCGCACGGTGAGGGAGTTGTCGCAATTGGGACACTTTGATCCCGAAGCGATCAATCCGGATGTAAAGCCTCATCCTGAAAACGGTACGGTGGATATCAATTATCAACTGGTTGAAAAAGCCAATGACCAGGTTGAACTATCTGGAGGATGGGGCGCCAACATGTTTGTAGGAACCATTGGATTGAAGTTTTCAAATTTCTCAGTACGTAATATTTTCCACAAAGAAGCCTGGAGACCTTTGCCTACCGGTGACGGACAAGCTTTAAGTCTCAGGGCTCAAACAAGTGGTAAGTTTTATAAATCATACAGTCTTACATTTACCGAACCTTGGTTGGGCGGTAAAAAACCAAACTCATTTACCCTCTCATTGTCCTATTCAGTGGTGAATTATTCAGCCAATAATTCATACAGTAATTCCCAGGATCCTTATTCACAGTACGGTTCCAATTACGGAGGTTCCAGTTCTTATGGGGGATTGGGCGGTTATGGAGGTTACGGCGGTTACGGTGGCTTAGGTGGTTATGGTTATGATCAAGGAACAAATTATAGCTACGGCGTTTCGGCGAGCGATCAGATTCAGATTACTTCGGCGGCTGCCCTGGGATATGGTTACCGCTTATCGTGGCCTGATGATTATTTCACCATGTATCATGAACTTTCTTTCCAGCATTATAATCTGCAGAATATGGCCGGATACTATTACTTCCTGAGTGATGGAACCGGTAATGGAAATGGTGGATTCAATAACTTTAGCTTAAAAACTGCTTTCGGACGAAATTCAATAGATAATCCATTGTATACCCGCAGCGGATCGAGCTTTACACTTTCACTTCAGTTAACACCTCCCTACTCGTTATTAAATGGGGTTGATTATAGTGATCCCAAACTTACCAATCAACAACGGTATCAATGGATTGAATACCATAAATGGTTGTTCAAGGGGGACTGGTATTCGCCCATGTCAAAAAACAGGAATTTGGTTTTGCATACCAAATTTGAATATGGATTTTTGGGCTACTATGATAAGAACCGCAAATCACCCTTCGAAGGATTCCGTGTTGGGGGATCAGGGATGTCGGGATACAATTTATATGGAAGCGATATTGTTTCACTTCGGGGGTACAAGGATTACAGTTTGAGCACCGGTTACGGATCAAACCTTTATAATAAATTGTCAATGGAATTGAGGTATCCGGTTATTCTGAAACCTTCATCAACCATATACCTACTTACATTTCTTGAAGCCGGTAACGCATGGAACACTTTCGGCGACTACAATCCATTCCAACTTCACCGTTCAGCAGGTGCGGGGGTACGTATTTTCTTACCCATGTTTGGTTTAATGGGCATCGACTGGGGTTATGGTTTTGATCCGGTTGTTGGACAAAGTGATGCCGCCGGTGGACAATTTCATTTCGTAATAGGACAACAATTTTAATTAAATTATATTTGGTCTGGTATTTGCTGAACCATCGAAAGAAACAATTAAATCAAAACATTATGAAACGAGCTATGATCAACTTTTCTCAAACGATCGAATGATTATTGGCGAGTTCCATGTGGCAATTAAAAATCAAATTTAAAACACATGAAAAAACTGTTCATTATTACCTGCATTTTGTTACTCGGGGTTGCACCAACCTTTGCACAGAAATTTGCATTCGTTGATACGGAGTACATTCTTGAAAACATACCTTCCTACAAGGCCGCTCAGGAGCAATTGGATCAGCTTTCAGCCCAGTATCAAAAGGAGCTTGAATCGATGCATTCAGAGTTGGAACAGATGTACAAGGATTATCAGTCGGAGAGTGTTTTGCTTTCAGCTGAGATGAAAAAGAAACGTGAAGATGTCATTATTACAAAAGAAAAGGAATACAAAGAATTGCAACGTAAATATTTTGGTCAGGAAGGCGATTTATTTAAAAAGCGCCAGGGATTGGTAAAACCAATTCAGGATGACGTTTTTAATGCCATTCAGGCCATCTCAACCGAAGGAAGTTATGCCGTGATCTTTGATAAAGCAAATGGAGTTACCTTAATATATGCCAATCCGAAATTTGATCTGTCAGATCAGGTGTTGGCAAAGCTTGGTTATAAAAATTAATATTATAAATTTGTCAAAAATTAATTCAGAAAAGTATGAAAAGTTTGTTCAGGATTTTTGTTTTAGGAATACTATTGTTGTCCGCAGGTTTTGCCAATGCTCAGACACCCAAATTTGGTCACATTGATTTACAGGCTTTAATTGGTCTGATGCCAGAAAGAGCAGTTGCAGAAAAACAATATGTAGCATTTCAAAAAGAATTGGAAGATGCATTGGCTACCATGCAGAAAGAATTGCAGACCAAATTCGCAGATTACACAGCAAAAAAAGATTCGCTTTCAGAAACTGTTCGCAGAATGAAAGAAGAGGATTTGAATGCAATGAATGAAAGAATTCAAAATTATCAATCTACTGCAAGTCAACAACTTCAGACCAAACAGGGTGAGTTGTTAAAACCCGTTTTTGATAAAGCTGATAAAGCTGTCAAAGAAGTAGGAGCTGAAAAAGGGCTTATCTATGTATTTGATATGAGTGCAAGATCTATTCTATACAATTCGAAAGAAAGTTTGGATATTGCTCCTTTTGTTAAAACTAAATTAGGAATCAAGTAGATTGAATTAACAATAAATAATGAAGCCATCTTAATTTAAGATGGCTTTTTTT
>Ga0209123_1002889_pt1 | contig 13721 bp, 16 predicted proteins | sample BarGraIncu00431A_FD_184500 | JGI IMG/M metagenome (GOLD analysis project Ga0209123, IMG submission 184500) | Arctic peat soil microbial communities from Barrow, Alaska, USA - Barrow Graham LP Incubations 004-31A (SPAdes) (version 2) | ecosystem: Environmental > Terrestrial > Soil > Wetlands >...
CTGCTCTAGTAATGGATATTTTTTTTCCAGTCTTCAACTGTTTCTCCTGCAACCTTAATAGTCATCTTTTCTATCCATCCTTGTTGTAATCAAAATGAATGAGCATATACAAGACTATTCGATGATACTGTATAAATTGGTGCAGTATTATATGACAAATTGCATCTCCCTCCTTTTTTATATTAAATTACACTAAATTATATTAAATAAGATTTAATATAACATTTTTTGTCAAGTAATTCAATGGATTTGAAATTGTATTTAATATACTGAATTTCACTAAATATGTTATTCTTTTGTGCCTGGTCTGCTTTATTCTAATCAAGAAAAAAAATCCGTTTCTTTAGATGTTATCATGTGCACGCACTGTAGCATCTAAAGAAACGGATTAAAATGTTGGAGGCGTAACGGCAAAAATTACAGTTGCTTCTTTATTCGTCCTGTTTTCCCACTTATGTTGTACACCTTGTGGTATTTTTACACTGTCGCCAGTATTTAAGTTTTCAATATCTTCTCCAAGGAATAATACGAGTTCACCTGCCAATACGTAAGCAACTTCCTCTCCTATGTGTCTCAGTAAAGCTTCAGAAGATTGAGATCCCGGCGGTAATTTCATTAAAACCATTTCAATTGCACCATTTAAATCAGGAGATAATAATGTGTATTCCCATTTTTCAGGAAATGGGAATGTGACTATTTTTCTGCAGTTTGCTCTAACGATTAAATCCTCAGTTTGCACAGATTCAACAAAAAAGCTGAAGACGGGAACTTCTAACGCATTTGCTATCATACGGATTGTATTTAAGGAGGGGCTGGAAAGCCCCCTTTCAATTTGGCTTAGCATCGATGAAGTAATTTTGGTTTTTTCTGCCAGAGATTTAATAGTGAATTTTTTCTTGTGCCGAACTTCCGCAATTTTCTTACCTAATTCTAGATTCTCTATCTTTCATCATACTCCCCATAAAATAATCTCAGGATAAATGAGTGCGGCGCCCCATAACCTGAATGGATTAAAACGACGATCCTTACTCACGATACAAATAATGAGCTATTAGCATACAAACCAGGTGAGCCGCCCGTATGTAAAAATAGTACATTATCGTCTTTTTTAAAAGAACCTCGCTGAGCGAGATCAATAAGTCCGGCCATAGCCTTGCCCGTATAGGTGGGATCCAGCAAAACACCTTCTGTTCTGGCCAGCAATTTTACAGCTTGGATCATTTCCGCAGTAGGTAACGTATAACCCGGCCCAATATACTCATCAAAACAGACGATTTTTTCTCCCGGTATCCTTATATTGATGCCCATATAAGTGGCTGTTTGCTGCACAAGTTCAAATATCCGTTTTTCCAATACGACTTTTGGATTAAGAACACTTATCCCAGTTACCGGTATGTGGCAGTTGTTGCCGCATAGTCCGAGCAACAGGCCACTGTGAGTGCCAGCACTTCCAGCGGGAAGTATTATATGATTAATGTCGATACCGGCTTCAAAGGCTTGATTCATAATCTCCTCGGCGCAGGCGATATAGCCGAGTACACCAAGATGATTAGAACCACCCATCGGGATAATGTAAGGCTTACGTCCTTCATCTACAGCTTCGGCGGCAGCGCTTTGCAGCTCAGCCATTAGGTCTGTACCCCATGGAACAACCTTGACCCTCTCCACTTCAAGCAGATGATAGAGCAATACATTCCCACTTGCCTCAGGGTTATAGCTTCCCGGTACGATTTCTGATAAAATAAGCCGACATTTCAATCCTTCTTTCACGGCGGCTGCCAAAGTCAAACGGCAATGATTAGACTGTACACCACCGCAGGTGATCAGCGTATCCGCCCCTTGCGCCAAGGCATCAGCCACTAGAAACTCCAGTTTACGCGTCTTATTACCACCTCCGGTTAGCCCAAGCAGATCATCTCGCTTGATATAAATATTCGGCCCACCAATAGCTTGAGAAAAACGTGGTAACCTTTCTAAGGGCGTGGGGCCTTCCGTATACCGCCGCCGTGAAAAATGTGCTAAGTTCATACTGTTTACCTCCTATCCCGCTTTGCTTATGCATTAAACTTTCCTTAATATTTGCAAGTACCATTTTTGAGTGAATGACCGAAGGAATTATTAAAGGGTATCATTCCTTTTATTCTTCCATACTTTTCCGTGAAATCCTCCTCTATTTCGTGTATTACTATCTTTTCGCTAGCGCCTCTTATAACATTCCCGACAAAATTCCAATTGATGCCTATATGGCCTTATTCCTATCACAGCAAACACTGCTTTGATAGGAATGTCTATTGTTAAAATTATTTTAATCAAAATTGCAATCATTCATTATCTTCTTACTTGTATTATGGCGATAAATCCAGTATCTACGCAGCTTTGCACTCCATAAGGAAAGAGCAACCAGAAAACGTAAAAAGTTTTCTGGTTACTCTATTTTCATTTTTAGGAATGGCTCCTATTTCCATCAGCATCCAATCTATAAAACATCCATATCCTCGCGTCGGATCATGAACAAAAACATGTGTTACCGCACCGACTAACTTACCATTTTGAATGATAGGGCTACCGCTCATCCCTTGTATTATACCGCCTGTTTTTTCGAGTAAAAGTGGATCTGTCACTTTTATGACCAGGCCTTTACCTTCTGGCGATTCCTGCAAATTTATTTTTTGGATTTCAATACTAAATCGTTCAATCGTTTGCCCATTGACTACTGTTAAAATCTCCGCATCACCTATTTGAATCTGATTCATAGAAGCCACTGGTATGGCTACAGAATATAATTCATTAGGAATATCCGCCGTCAACTTTCCATATATGCCAAATCTGGTATTTTTCTGTATATTGCCCAATAATTGATCCTCATCAATGAATACACCAATTTTTTCACCTGGCTGACCTCTAAGGCCATGTTGTATGCCTGATACTTTTGCAGCCACAATTTTCCCTTCCTCACAATCAATGGGCTGATTTGTATCACTATCTGTAATGATATGTCCTAAGGCGCCATAAGCGTGAGAGCCAGGATCATAAAAAGTCAGTGTTCCGACACCAGCAGCGCTATCACGCACAAATAGCCCAATTCGATAACGTTTTGTATCATCACATAATACCGGTTTAATACTAATACTAATTTGCTGATCGCCACGTTTTAAATTTATATCTAACATACCATCTTCTCTGCCACTACGATCAATCACCTCAGCGACTTGGCTATCGCTTTGTACTGCAAGACCATTAATGCTTAGAATAACATCTCCAATATTAATACCTCCATCCTTGGCTGGAGTCACCTGCCCTTCATTGGCAACATTAATCGGCGAGTGACCAACTACGATAACACCACGAGAGTGTAAGACTACACCAATTGAATTGCCGCCAGGAACCAATTTTATGGAAGGTAAAACATCGACTTGCACCGTTCTTATGGGTACAATTCCGAGAAGTTTGAATTGCACCGTAGAATTTCCTAGTTTTAGTGTTTCTAAAAATACTGGTCGAGATAAAGTATACATCGGCACAGGTGATTGGGCTCTAATACTTTGTTCAAATTCAGGATTAATCGTTAGTGTTAAGGGAAAATTTACATCAAATGAAGCAATTTCGCCTTCAATAATGCGTATATGCGGAGGAAGACCATAAATAGTACGAAACTGCGGTGAAAAACAGAAGGCGATAATCAGTACAGCGATACACACTCCCAATATGGAACGGTACTTCACGTTTGCCATGCGCTTGTCATCACCCCTTCTCACATTATTTTTCATTAAATAATACGTCACTATTTAATTCTCTAATTTAAAGATTCCCGAATTTTTAAATGATTATTCTGTAGTTCAGGGTGTATATTAATTGGACATTTGATTTTAAGTCATTTTAGCTAAAAATCAGACGTAAGCTTTTGCTTACGTCTGATTTTTCCATTTTTCTTTTTTTAAATATGCAGATTCAAACATTTGAGTGGCATTATCTACTGCTATCTGCGTTATGTCATTACCGGAAATCATTCTAGTCAGTTCAATTAATTGTTCCTCTTTGGACAATACCTTAATTACAGTATTTGTCCTTTCCCCATCGACTTGTTTTTTTATATAAATATGTCGATCTGCCATACAAGCAATTTGTGGTAAATGGGTAATACAGAGTACCTGTCTAGCGCACGCAACCTTAGCGACCTTTCCAGCTACCATATGCCCAGCCTGCCCACCAATACCAGCATCAATTTCATCAAATACCATAATGTGGGCAGAATCACGATCCGCACATACCGTCTTTATGGCCAAGGCAATCCGGGAAAGTTCACCACCGGAAGCTATCTTATGCAATAATTTGGGCTGTTCTCCGGGATTTGCTGAAAATAAAAACAAGACTTCATTACGACCATGAGGAGTAAATTGTGATGTTGGTAACACCTCAATAATAAATACGGGATTCGTCATACCTAAGTCAACTAGATGTCCACATACCTGCTTGGCTAGTTCACTGGAAGATTGGCGCCTGAGAGTATCAAGTTCATTGGCCATTTTTGTTAACTTATCTTCCAATCCGCCTTGCTGTTTACGCAATTTAGCAACCTTTTGATCATAATTATTTATATCCGCCAGTTCAAAAGTAGCCTGATCATAATAGGCCAATATTTCACCAATGGTCGTCCCGTATTTTTTCTTTAACTTATAAATTATATCCATGCGTTCTTGTAATTTACCTAATTGCTGAGGGTTAAATTCAATGTCATCACCATATACACGCAAATCCATACAACTTTCTTCGAGCTGATATAACGCATTATTAACACCAAGTAGTTGTGCTTCGATGCGCTGATCGTAACGAACAGCAATTTCAAGTTCATGCTTTACCTCCGACAAAGCCGGTAAAACACCACTGAGCCCATTACTACCTTCGTCTAATAAAAGATAGGCCCGGTTCACTGCATTAGCAATTTTTTCAGCATTTGCTAATACTAATATTTGCTGTTCTAATTCTTCATCTTCATTAAGCGTTAATGCTGCAGCAGCTATTTCCTTAGTTTGCCAATTAAGCATATCAAGACGTTGCGCCCTTTCTCGAGAACTGCGCTCTAATATTGATAACTCCTTGATTACGTCCAGCCAAGTATCATAAATTTTGCGATACTGTTCCAATGTACTTTTAGTTTTACCATTCAAAGCATCCAGCATGGCTAAATATGCCTCTGGACGAAGCAAAGCCTGATTCTCATGCTGCCCATGCATATCAACAAGTTTTTCGCCGATTTGCCGTAGAATACTAACCGTAATATGACAACCATTAATCAAAATGGTATTTTTACCTTGGCGAGAGAAGCGGCGACTAATAATAACTATTCCTTCTTCATCAACAATAAGACCTTGCTCTTCTATTATTTTTTGAATGGGAAGTAGCTGACCAATATCAAAAACTGCCTCAACACGAAAAAATTCACAACCAGTGCGTATTGAATCAACAGAAGCCCTGTTGCCTAAAATAACACTTAACGCATCGATTAAAATTGATTTACCCGCCCCTGTTTCCCCCGTTAATATATTGAGTCCCTCATCAAACTCTACCATCGCCTGTTCAATTAATGCAAAATTAGTAACAGCTAATGATTTTAGCAAATTTCTACACCCCTAACCTCTAATGTGTTAACGCAAGTAATTTTGCCATTACCCTAGATACCGCATCAATAGGTTTTACTACAACCAAGATATTATCATCACCAGCTACTGTGCCGATAATATCTGGCCATTTAGTATTATCAATAGCCGCTGCTACTGCTTGAGCCGTACCTGGCAATGTTTTTATGACCACAATATTGGCACTATAATCCATGCCAACAACAGAATCTTGAAAAATACGTTCCATTCTCGGTTGTAAAAAAGCAGTGTTATTCTCTACGGGAAAAGCATAGCGATAACGTCCTTCGCCTGCTGGTACTTTTATGAGCATTAATTCCTTTATATCCCGTGACACAGTGGCTTGAGTCACTCTAATTGATTGTTTGGCTAATGCTTCTGCTAAATCTTCTTGCGTTTCAATTACGTTGTTTTCAATGATTTCTTTTATGTTAGCGTGGCGTAATACCTTCACGCACTTCCCTCCCCGCTTTTACCATGTTAAAAATTTTCATCGACTTCGCCCCGCCATAATTTAGTACGCAACGTCTCATAATAACTCCTGCCAGTACATTTAATAAATCCAACCCTAAATGGCGCACGCTTAACGAGCACAACATCATCAGGTAATAGATTATAAACATTTTGACCATCAATCGTTAAAGCAGCATCATCCTGGTTAGATACCATGGTTACCTTTATTTCTTCTTCCTCTGATACCACCAAGGATTTCGCATGTAGTGTATGAGGGCAAATGGGCGTCAAAACGAATACTTTTAAGTTAGGGTTAATAATGGGTCCGCCTGCTGACAAAGAGTAGCCTGTAGAACCAGTAGCTGTAGCAATAATCAGTCCGTCTGCCGCATAGTTAGCTGTAAAATCATCGTTAACATATAATTTCAATTTAATCATGCGGGAAACCCCACTCTTGCTAATGACCACATCATTAAGAGCTGACGAAATATGAATAGGAGCGCTCTGCCGCACAATAATGGCATCAAGCATTAAGCGTTGCTCAATCTGATAATCTCCACTAATAAGCCTATCCAGTGCTGGGGCCAAATCAGATAATTCCACCTCGGTCAGAAATCCCAATTGGCCCATATTTATACCACAAATAGGTATACCCGCAGAGGCAATTTCTCTTGCCGTATTGAGTAGAGTTCCATCGCCCCCTAATGTGATACCCATCGTAATTTCTTTTAACATCGTCTCCTGGCTGCAAGCCAAATCTAAATAACCAATTTTTTGTGCAGTATTTTCAGATAATAATACCCTTACACCACGTTCCTTAAAGTATAACACCATCCACTCAAGTACACTAATGATACTCTGCTTCTTAGTATTAGGGAATAAACCTATTGTTAACACACAGAATCCTCCATTACCTATACTGCATTATCATGTGCCTCTTTGACGATTTGCTCAATAGTGCCAGTATTAATAACCATCTCATTTGCAAAATTAGCCAAATAAATCAGGTATTCTATATTGCCTTCCGGCCCTTTTACTGGTGAATAAGTAAGTCCAATCGGCATAAAGCCTAATTCCAAACTGGCATTCACGATATTGGTAATAACCTCAATATGCACCAAGGGATCTTTGACTACCCCTTTTTTGCCAACTTTAGCGCGCCCTGCTTCAAACTGTGGCTTAATTAAAGCCACTACTGTACCTTCCTCAGCTAACAAAGTTTTAACAACAGGCAATACCTTCGTCAAAGAGATAAATGCCACATCGATCGAAGCGAAATCCAAGGGTTGACCTAAATCTGCTGTGGTGACATTACGAATATTGGTTCGCTCTATATTAATAACGCGACTATCCGTTCGAAGTGACCAAGCCAATTGACCATAACCAACATCGATAGCGTATACACGTATAACACCGTTTTTCAAGGCACAATCCGTAAAGCCACCTGTGGAAGCACCAATATCGGCCATCACTTTGTCGGTAAGATCGATTGAGAAATGCTCTAAGGCTTTAGCTAATTTTAAACCACCCCGACTCACATAGCCGATACTGTCACCTGTAACAACAATATTACCCTCTATAGGCACCATTGTACCTGCTTTATCAACTCTTTGGTTATCAACGAAGACTAAACCTGCCATAATCGAAGATTTCGCTCGTTCGCGGCTGGTTACTAGTCCTTTTTCTACTAATAAAACATCTAGACGTTCTTTCTTCACTTTACTCACCGCATTCCAAATTGCTTCATAAAGGAACTCACTTCAGCAACAATCCCTTCTGTAGTGAGCCCATACTTTGTTAATAACTGTTCCCGTGCACCATGTTCAATAAATTTATCGGGAAATCCGAGCCTCAGTACTTTAACCCACTTAAAGTTTTGTTCATTGATATATTCCAGTACGGCTGAACCAAAACCACCCGCTAAAATATTATCTTCCACAGTAACAATGATGCCAACATCTCGAGATAAGCGCCGTATCATCTGTTCATCCAATGGTTTTATAAATCTGGCATTAACCACCCCTGCCTGTATACCCTGGGCTGCCAGTAGTTGACTTGCTCTTTGACACGGCTCAGCCATAACGCCCGCGGCTAAGAATACAATATCATTGCCACTTCTTAACTCTTCTGAAGTACCAATCGGAAGTTGCTGTAAAGGCTGGTCTATGGGTACTCCCAGCCCACTCCCCCTAGGATATCGAATCACCACTGGACTATTCATTTGTGTAGCAGTATATAACATATGGCGCAGTTCATTTTCATCTTTTGGCGCCATAATCACTAAATTAGGAATATGCCTCAGAAAACTATAATCAAAAATCCCATGATGAGTTGGACCATCTTCACCAACAATTCCTGCCCGGTCCAAGGCAAAGATGACTGGTAATTTTTGCAAACAAACATCATGTAATATTTGGTCATAAGCGCGCTGGGCAAATGTTGAATACAGAGCGACTACGGGTTTTATGCCATTTGTAGCCATACCAGCCGCCATGGTGACAGCATTCTGTTCGGCAATACCTACATCAAAAAACCGCTTCGGAAACAGCGCTCCGAACTTTTTAAGGCCTGTACCTTCTGGCATGGCTGCTGTTATCGCCACAATACGAGAATCGCGTTTAGCTAGCTCAACTAATGTATCACCAAAAACGCCAGTATATGTTGGTATGTTCCCATGTTTAATGACTTCGCCAGATTCAATACAATAAGGCCCCACCCCATGAAACTTGCCAGGATTACATTCCGCAGGCTTATAGCCTTTTCCTTTACAGGTAAGGACATGAATCAATATGGGTCCTTGCATGCTTTTAGCTTTTTCCAGCACCTCCGTAAGTATTTCTAAATTATGCCCATCAATAGGACCAACATAAGTAAACCCCAATTCTTCAAATAACTCGCCTGGCACCAATAAATAGCGTAGGCTATCTTTCAGCCGCTCAACAGTTTTAGCTACTCTTTCACCAATAGCGGGGATCCGACGTAATATAAAATCAATATCTTTCTTCACTTTTGTATATTTAGGTTCTGTACGCATTTTAGATAAGTATTCGGACATAGCACCAACATTTTTGGCAATTGACATTTCATTATCATTGAGAATAACAATCATATTTGTTCCCGCATTTCCCGCATGATTGAGTGCTTCATAAGCTTGTCCACCGGTGAGTGACCCGTCGCCAATGACGGCCAATATATTACTTTTCTCACCTTGAATATCCCGGGCCAAAGCCATTCCTAGCGCCGCAGATATGGATGTGCTAGAATGGCCTGTACCAAATGAATCATGCTCACTCTCACTTCTTTTCGGAAAACCACTAATACCACCAAACTGCCGCAAGGTGCCAAAATCATTACGCCTGCCTGTTAATATTTTATGTACGTACGCCTGATGACCAACGTCCCACACTATTTTATCAACGGGGCTATTAAATATTTTATGTATGGCAATAGTTAATTCAACGACGCCTAAACTAGGTGCCAAATGACCGCCCGTTTTAGACACGGAACATATTAAAAGCTGGCGAATTTCGTCTGCTAACAATCTCAGCTGAATAAATGAAAGTTTTTTTAATTGTTGAGGATTATTAATGGTCTCCAGTATTTTTTCCAAATGAAATAACCTTCTTTCGGTGCAACCTTTAATTCATAAAACAATTATACCATATTCTGTTTGCATTAAGGTTTCATCTTTTTTTACAAAATCAGAAATTATAACAATCTCCGACACACGAAGCAGGCACAGGTTACTTATAGGGCGATCTAATGCCTTTGCTTGATGCATTATCGAGAATAGTTTTTTATCTGCACTAAGGTTTAGGGGAAGGCAAGTTTTCTTTAAAAAATTATAAAACCATAGGCTATGGCAATTCCTAAAATAGCTCCAGCAAACACTTCAACTGGCGAATGGCCTAATAATTCTTTCAGCGTAATATCACGCACTGTATGTTCCACCCGAAGTTGACGCACTAATTTATTAATCACTTTCGCCTGCTTCCCCGCCGCTCTACGTACACCTGCTGCATCATACATTACAATTCCGGCCAGCACTATCGTTACAGCAAATAATGATGAATCAAAGCCATCATGTAGTCCCACAGCCCACGCTAAACTTACAACCAAGGCAGTGTGGGAACTTGGCATACCTCCTGCTCCCACTAAACGCTCAAAATTCACGGTGCCATGCTTCAAGTAAGAAGTTAACATCTTAAGTATTTGCGCACAAAGCCAAGCCGTAAAAGCCGTTGCCAATATACTATTTTTCCCTATCAACGTTGTTAAATCTGCCATCATAAGCACCTCAATGATCGCGTGTTAAGAGCGACCTCACCATTTCTCGTAAAACATTTGCTTCCGCATCAAACTGACTCAAAGCATCTAAAGCGCTATCCACCGTCTGGTCGGCTATACGTCTTGCTTCTTCAAGAGAATAAAGTGTCACATAAGTGGCTTTGTGATTTTTCATATCACTACCGATTGGTTTACCAATTTTTTCTTGGGATCCAGTCACATCCAGGATATCATCGGTAATCTGAAAAGCCAAGCCAAACTGCTGAGCATACTCAGTAAGCGCCGTAACTTGCCACTGTGCTGCTCCGGCTAATTGTGCCCCAGCACGTAACGCAGCCTCAAATAAGGCCCCAGTTTTTCCTTGATGCATTAATTTGACAGTCTCAAGATCAATGACTTTCCCCTCAGAAGACAAATCAATGACCTGCCCACCAATCATGCCACTCGCGCCCGCTGCAGTGCTAATTTCTCCTAGGACTTTCACTATAACTGCTGGCTCAACGGCTGGCTGAGACAGCATTGTTGTAAAAGAAGCCGTTAATAGTGCATCACCAGCTAATATTGCCATACCTTCACCAAACACCTTATGACTTGTCAATTTGCCCCGGCGATAATCATCATTATCCATTCCTGGTAAATCATCATGAATGAGGGAGTAGGTATGAATCATTTCTAATCCACAGGCCACATTAAGATAATGAGTGCCAACTCCGCCGACAGCATCAGCAGCAGCCATTAACAAAATGGGTCTTAGCCTCTTCCCCCCAGCAAATAAACTATACCGCATGGCTTCAAAAATAATTGGTGGATAGGCCTTTTCACCTGGAATAAAAGTTGCTAATGCCTGATCAATAATTTCTTTTTTATCTCGGCAGTACTGTTTTAGCATGTTTCGTCCTCCTGCACTACGAGTGGCTTCTCGATTATTTTCCCCTGATCTTCTACTAAAATTTTATCAATCTGGTGTTGGGCATAATCTAATTTATTTAAACAAACTTTTGATAAATTTACTCCCTCAGCAAAATTACCTAAGGACTCCTCCAATGATAATTCTCCTCTTTCTAATTGTTTGACAATAATCTCCAATTTCTCTAATGCGTCTTCAAAACAAATTTCATCTAGATTATCTTTTTTCTTGGTCCTTGCCATAATAACCCTCCTGTACACCAAGTACTTCTACATCAATAACGCCTTGATTAAGAACTATTTCCAATTGTTGTCCTGGCTGTGCACTACTTATATTGTTAACCAACTGCCCTTTAGCATCACGCACAATACTGTAGCCGCGGGCCAATACGGCTAATGGACTCAGCATTGATAATTTTTCGGCTGTAATTTCAAATTGATGCTGTTTCACCATAATAATTTGCTTCACACTTTTATCTAAACGCTCCATACAGCTATCTAACATCTGTTGCCGAGTTCTCAATAATTCATGTGGATATTGTAGAACTCGACTCGTAGTAGATTGCTGTACTCTCATACGCTTATTTTTCAATGAATTATGAACATTATTTAATAACATATTTTTTAAGGTAGTTACATATTTAACAAGTTCTCGGACGTCAGGTACGACAAATTCTGCTGCCTGGGATGGGGTAGCTGCTCTCCGGTCAGCTACAAAGTCAGTCAAGGTATAATCCGTCTGATGCCCTACTGCTGAAACAATAGGAATCACTGAAGCGGCAATAGCCCTAACTACCTTTTCGTCATTAAAAGACCACAAATCCTCGATTGAACCCCCACCACGCCCGACAATGATTACATCTACATTCCCCAGTTTATTAAAGACTTCAATGGCATGTATAATTTGCATCGGTGCCTCTGGGCCTTGTACCAACACTGGATATAATATAAGCACCACAGCAGGATGTCGACGTTTGGAAACTGTGATAATATCTCTCAGCACTGCACCCGTGGCCGAAGTAACAATTCCTACTGTTTGCGGTAACATTGGTAAGGCTTTTTTTCGTTCATCGGCAAATAAACCTTCGGTCTCTAACTTTTCTTTTAACTGAGCAAAAGCCAAACTTAACTCCCCAATACCATCTGGAACCAATTGTTGAACATATAATTGATACTGCCCGTCCCGCTCAAAAACCGTAATTTGTCCACCAGCGATTACTTTCATGCCATCCTTCGGCTCAAATTTAAGAGCCTGGGCACGACTTTTAAACATGACCGCTTTCATGGTGGCCTTATTGTCTTTTAATGTAAAATAACAATGTCCTGAAAAATGATGTTTAAAATTGGATATTTCACCCCGTACTAATAGGTTCGCAACCTTAGAGTCACACTCAAAAAGTTCTTTTATGTATTTTGTAATTTCACTTACACTAAATATATTCATAAATCACCTTCATCTGATACTATCGTTTATATGTTCCATCGATCATTACCGCCTTGAATTATCATGTAATAAGAATATAAAGAAAACCAGACAAAAGTCTGGATAGTATTTTTCAATACCGCCGATGATCTATATATCGGCTAGTTCCATAACCGCCAACCGCGCCCATGGCAAACCAGAAGAGGCTTCCTGGCGGAATAAGACTACCTACTACTGCGCCAATCGAAGCCCCCAGTAAAATATATCTCAACATAAAAGGCACCTCCACATATGCGTTTTTGTCTATCATATGTAGAAGTAGCTCTTAATGTGCAAAACAATTACTTTGTCCTTTTCTTGACTAACGCACCCAATATGCCGTTAACGAAACGACTGGATTCCTCAGTACCAAAAATTTTAGCCAATTCGATGGCTTCATTAATAACCACATTTGGCGATAATTGTTCGCTGCCAAAATTCATTTCATAAATAGCCATCCGAGCAATATTGCGATCAATCCCAGCCATACGATCAATCTTCCACTCGCTAGAGACTTCAGAAATAATAACATCAATTTCATCTAAATGTTTTTGTGTGCCAGTAACAAGGTACTCCGTATATTCTCTAGTCTTTTCACCTGGATTATTGTTTTCACTTAATACAGCCTGCAATGCTTCATTTTTATCTGCAGTATTATAGTCTAATTGAAACAAAGTTTGCAATGCCATTTCCCGGGATTTTCTACGACTCATAATTAGCCTCTTTTCTAAAAATTACTATATTTTCTATTTTTTACAATTTTATCGATAATATCCAGGCGGTAATAATTTTCCCAATATCTCCATAATATCTTCTTTCTCATCAATTCGCTTACCAACAATATAACCAGATACCATGCATAACATTACAAACATGGTATGAAAAAAACCAAACATAAGAATAAATATTCCAAACAACATTCCAATGACCATGCCAGCTATTTTACCACTATGACTCTCCCATATTTGTGTTAGCAATAT
>Ga0209123_1002890_pt1 | contig 13717 bp, 8 predicted proteins | sample BarGraIncu00431A_FD_184500 | JGI IMG/M metagenome (GOLD analysis project Ga0209123, IMG submission 184500) | Arctic peat soil microbial communities from Barrow, Alaska, USA - Barrow Graham LP Incubations 004-31A (SPAdes) (version 2) | ecosystem: Environmental > Terrestrial > Soil > Wetlands >...
GAAGTGATGTAATAAAGACTAACAAAATTAAATAAAAATAAATAAAAATTAAAAATATCTTATAGAAGAGACAAAAAGTCTACTCTGTAAGATATTTTTTTATTTATAGGATAAAAAAGATTATAAATATAAATCAAGCATTTATATCAGTATTATTTCGACAAACAAATCGCATAGTTTGACGAAAGTTGCGAGAGAATTACACTACTAAAATACTTAAATTAAAAGGGATTTATGGGTATTTGTAGAAATATATATATTAAAGATTAAACAGAGCAACTTTATGATTAATAATAAAATTAAAGTCATTATTTAAATAATTAAATAAAAGGAGATGTGCATTATGAAAAATATAATGCCAAGTATAAGTTCGAATTATAAAAATGACAATATTAATAAAATTAAGTATATAAATAAATATGATTTGGAAAAGAATAATTTAGAAAAAAAGTTAAATGAAAGAATTAGTCAACTTGAAGAAGAACTTCAGTATACCAAGGAATGCCTTCAATTATCAAATGAGGAACATCTTGTTTACAATGAAGAATTATTGACTGCAAACGAAGAGTTTAAAGCAATAAATGATGAACTACTAAAAATTAACACACAGTATCAATATAAAAATCAAGAATTAGCTGATTTATATAATGATATGACAAACTATTTAAACAGTACAGATATTGGAACTATTTTTCTTGATGAAAATCTATGTGTAAGAAAATTTACGCCGAGCATTACTAAAGAGATAAATCTTAAGGTGCAGGATATTGGGCGTCCGATGCATGACATATCAAACAATCTTATCAATGATGACTTAAATACTGCCGTAATTGAAGTACTTAATACTCGTAAGTTGTATGAGAAAGAAATTGAAAGTAAAAATGGAAGTTGGTATTTATTGAAATGTGCACCATACTCTACATCTGAAAATTTAATTAAAGGGGTAGTGATATCTCTTGTGGATATAACAAACAAGAAATTATTAGATGAAACAATTGTATCGGAAAATTTAAAAACAGAGTTTTTTAGTAATCTGTCTCATGAACTGAGAACTCCTCTAAATATAATTATATGTACCTTGCAGCTTTTAGATACATATATAATGAATGGTGAACTTAAAGATAAAGAAAGGAAATTTCAAAAGTATAGTGGCATAATGAAACAGAATTGTTACAGACAATTAAGACTGGTAAATAATATAATTGATATTACAAAACTTGATGCAGGTTTTTTTGATCTGAATTTACAGAACTGCAATATAGTAAATATTGTTGAGAGTGTTACTATGTCAGTAGCCGAATATATTAAGACTAAATCTATTAAATTAGTTTTTGATACAGATATAGAGGATTGTATAATGTCTTGCGATCCAGAAAAGATTGAAAGAGTGTTACTAAATTTACTTTCCAATTCAATAAAGTTTACAAGACCAGGTGGAAGTATGAAGGTAAATATGTATGATAAAGGGGAAAACATTATAATATCTTTAAAAGATACTGGCATAGGCATTCCAAAGGACAAGTTAAATATTATTTTTGATAGATTTAGACAGGTAGATAGGTCACTCACACGAAATCAGGAAGGCAGTGGTATAGGTCTTTCCATAGTGAAATCCCTTGTGGAGTTACATGGGGGTACAATTTCAGTAGTCAGTGAATATGGAAGGGGAACAGAGTTTATTATTGTACTTCCAGTAAGAGTAGTTTCTAAAGAGAATGAGGTATGTGGAGTGTTTGAAGCTCAATCACAAGAAAGAATTGAGAGAATACATATTGAGTTTTCCGATATCTACTCTTTAAATTAGATAGATTTGTGTATATGTCATTAAAATAAATTATCTAAAAAATAATATAGAAGTTTATAGACTATTATACTCTGATTACGAATAATTTGTTATAATAAGAAGATGTTAATGGAGGGCTATGATGAAAGAAAATAAGAACCTTGATTCAAAATTAGGGACTAAAGATTCTGGGGGTAATGCTCCCAAAATAGATACAGCAAAAACAGACTTCCCAATTATTGGAATAGGAGCCTCCGCAGGAGGATTGGAAGCTTTGTCAGTTTTTCTCGGTAATGTGCCTAAAAATAGTGGTTTAGCTTTTGTTATTGTTCAGCACATGGAGAAGAAGAGCAAAAAGATTTTGGTAGACTTACTTCAGGGTGCCACTACTATGAAGGTTACTCAGGCTTATGAGAACTTATCTGCTCAGCCAGATAACGTCTATGTAATTCCGCCAAACAAGAATATGTCTATTAAGGATAATGTGTTACATCTTTTTGAGTATACAGAGCCGCACACGCTACACTTGCCAATAGATTTCTTTTTTTACTCCCTTGCAAATGATAAAAAGGAGAACAGCATCGGCGTCATACTCTCAGGCATGGGTAAGGACGGTACAGTAGGACTTAAAGAAATTATGGAAAAGGGAGGCGGAACTTTTATCCAGAAACCTTCTTCTGCTAAATTTGTGGACATGCCTACTAACGCCATTGAGGCAGTTTCAGCAGATGTTATATCCACGGCGGCGATGTTGCCCTCAAAGATTATTTCCTATCTTGAGCATAAGCCGAATATGGCTGTGGTAGCTCAGGAGCAATCAGATAAACTTACAAGTTATTTTAACAATATTATAGACTTGTTACGAACACATACAGGCCATGATTTTTCTTCATATAAAAGAAACACTATACAACGTAGGATTGAGAGGTGTATGGGTATTCATCAAATTGGTGATATAGCTACCTATGTAGACTTCTTGAAGGATAATCCTCAAGAACTAAAATTGCTATTTAATGAATTTTTAATTGGGGTTACTAGTTTCTTTCGTGAACCCAAGGAGTGGGAAGTGTTAAAGGAAAAAGTTATACCGGCACTTTTAGAGCAGCGATCACCCACTGATACACACAGGATTTGGATATCCGGTTGTTCTACTGGTGAAGAGGCTTACACCTTAGCGATTGTCTTTAAAGATTTTATGGATCAATTAAAGTCTACTAAAGACTTTTCTATTCAGATTTTTGCTACCGATCTAGACTCTGAGGCTATTGATAAAGCACGAGAGGGGATTTTCTCTGCAAATATTGAAAAGGAAATGTCAACTGAACGCCTTAATCGCTATTTCGTTAAGGTGAATCGTGGATATCAGGTTGTCAAGGAAATTCGGGATATGGTCATCTTTGCTCAGCAAAATATGATTAAGGATCCACCATTTACAAAAATTGATATACTGATTTGTCGGAACCTACTTATTTATCTGACACCAGAAATTCAGAAAAAGCTTATTCCTCTTTTTCATTACAGTCTTAATAGCGGTGGATTTTTGTTTTTGGGAAGTGCAGAGTCAGTTGGAAACTTTACTGAACTTTTTAAACCACTTGACCTTAAATCGCGAATCTATCAGAGGCTCAGACCTCTAATTGAGACGGAGCCTATAGAATTCCCAACTTCCTTTTCTCCGGATAAGTCTGCGGTTAGTCAGCCGTCTGATGAGGTTGCGAATATGAAGTCACTTGCAGATAAATTGATTTTGCAAAATTATTCACCTGCTACAGTGCTTGTAAACGGTAAAGGGGATATTCTATACATTACTGGGAGAACAGGTAAGTACCTTGAACCAGCTGCAGGTAAGGTTAATTGGAATGTTTTTGCCATGGCTCGTGAAGGATTAAATTATAAACTTAGTGATACTTTCTATAAGGCTGTAAGGCAAAAGGAAGAGGTTACTTTAAAGAACGCTCTTGTAATAAATGAAGGTGGACCACTGATGGTTGACATCTCAGTCAATCCGCTCAAAGAGCCAGAGGCTTTGCGTGGGATGGTAATGATTGTTTTTACTGACGGATCCAAATCTGTTCTAGAAGATAAAATAAGCACAATTAAGCAAGTACCTGACAGCAACCAAAGAGAAAAGGAACTGGAGCGAGAGCTACTACAAACAAGGCAAATGTGGCAGGTCGCTGGTGCAGAAATGCAGATATCCCAAGAAGAATTTAAATCCAGTAATGAGGAATTGCAATCATGCAACGAGGAACTCCAGTCTACAAATGAGGAACTGACTACAACTAAGGAAGAAATACAGTCCTCAAATGAAGAACTAAAGACAATAAATTTTGAACTACAGGCCAAATTAGATGATTTATCATTAGTCACAAGCGATATGAATAATCTAATGAATAGCACAAAGATTGCTACTTTATTTTTGGATAATGAGTTGCTTGTTAAGCACTTTACAAAACAAATGAGCGTAGTCTCTAGGTTGATTTCAAGTGACGTAGGTAGACCTATAACTGATATCGTGTCAGATCTTATTTATCCTGAACTGACAGATGATGTTAGGGAGGTGCAACGTACGCTAAATACTGTTGAAAAACAGGTTATGTCCCGAGAGGGGAGTTGGTTTAACGCACGCATCTTGCCTTACAAGACGTTAGAAGATAAAATTGATGGTGTGGTAATTACTTTTGTAAATATAACTAAATCCAAAGTAATTGAGGCAGAACTTAGTAAATCGAAATCGGATTTGCAAAAGCGTATTGCAGATCAAGATAATGAGCTACAACAAACTCAGAGTGAAGTTGCTGCATCCACTGATAAGTAACATAATAAATTATAATATTTCACCCCTTAAGGTATAAATAAAAGTTATTTTACAAATACTAATAACATTATTTAGAAGTGAGGGGTGAATGTATTGGATATAATTTCGTTAGTAAAGAAAGTTAAGAAGAGAGAAGATGTTGTAGATATCCAGGAGGCATTTAATATATATAGTCTTCTAAGAGCAAGATATGTTAGCACTCAAACAGTTCAATTATTTAAGAACTTTGTTCATGATGTAGATTGGGAAGTAATTCTAGGTGGATTTCAGAAAAACTTTGAAAAGCAAATAAGTAATTTAGAGAAATTAGGTGAGAAATTTCGTATCATAATGCCAAACAGACCTCCAGTAGACGTCAAGTTTGCAACACGGCTTAATGATATAACAGATGATTATATATATAAAAAGATATATCATGACCTTGTAGCGCAGTTGATGTCTCTTAGCCATGCTGTTCGTTCAACCAGTACGAATGATAATTTAAGAAATATTATCATAGAAGATTTAAAAATTCATTTTCAGGATTTTGATACCCTTTATAAGTTTGGTAAATTGAAGGGATGGGAGGAGACATACCTTCAATTTACCAAACTGCTATTGTTCAGGAAAAGGAACAACTTTCCACGTCAGAAGCGTTTCATATTTGGGATCATATTGTTATGAGGTATGAACAAATTGAACTAATTGGTATATTCTCAAGTTTTGCTCATGATACTGAGTTTAAAGTAATACTTGAACATGGGTTATATATTTACAACAAGCAGGTTAAAAAGCTTGAAGAGTTAGCACTAAAGCTTAATATACCGCTTCCTAACAGATCGGCACTACCAGTAACCTCTCCAATCGATCCCGAAATGATTACGGATAAATTTATGTATCGAATTATTTTAAGTTGGCAATTAGCTTCATTAGATGCTCATCTCAGAGCAATTATTGAGACTATTAGGAACGAATCATTGCGTAAGTTATGGACTGGTATCCTTGATGCTGAGCTCAGTTATTACGATAAATATCTTAAGTATGGAAAAATGAAGGGCTGGACAAGAGTAGTCCCAATTTATGGAGAACCAGTTACATAAAATAAAAAAAGTATATATTACTATTAATGCATTCGCTTCGCTAAGAACTACTAATTTTATTTTTAATTGATTTGCTAAAAAACATAAACTCGCTATCGCTCAAACATATGTTTTTCTTAACGCATCTTAATTAGAAATAAAATAAGAAGTTCTAAAGCTTGCCTCAATGCATTATACGTAATATATACTTTTATTTGCGTATAGAAATATTCCAAAAATGATTATTTTATTTACTTTAAAATAACATTATACTCTTTAAGCCAAGTATTTACTTGAATTAAATATGCTATAAGTTGTGGGCCAGTCATAAGTTGACCATACCAAGGGTTCTTATATGCATTACCACCTGAATCAACTATTTCTTGAACATGTTTTTGGTCTATGAGTTGTAATATTGGTGATGATTTATCCTTTAGTATATTATTCATAAGCTTTTGAACAGCCAAAGTATAACCTGGGTTATGAGTCTTTGGATAAGGACTCTTTTTCCTCCAAAGTACATCATCTGGAAGAAGTCCTGTAAGTGCTTCGCGTAGAACCCCTTTTTCACGTCCTTTATAATATTTCATATCCATAGGGATATTATAGGCATATTCTACAAGCCTTTGATCTGCAAAAGGAACTCTTACCTCAAGTCCGCTTGCCATACTCATTCTATCTTTCCTAGTAAGCAAGGTTATCATGAACCATTTTATATTTAAATAGAATAACTCTCTCATTCTATGCTCTCTTTGGCTTTCACCGGGAACACCTGGAACTTGTCTTAAGCTTTCATCATATTTCTCTTGAACATATTCCTCTATTGGAAGACTCTTAAGATCAGGAGATAGTATACTTTTTCTATCGCTTACGAATTTAGACCATGGGAAGGTAGTTGCATTTATATCTTCCTCACGTCTAAACCATGGGTAACCACCAAAGAGTTCATCAGCACATTCCCCTGACAGAGCAACTGTAGAATTTTTTCTAACTTCTTTGCAAAAGAGATATAATGAGGAATCTACGTCAGCCATGCCCGGCAAATCAGTAGCAATAACAGCCTCTTTAAGATATGAAGCTAACTCTGGTGTATCAATTAATATATCATGATGATCAGAGCCAATATAGTCTACCATCTTATAAATCCAGTCTGCATCTGTATTTGGTTGAAATTCAGTAGGCTTAAAAAATTTTCTGTTATCAACATAATCTACAGAATAAGTGTTTAAGTTAGGCATATTATTTTTTTTGAAGTAGGTGGAGGCCACTGCTGAAATAATACTTGAGTCAAGTCCACCAGATAAGAAGGTACACACTGGTACATCTGCAACTAGCTGTCTTTCTATTGAATCTACAAGTAATGAACGTACGTGCTCTGCAGTTGTGGATAAATTCTCATCATGAGTTTTAGCGGTAAGTTTCCAATACTGCGTAGTTTTAATACCATCTTTATTATATATCAAGCTATGGGATGGAGGTAATTCTTTTATATTTTGAAAGATACCGCTACCAAGAGGTCTTGCAGGTCCAAATCCGAAGAGTTCAGTAAGGCCTTGTTTATCAAGAATTGGTTCTACCAATGGATGAGCTAAAAGAGTCTTTATCTCCGAACCAAAAATTAATGAATTATCTTTGATAGTATAAAAGAGAGGCTTAACTCCTAAAGGATCTCTTGCTAAAAATAATGTTTGATGAGTTTCATTCCAAACTCCGAAAGCATAAATGCCGTTTATATGTTTAACACATTCGGCGCCCCAGAAAATAAAGGCTACTAAAAGCACTTCAGTATCAGAATATGAGGTAAAACTAAATCCATTATCTTTTAATACCTTTCGTACATCTTCTGTATTATAAAGTTCACCATTATACACAATAGTATAAGTGTTATTGCCTATTTTTTTTGTCATAGGTTGTGCTCCACCTTCTGGGTCAACAACCACAAGGCGTCTATGACCTAAAAGTGCATGCTTTGAAAAATGAAAACCACTGGCATCAGGTCCTCTTTGTTTTAAGGTATCGGTCATTTTGAAAAGAATTCTATTATCATTTTCAATATTAGCGTGCAAATTAATCCATCCCGCAATACCGCACATTTTATCATCTCCTAAATTTAAATAACACTGTCATATATATGTTATGTAATTTTATTTAAAGGGTGCATAAAAGATAGCTTTTTTAAACTTCTTAGGCATGATAATTTAATGTTGGATAGTTTTTTTATCTAATAAAGTTCGAAAATTAAAGTTTATTAATAAATTTGAAGGATTTTAATACTTTATGTAGAATACATTGAAATATATAACAGCTTATGAAATTTAAAGAATGAAATTATGCATAAAGCATTAAAAATGAAAAGGAGCAATGAAAAATGAGTATAACCAGGCTGAAAAAAATGAATAATTTATGGGAGCAATTTACCATGATATTAGTACTAGTTGTTATATTGGGTTGCTTTTTCATAAATGTGCTGAATAAGAAGCCGATTATTATTGGTTTTGTAGCTCAATTGACAGGCAGCCAAGCAGAATTGGGAGTTCAAGAACGTAATGGGGTTCAGTTAGCTGTGGAAAATATTAATGCTTCAGGTGGAATTGCAGGACATAAAATTGAATTAATTATACGTGACGATTTTGGTACAACCGATGAAACACAGGTTGTGGATCGTGAATTAGTTAAGGCTGGTGTTATTGCCATCATCGGGCATGCAACAAGTGCACAAACGCTTTCAGGTTTGAAGGTTACCAATCCTGCCAAAGTCTTAATGATCGGATCAACTGTATCTACTCCAGAATTAAGTGGTTTGAAGGATTACTTCTTTCGGGTTTATCCTTCATTTAAAGACAGTGCTCAAACTTTTGCACAACACATTTATAATAAGGACGATATTAAACGTCTTGCCATCATTTATGATAACGATAACACTGCATACTCTAAGTCCTATAGTAAAATCGTTACTGATAGAATTAAGTCCTTGGGCGGAATTATTACAGGGGAAGTTAGTTTTTCATCTGTTACTCAGCCAGACTTTTTTCCTTTATTATTGAAGTTACGTGAGTCAAAAACGGAGGGATTGCTAATTATTGCGTCTGACATGGATACTGCTGTTATTGCTCAAAGAGCTCGGCTTATGGGTTGGAAGATTCCACTGTTTACTTCATCTTGGGCACCTACAGAAAACCTGATAGATAATGGTGGTCAGGCAGTTGAAGGAGTAAAATTTGAACAAGCCTATGCGTTAACTAGTCAATCAAAAACTTTGCTTAATTTCAAAACTCGTTATAAAGCTAGGTTTGGTAATGTCCCCTTATTTGGTGCTACGCTTTCTTATGATGCAACAATGGTATTATCAGCGGGCCTGAAAAAAACTTCGGGAAAATCTGAAGGGTTACGTCAGGCATTATTAGAAACACGTCATTTCCCTGGACTAATGGGCAGTTTCTCTTTCGATGAATTCGGCGATGTTGAAAGGCCATATTATTTAGGCACTATTAGAAATGAAAAATTTGTTACCCTTGAGAAGTTGACATCAACCAATCTGGAGGCGAATAAATAATGGAAAAGGTTAAAACGTTTCCATCACTTCGTAAAGTGTTTTTAAATCTGGTACTCTTTCGATTATTTCTTCCTCTAATGGTAGTGGAGTTAATTGCAATTATGGGTGTAGGCTATTTAGGGAAACGTAATCTTGTAAATCGTCAAAACCAGGTAGCACAATCAGTTTCTCAAATAGTTGATTATCATCTTGACCATGGAGAAAGAATATTAGATGCGGTTGCCATCGTAGCTGAGACATCAGAAGCGGATAACTTGTCAGTTGTTATAAAAAGTACATGGGAAGCTTACGGACAATTTGATACATTATATTATTTGGATGAAAATAACAAAATTAAATTAATGATGCCCTCTAATGTACGTTATGCAGGCCTCGAGATGAGTAACATTCCTAAATTCAATAAAAAAGAAAAAAAGAAAAGCATTATTATTTCTCGCCCTTTTATTTCACTCCGTACAGGTGAGCCAACGGTATATTTGGTAAGATATCTTTCTCATGGGGGCTGTATGGTAGGTGAACTTAACTTAGGATTAATGCAGAAAGAGATCACAGAAACAACAAATAGATCAGGTAGGGACTTTGTTTTTATTATGGATCAAAATGGTACACTTTTAGCGCATCCATCTTTGGATTTGGTCAAGGAGCAAACCAATTTGAGTAACTTAGGAATATTTCATAGCATTCTAGCTGGGAAATCTAATGATTTTTATCTTTATGGTGAAGGGTTAGTTCTAGGAAGTGCCGTTCGAGTAGAGAGAACAGGATGGGTGGTTGTAGATCAAACACCGTTGTCTGTTTTTGGAAGTTCATATGCATGGACAGTAGGACTGACATTTTTGGCATCGATGCTCATCTGGCTAACTTTGAATTGGAACCTTCGTAAACAACTTCAGAGAAATGTTATTACACCGATAGAACAACTTAGTATAGGGACAAATGCATTAATAGTTGGAGATTTCAGTAAAGTGAATTTTTTGTCTTCTATTCCAAGTGCTTTTTCTGAATTAAATAAGCTTTCTGCAGACTTTCAGTCCATGAGTAATAACTTACAAGCACGTGAAATTGCTCTGATGGAAAGTGAAAACCGGCGAAGGCATACAGAAAATATGATTAATGCGCAACAGGACCTTGTTTTAAAAGCAGAAAAAAACCAGCGAGAAGCATTGGAAAAAGCACTTATTATGAAAGATGAGTTCATATCATTAATTAGCCATGAATTAAAAACTCCATTAAACGTTATTTACTCCGCAATTCAATTAATTGAGTGCGTTTATATTAATCAAATACCGGGACGTGTTAAAGAACTTGTTGGGAATATAAAGCAAAACACATTAAGGCAGTTGAGGCTTGCAGATAATTTATTAGATGTTACAAGACTAAATTCAGGGCAATTTAAATTGAAAATGATAAATATCGACATAGTGTTCTTAACTAAACTTATTACACAATCAGTGAAGCCTTATGCAAACCAAAAGAATATTAAATTATCATTTAAATCCAATGTAGAAAGTAAGACTATTAGTATTGATGACGAAAAATATGAACGAATTATATTAAATCTTTTTTCAAATGCTATAAAATTTACGGAATATGGGGGTACAATCTCTGTTTTTTTTAATGAAAATAAAGAATCAAATTTTGTGCAGATTAAAATAATAGACACAGGTATAGGTATCCCAAAGGATAAGCAAGAATTAATATTCGAACGATTTGGACAAGTTGATAATAACTTATCAAGGCAAGCAGAGGGAACAGGTATTGGGTTATCTCTTGTAAAATTATTAGTTAACATTTTAGGAGGTACAATAGAATTGGAAAGTGAATTAGGTGTGGGTAGCACTTTTAGTATAATGTTACCAAATAAAGAAGAGGTAGAAGAGAGTGGATTTGATGCATGTTTAGATATTGGTGATAGGTTAGTCAGTGAAATTAAAGTTCAGTTTTCTGACATTTATTTTTGATTTTTGTGACAAATAGCATAAGATAATTCATAGCTGCGTATAAAATCTTATAATGCGTACTTGTGAATATAGGAAGATTGTGATAAACTAGAAACTAATTAAATAATAAACTACCTAGGGTAGAGGTGCTGTATCTATTAGTACTTATTCGGAGTCTGCAGGCTAAGATGAATAAGAAAAGGAGTTATGGCCGAAGAAAATATATTTGGTAAGATTATTTTCTGGTTTTACACATAATATGTGTAGGGCTGTCACTGATTTATCAGTGGAGAGCTACAAGGTACACGAAGTTTGTGTAAAAATATATATTTTATGCAGCAAGGGTGTTCCTTTGCTGCATTGTTTTTTTTTGGAGATGTGTATTAACATTCAAAAAGAAAATTTCAAAAATATTAGTGAAATAATAAGGATAAATAAAAGTTGTAAATTTTATTAGGAGTGATTTAACGACATTTCAGAAGGAAAGTTTCTCAGTTCTATAAGTGGAAATTAACTACCATAGCAAAAATAAAACTTTAGTGGGGGGATAAATCTCCTTCTGAAGTCGTTAATATGCAGCTCCAAAGGAGATGATTTAATAATGGCAGTAGTTGTTCAAAAGTACGGTGGTTCATCTGTAGGCACTACAGAAAAAATTAAAAGTATCGCACAAAGTATAATAAAGAGAAAAAATAAGGATACGGATTTAGTAATAGTAGTATCAGCTATGGGGGATACTACAGATGATTTACTATCCTTATCTAAGGGAATAGGAGAAGATCCAGATAAAAGAGAATTAGATGCATTACTCTCAACAGGAGAAATAATTTCAAGTGCTCTACTCGCTATGGCAATTAAGGAACTTGGATATGATGCAATAAGCTATACTGCATACCAAATTGGAATTAAGACTAGTGGACAATATGGTAAGGCATTAATTGAAGATATACATGGTAACAAAATTAAAAAAAGCTTAAAAGAAGGTAAGATTGTAATAGTCGCTGGCTTCCAAGGAATAAATGGTGAAGGGGATATTACTACACTTGGTAGAGGCGGTTCTGATACAACAGCGGTTGCACTTGCCGTAAAGCTTAATGGTAGATGTGAAATATATACCGATGTTTCTGGTATATATAGTGTAGATCCTAGAGCTTATAGCGAGGCCAAAAAACTAGATGAAATAGAATATGAAGAGATGCTAGAACTTGCAAGTTTGGGAGCTCAGATAATGCATTCAAGGTCAATAGAGCTTGCTCAAAAATATAGCATACCTATATATGTGGGATTAAGTGACAGTAATATTAAAGGAACTGTAATTAAGGAGGTAAGAGACGTGAATATGGAAAGTAAACCAGTAACAGGAATTGCAACAAGTGATGATGATGTGGCCGTAACGCTTAAGAATATACCTAAGGATGTAAATATATTGTCAACTATATTTGAAGCTATAGGAAGCAAAAGGGTTAATATAGATATGATAAGTCAATCATCACCGGTAGATGGAATGGTAAGTGTGTCATTTACAATTCCTAAAGAAAGCTTGAAGGATAGTTTGAAAATTATAGATAAAATAACAGTTGATAATAAAGTTATAGTGGATGAGGATATAACTAAATTTTCTATGGTGGGTCTTGGAATGAAGACTACCTCTGGAGTAGCTGCTAGAATGTTTAGAGTTTTTAGTAAAAATGATATCGAAATTAAAATGATTACTACATCAGAAATAAGAATTACTTGTGCAATCAAAACTAGCGATAAATTAAAGGCCATAAAGGTCGTTGCAAAAGAATTCAATTTATAAATAATATATTGATAAAAGGAGGGATTTATGTGAAATTTTTTGGTAATATAAAAAATGATAATAATATGCTAAGTATTGCAGGGGTTAGTGCACAAGTTCTAGCAAAGGAATATGGTACACCGCTTTACATAATGGATGAACAGCTTATACGAGATAATTGTAGAAGATTCTATAAATCTTTTAAAGTTAAAAGCGAGCATAATAAGGTAGCTTATGCAGGAAAAGCATTTTTAACTATTGCAATGTGCGAAATTATAAAAAGTGAAGGTTTATATTTAGATGTAGTTTCTGGAGGAGAATTGTATACTGCTTATAAGGCTGAATTTCCACTGGAAAACATATATTTTCATGGTAATAATAAAACAATTGATGAGATTAAAATGGCAATAGATCTTGGAGTAGGAACTTTTGTGGTGGATAATCTTCATGAAATGGAAATTATTAATGAAAATGCAAAAGAAAAAGGTATTATACAACGAATTATTCTTAGAGTAACTCCAGGAATAGAAGCTCATACTCATGATTATATAAAAACTGGTCAAGTTGACTCGAAATTTGGATTTACAATCTTAAATAATAAGCTCGAGGAAGTTATACGAAACGTTTTAAGTTTACCTAATATAAAGTTTGCAGGACTTCATTGCCATATAGGGTCGCAAATTTTTGAAGTTGAACCTTATAGAGATGCAGTAAATATAATGACAACTTTAATTAAACATATAAAAGAAAAATTTAATTATGATATAGAAGAATTAGATTTAGGT
>Ga0209123_1002891_pt1 | contig 13713 bp, 11 predicted proteins | sample BarGraIncu00431A_FD_184500 | JGI IMG/M metagenome (GOLD analysis project Ga0209123, IMG submission 184500) | Arctic peat soil microbial communities from Barrow, Alaska, USA - Barrow Graham LP Incubations 004-31A (SPAdes) (version 2) | ecosystem: Environmental > Terrestrial > Soil > Wetlands >...
AGTATCTTCTTGTACCTAATCTTACAAGAAAAGATTGTATACCTAGTAATGTTAACTTAAAAACACCGATTGTAAAATTTAAAAAAGATGAGAAGCCCTCTATTGAAATAAATATCCCTTTTGTCTCTGCAATCATGCAATCTGTATCCGATGATAATTTAGCAATCGCTCTTTCTAAATGTGGAGGTTTGTCTTTTATTTTCGGTTCCCAGTCCATCGAACAGCAAGTGGAGATGGTAAAAAGGGTAAAAAATTTCAAAGCTGGTTTTGTAGTTAGTAAAGCCAATCTATCGCCAGAGCATACTGTAAAAGATGTTATTGAATTAAAAGAAAACACAGGATATGCCACAATTGCAATTACAGAGGATGGAACATTAGGTACAAAATTAGTGGGAATTGTCACCAGTCGAGATTATCGAATGAGTAGAGATTCTGTAGATAAAAAAATCAAAGAATTCATGACACCTTTTTCAAAGCTGACTGTTAGTTCAATCAATACTAGTCTTAAAGAGGCCAATGATATCATTTGGGAGCATAAGCTCCATTGTTTACCGATTATTAATGATCAACAGAAATTAGTGTATTTTGTATTTAGAAAAGATTATGAAGATCACAAACAAAATCCCTTGGAACTATTAGACGCTAAAAAGAGACTGATGGTTGGTGCTGGCATTAATACCAGAGATTATGTGGAAAGGGTACCGGCATTGGTTCAGGCGGGAGTGGATGTATTATGTGTAGATTCTTCCGATGGTTTTAGTGAATGGCAGTCAGAAACAATAAAATACATAAAAGCAGAATATAAAGATGCTGTTAAAATTGGTGGCGGCAACGTAGTAGATAAAGAAGGATTTTTGTTTTTTGTAAAAGCAGGTGCTGATTTTGTAAAGGTTGGAATCGGTGGTGGATCGATCTGCATAACAAGAGAAACCAAAGGCATCGGTAGAGGGCAAGCCTCGGCCATTATTGAAGTGGCACAGGCAAGAGAGGATTATTTCAAAGAAACGGGTATATATGTTCCAATTTGTTCAGATGGTGGAGTTGTGCATGACTATCATACAGTACTGGCCTTAGCCATGGGCGCTGATTTTATTATGATGGGAAGATATTTCGCAAGATTTGATGAAAGCCCTGGTCCTAAAACAAAACTTGGTAATAATTATGTGAAAGAATATTGGGGCGAAGGCTCAAAACGTGCACGTAACTGGCAAAGGTATGACTTTGGTGAAGGAAGTAACCTTAAATTTGAAGAGGGTGTGGATAGTTATGTACCTTATGCCGGAAAACTTAAAGATAATATGGATGTTACTTTAAGCAAAATAAGGTCAACCATGTGTAGTTGTGGAGCCATATCCATTGAAGAACTTCAGAGAACTGCAAGAATTACGTTGGTATCTTCTACAAGTATTGTAGAAGGTGGAGCTCATGATGTAATATTAAAAGAAAATAACTACTAAATAGTAGTATTACAATAGGCACCTATGAAGGTGCCTATTGTAATATACAGTATAAGTTTTACCAGTACCATGTCTCTCAGCATGAAAATCAATATTGTAAGACGAGGGCCAGGACTAATAACAAACCGAAGATGGTATTGGTTTGCGCGGTTGCCTTCATTGCGGGCATCATCTGGTCAGCAGTTTTTTTATCTTGAAAACCTTTTACAGCTTGGAGTGCCTTTGGTACGCTTGCGAATACTAGCAAAGCCCAACAAGACAAGATCCCACAGAACACTAGACCAAGTAGCCATAGATAGGCAAAGGCTAACATGCCAGCTAAAAAGGAGACAGCTTTCTTATGCCCTAAAAGAATGGCTAGAGTTTTTCTTCCATGGGCTTTGTCGTCCCCTAGATCGCGAATATTATTCGCCATTAGAATCGTGCCGATGAGAATGGACGTAGGACCGGAGACGAGGGAAATTTCTAAATTAATTGTACCAGTTTGGATGAAGAAGGAAATTAAAATAATGAAAAGACCCATAAAAGCACCGGCGATCAACTCGCCAAAGGGTGTGGCGGCAATGGGGTAAGGTCCACCTGAATAAAAGTATCCTACCATGATACAAATTATACCGACGAAAAAAATCCACCAACTGGTGTGCATACTGATATATAGACCTAAAAGGATGGCCAGGCTTGCAAAGATATAAGCAATCATTATGATGGTTTTGGGAGAAACCTTGTCGCGTACGATGGTCCCGGCAATGCCAACAGACTGTACGTGATCCAGCCCGCTAATAAAGTCATAATATTCATTAAATATGTTGGTAGCGGCTTGAATGAGGGTGCTAGCCAAGAGCATGCTGAGAAACAGTCCAATATTAATAGTGTGGCTTAATAAGGCCATTGCCGTACCGATAGCAACTGGGACAAAAGATGCGGTTAATGTATGGGGACGGAGTAATTTCCACCATACAAGCCATCGTTTGCCACCAGGAGTCGTGGAAAATCGACAAAGATATTCGCTTTTCACTTGTATATTCATAATTCGCCCCTTTCATTTTAATAGTATCTTATCTAGTTCCATAAGTAAATCAAGTAAATCGGCTAAAAGGGCGGTAATGATATTTTTTAGGCTTGCCGCAGCAATAGGCTCGACAGGCAGTATGTGTGTGAACTGCATGTTGAGCCTATTAATGATGTGAGCATAATTTTTTGATTGCTCGGAAAGAAGGAAATGGGGGTAAACTCGGCGATAGATTGATTACATGACAGTGTTCTTTAATGTGCCGATACTGGTAATTGCCAACTCCACTTCGTCTCCAGGTTTTAAAAAGGTGGGTGGATTCATATAGGCCCCGACTCCGGCAGGTGTACCTGTGGCAATAATATCACCCGGCTCGAGAGTGATACCTGATGAAATAGTGCTGATGAGTGTTGGTATGTCAAAAATAAAGTCCTTGGTATTGGCGTTTTGTCTTAGTTCGCCATTTACCTTTGAAGTGACTGTGAGGTTATCCGCCGAAGGAATAGAACTTTTATGAACTAGATATGGGCCCATAGGTGCCGAACTATCTAGACTCTTGCCTCGGAAATATTGCTGATGTTGTTTTTGTAAATCCCGGGCAGTGATATCATTCATGATGGTGTAACCGAAGACATAATCCATGGCCTCTTCTTTGCTGACATATGTAGCTTTTTTCCCGATAATAACCGCTAGTTCTACTTCGTAGTCCAAGGCATCAGTAATCTGTTGATGGCTATTAATAAAGTCGCCAAGACCAATTACGGCTGTCGGGGCCTTGGTGAAAATAACGGGATATTTAGGAATGGCTATATTAGGGTCTGCGTTTTTATCGGACTCCATGGCATGCTCCGCATAGTTTTTGCCAATGCAGAAAATATTTTTGATCGGGCGGGGAATAGGTGCCATGATACGGACGCTGCTTAATGGAATTAAAAGTGGGAAGTTCTTGTCCATCTCTACTTTGTAGATGATTGCCTTGATACGATCCAGGGCCGAATCTCCTTGTTGGATTAGAGTCAGCATGGTAGAAGGTAGGGTGGTTTCACCGTAATAATGGTGCTCTGTAGTAATTAACGGAATGATCTGTTTATGGTCTTTAGTCAACAAACCAATTGCCTGTATGTTGTTTAATTCATAGGTTAGAAAATGCAAAGTGAGACCTCCTTGTTTAATGTAAAATCTATATGGAAGAATAAATGTTACTTGGAATTCTTATTTAATTTGACGAAAGGTGAGAAAGTCCTTCCGATTAGCACACAAAAAATAACAAAATAACAATTGATAGCAGCTTTTCTTGCAACATGGGATATATTTTTAAAATCGATCAGTAAGGATATCGGATCATGAATTGTCATTGTTTTGGATGTGGAGTGTTTGGTAAAATATAAGGTGAGGTGAAAAAGTCTATAAGGGTCAAGGCGGAATCTATGTAACGTTGTGCAGGCAGACTGTCTATAGGTCATTGCAAATTTGAGCCTTTAATAGGTTAAGTTCTTTATGAATTTTGTTTAATTCAGCCCTAAGATTTTTTTTGCTTTCCAGATCTTTTTTGACATCTGTTCTATTTGCTTCTTCGCTTAACAATCCTGCAATTAACCCAACAAGGCTTGAAGCAAAAGATAATATCAATGCCAGCCTAATTAATGTGTTTAAAGCGTCACGGCTCATAGTATCAACTCCATAAGTAGGTTCAACGTATTGCTCTTCCCACGGAAGGATCCTACTTATAGTATGTAATAGGTTGTCGTTATGCTACTGATGATTGTATTATCCGAAAAAATCACAGACCGTCGTATGAACCGCAGAAGGATGATAATAACAAGCTTTTCTCCGTATTCTTGGTTAAAAATATGTCTATCTTGGTAAAACTCACTCGTGGCCTTAGATATTATTTATTTTCGGTAAATAAAAGACAATTTTACAGGGAATTTTTTAATGATGACGAAATAGATTACAACGAGTAAATTGCCTGTTGCAGTTGGGGGGATATGTGTGTGTGCAGAACCATCCGATATTGAAAAAGCTCCTACGGAATTAATGTTGACACAAGATTTACTTCATGAATTAGAGGCTATTATCAGTTCTTCCTATGATGGTATGTTTATTGCTGACGGTAACGGTGTTGTCTTGCGACTTAATGCTGCTTATGAACGTATAACAGGGATTGAAGCCAAGGAAGTATTGGGGAAGAACATGAAAAGCCTTGTTGAGGAAGGCTATTTCGATGAATCGGTTACTCTACTGGTTATGGAGAGACGAGAAACGATTACTATCAATCAAATGATAAAGAAAGACCGTAAGATATTGGTCACAGGAAATCCTATCTTTGATAAGCAGGGCAATTTATTTCGTGTTGTAACAAATGTGCGCGATGTTACAGAATTGGCTAATTTGCAAAGCCAATTGCTAAAAACGAAAGAACAAACATTGAAATATAAAACGGAATTGTCTCATTTACGAGCGTTACATATTGAAAATAAAGAGACCATTTCGCGGAGTCCCGAGATGGAGCGAGTGATTGAACTGGCTATGAAAATTGCCGATGTAGATTCTACGGTATTAATCAACGGTGAGTCGGGTACCGGTAAAGAATTAATTGCAAAGCTCATTCACAAACAAGGAAAAGGTGTCTCGAAACCTTTTATTAAGATTAATTGTGCCGCTATTCCTGAACAACTACTGGAATCAGAATTGTTTGGGTATGAGGGAGGAGCATTTACCGGAGCCAGAAAAGAGGGAAAACCTGGTCTTTTTGAATTATCACATAATGGTACGTTGTTTCTTGACGAAGTGGGAGATTTGCCACTGTTGTTACAGGTGAAATTGCTAAGGGCGATACAAGAAAAAGAGATTATGAGAGTGGGTGGTACAAAAGCTATTACCATCAATGCAAGAATTATTGCTGCTACCCATAGAGATATCAGTAGTATGGTAAAATGTGGGACGTTCCGTGAGGACTTGTATTATAGACTCATGGTTATACCTATTTCCTTGCCCCCTCTACGTGATCGAAAAGAAGACATTCCATTATTGACAATGCATTTCATTGAAAAATTCAATAAACGTTTTGGTTATGACAAAAAAATTATTCCCCAAGTCATTGATAAGTTGGTGAGCTACTCATGGCCTGGTAATGTCCGGGAATTAGAAAATGTCATTGAACGTATGATGGTAACGGCTCCTAGTGATGAAATTACTGTGAATCTTGTACCGGCAAATATTTGGAATAAAACATTTTTGCCCAAACGGGGAACAAAACTAAAGGATGCTGTGGAGCAGACCGAAACATATCTGTTGAGTGAAAGCTACAAAGAATATGGATCATGGCAAAAGGTAGCTGAAAAGTTAGGAATTGATCGGACGACTGTTTTTCGGAAGGTCGTCCGATATGGGCTGGAAAAAAAATGATGTTGCAAGGCTGCTACTGTTGCAAACAGACACAAAGTCAGTAATAACATAGGGTAGTAGTGATAAAACAATGATATCGTTGCAAAGATGCAACGATATCATTATATTCGGAATAATCAAAATGTAGAGAAAATAAGGAATAGGAATCATTTTGGTTGTGGCACGGAAATTGCATTGTTACTATGATGTAAGTAAATTGAGGGGGAAATAATAGTAGGGAGTATTTTGCTACATTGGCAGTCAGTAAAACGCTGAGATCGTAAAAAAAATAGGGAGGGTACAACGATGAGTTGGTTAGGTCCTACTTACAAACGCAATTTTGGTGAGGTTCAACCCCATATTCCTTTTGGTCCGTTTCAAATAAGATTGCCCTTTATTCATTATCGCTTTGAGCTGCCTGATTTTATTCAAGGATTATTAATGTGTGCTGTATGCCTAGGTATTATCCCTGTGTTGCAAGAATATTTGGGGATGCCTTTTGAAATTGCAATTACTATCGTTATTTTAAATGGATTCTTTTACTTATGGCATGCTCATTTAGGAGATCCTGTTATTCCAGGTTGGATAACGCCAGCAATACCCTTGTTACTACTATGGCTTAAAACTTTCCCTGAAGGCGTGCCGAGAATGCATGCACTGATTGCTTTTGAAATGGAATTAGGTATTTTCGCCTTGTTACTGGGAGCCACAGGACTAGCGAAAAAATTTGTGGATATTGTGCCCGATCCTTTGAAAGCGGGTATTTTACTGGGCGCCGGTCTAGCAGCGGTTAGATTGGTATTTGAAAAAGGTGGTCGGTTTGATTCCTTTCCGTGGACCATTACCATCGCCATTGGTTTTGCTTTCTATATTTTATTTTCCAACCACTTTAAGACGCTACGAAATCAACATATAGTGTTTAAATATTTATCGGATTTGGGTCTAATGCCAGCCCTTGTCTTGGCAATCATTATTGCACCACTCCTTGGCGAGTTACCATGGCCAACCATCACTTGGGGTATTACTGTTCCACAATTTTATACATTGTTTACTGAGTGGACTCCTTTTGCTGAACGGATTGGCTGGCCTCCTCTCAGTTTGTACATGGATGCGTTTCCGTTAGTAGCTGCCACTTATGTCGTGTTATTTGGTGAACTGATTCAAGCGGAAGCATTGATTGACGAAGCTCGTGAGTTCCGCCATGGTGATGAGAATGTTCATTATGACGCCAATCGTAATAATATTATCTGCGGTATTCGCAATATTAGCATGTCCCTATTAGGTCCAGATTTGTCAATGTGCGGTCCGTTGTGGGCAGCAATGCAGGTTGTAACTTGTGAACGTTATAAACATGGTCGGGAAGCCATGGATAGCCTATTCGGTGGCGTGGCGTCGTTCAGAATAGGGACATTTTGCAGTTATTTCTTGATGCCAATTGTTACTTTAGTAAAACCAATTTTGCCAATTTCCCTTTCTCTTACCATGTTGGTACAAGGTTATGTAGCCGTGCGGGTAGGCGTTTTGAAAGCTCGGACCTATAATGATTTAGGGGTGGCTGGTATTGTAGCTGCAGTCTTGATATCCCGGGGTGCTGGATTTGCTTTTGCGGTAGGCGTTGTACTGTGTGCATTGATATATGGCAAAGATTTCTTCCGCAACTGGAGTAGCTATGATACAAATAAAGATCCGGTGTTTAATAGTAAGATCGACAAATCAATGTAATAAAAATTTTCCAATATAATATTTTAAATTTAGGGAGGGTGTTACTATGTCTTTGAAAACTGCTGAACAGTATGAAGAAAGTTTACGCAAACTCAATTTTAAAGTGTACCTACAAGGCGAGCTGGTAGAGAATGTTGTGGATCATCCAATTATCAGACCATCGCTGAATTCTGTGAAAATGACTTATGAATTGGCCCAAGATCCTCAATATGAGGAATTGATGACAGCTACCTCGAGTCTTACTGGCAAAAAAATAAATCGGTTTTGCCATCTGCATCAAAGTACAGAAGATCTTGTTAAAAAAGTAAAAATGCAACGCTTACTCGGCCAAAAAACGGCAGCCTGTTTCCAACGTTGTGTAGGTATGGATGCCATCAACGCTGTTGATAGTGTTACTTTTGAGATGGACAAAAAATTGGGTACTAATTATCATGAACGATTTGCTAAATTTTTACTCAAAATGCAAGAGGAAGATTGGACCGTGGATGGTGCCATGACGGATCCTAAAGGTGATCGTAATTTATCACCAAGTAAACAAATTGATCCTGATTTATATGTACATGTTGTGGAAAGAAGAGAAGACGGTATTGTAGTTTGTGGTGCTAAGGCCCATCAAACAGGTGCTCTGAACTCTCACATGATTCTGGTTATGCCAACCATCGCTATGGTTAAAGAAGATGCTGATTATGCTGTTTCCTTCGTGGCCCCAGCAGATGCAGAAGGTATATTCTACATTTATGGCCGGCAATCTTGTGATACCCGCAAACTAGAAGGCGGAGATATCGATGTTGGAAACAAACAGTTTGGTGGACATGAAGCATTGATGGTATTCGATCATCTATTTATTCCTTGGGAGAATGTTCTCATGTGTGGTGAATATGAATTTAGTGGGGCGCTGGTAGAACGTTTTGCTGGCTATCATCGTCAGAGTTATGGCGGCTGTAAAGTTGGCGTAGGTGATGTATTAATTGGTGCAGCAGCATTGGCCGCTGATTATAATGGTGCAAATAAAGCCTCCCATGTTAAAGATAAGCTCATTGAAATGATGCATCTCAATGAAACTTTATATGCTTGTGGTATTGCCTGTTCGGCTGAAGGGCATAAAACGGCATCGGGTAATTATATTATCGATCTCTTGCTGGCTAACGTTTGCAAACAAAATGTGACGCGGTTCCCTTATGAAATTGCCCGTTTAGCGGAAGATATTGCAGGTGGCCTCATGGTCACAATGCCGTCGGAGAAAGATCTGCGTCATCCGGAAATTGGCAAAGTCGTTGAAAAATATTTCCGTGGCGTAGGTGGCATTCCAACTGAGCATCGTCTGCGTATTTTACGCTTGATTGAGAACATTACCTTAGGTACTGCCGCTGTTGGCTATCGGACAGAATCGATGCATGGTGCCGGTTCACCACAAGCACAACGTATCATGATCGCTCGTCAAGGCAATATTCAGCAGAAAAAAGAGTTAGCGAAAGTCATTGCTGGTATTCCTCAATAGTAATTTTTGAATAAAGAGGGTGGAACATAAAGGGCATGGAGGGCGTAAGGCATAGTTGTCATAGCCCGACCTGTCCTTTCTGTCTCTACCAATGAGGTTTTCTTCTTAAACCCGTTGTATGAAATAAAGATGAGGATGATAAAATGGAAAAGATAAGTGAAATTATTGAACGGAAAATTCGTCCAGCACTTAATGCTCACAATGGAGATATTGAATTGATTGAAGTCACCGAGGACGGATTTGTTAAAGTAAGGCTCATGGGGGCATGCGCCACATGCCAGGGTGCGCAGCAAACTATGAATGAAGTGGTTGAAACCGCATTAAGAGAGGTATACCCAGAAATTAAAGGTGTCATAGCTGTACATCAGGTAAGCGATGATCTCATTAATCAGGCACTAAAGATCCTACGAAAGGACAAAATCTAAATTATGAACAAACGTCGAATCAGCATTATTTTTTGCGGGGGATGCAATCCGCGGATTGATAGAGGGAAAATTGCTCGTCAGGTACAGAATGTTCTTGCTGCCAGGGATTATGAAGTTTGTTATAACTCCCTAGATGCTGATTTTATTATATATATAAGTGGCTGTACGGCCAATTGCGCATTGAAGTACAACCACAGCAATCACCCTTCTGTTGTCGTTGCTGCAGCGACGGTTGATGTAGTTGCCATGGAAGAAGAGAGTCTTGTCAATGAAATTGTGATGAAAGTGAGGAATTTCTTTGAATAATTGGAGAACAATTTATCAGGACAAAATTGTTTCTGCTACGCAAGCTGTGCAACATGTGAAATCTGGTAACAGGGTGGTCACTGGACATGCTTGCGGTGAACCACAAGTACTGATAGAGGCTCTGGTCGCTAGAGCGCCAGAATTTGAAAATGTAGAAATTGTGCATATGGTGGCTATGGGACCGGCTAAATTTGCCCAACCAGGGATGGAAAAGAGCTTTCGGCACAATGCTTTATTTGTGGGAGGAACAACAAGAAAAGCGGTGGAAGAAAACCGAGCTGACTTTACACCGTGCTTTTTTTCGGAGATCCCCAGATTATTTAAAAATAATATACTCCCTGTCGATGTTATGTTACTTCAAGTTACACCGCCTGATGAACAGGGGTTTTGCAGTTATGGTGTTTCCGTTGATTATACAAAAACTGGGGCAGAATGTGCCCGCCTTGTGATTGCTCAAATGAATCATTGCCAACCACGCACGGGTGGAGCAAAAATCCATTTGGATGCCATTGATTTTATCGTGGAGCATGATGAACCGTTGATTGAACTAAAACCTCCCAAGATTGGTGACATCGAGAAAACTATTGGAGGGCATGTGGCTGGACTCATCCCGGATGGGGCAACATTGCAACTAGGTATCGGTGCCATTCCCGATGCGGTACTGCTATTTCTGACAGACAAAAAAGATTTGGGTATTCATTCTGAGATGTTTTCTGATGGTGTAGTCATCTTGGCTGAAGCCGGTGTAATTACCAATCGTAAAAAGACCATCAATGCTGGCAAATTCATGGCTACGTTCCTGATGGGTACCAAGCGATTATATGATTTTGTCGATAATAACCCGGATGTGGAGATGCAGTCGGTGGACTATATTAATGACCCCTATATTATTGGCCAACATGAAAATATGATTTCGATTAATTCTGCCCTGCAAGTGGATCTGATGGGCGAGGTTAATGCGGAAATGATTGGCACAAGACAATTTAGCGGTGTGGGCGGGCAAGTTGACTTTGTGCGTGGTGCTAGTCGATCACTGCATGGGAAATCCATTATTGCCTTGCCATCGACGGCTTCTGGTGGTAAAATATCACGGATCGCCGTTGAAATTGATCGTGGGGCGGCAGTAACGACTTCACGTAACGACGTGCATTATGTTGTTACTGAGTATGGAGTAGCCGATTTACGGGGTAAAAGCTTACGTGAACGGGCCCATGCTCTAATCGCCATTAGTCATCCAGATTTTCGCGATGGCTTAACAGTAGACGCTAAAGAAAGAGGACTTATATAGGGTGTATTAGATAGATTAAGTGGGGGTGTGTGCCTTGCCGATTGTTACTATGTTGCAAGATATTTTTTCAGTAGTGAAAGGGCCTTATTATCGTAAAGTAGGTAGGCATACACAACGATTTTGTAGCAGAGCTGCTAAACGATCAAAAAATGAAGTACAAAAGAAGTTATTTCTGATTACAGCGATCTGCGCCGATGAATTCATCGCTGCTTTAATTGGGGTGGATAACAAACGGCAGGTTGACCAGCTCAAAGGACGGGTCTTAAAAGAGAAGATAAGAAAACCACAGATGACTGCAGCATTACGTGTTTATACGTCGGCACTGTTAACGCTACTCAGTTCTCATAAGGAACTATTATTACAGCAAACATGTATGCAAGAACAGGAACTACTCCACACATGGTGTGAAATCTTTGAATATCTGCCTGTCGAGCGACAGCTATTTAATGATGTGTTATTACCCGCTTATGGTCAAGGTGGCATTGAAGCGTTAAGTCTATTGGTGGGTAAAAATATGATGGAGCATTTATTTTTAGACAATGGGGCACTGAACCCTCTTCAATTGGAAGCTTTACAACATATAATGATTGAAGATACAGTAGCTGTGGTAAGAGCCTTAAAAACAGAGAAGGTGGAGGTGTAGTATGATTACCATTGATCGAGATGCGATAGCCTATATCAAGAGGCGCTCATCGGCAATCGTTATTGAACTGAGACTCGAACCAGCCCTTGGCGGGTGAGCCTGCTCAAGCAAAAACGTAACAGGTAGTTACGTACCATCTGTATGTATTGATGAACCCTTAGAAGGGAAAAGGACTCAATATTGTGTTACTGAGATAAATTCGATTAAAGTGTATTATCCAACGGGGCTGGGGGTTAAAGAAGGTTATCCTCAAATCAGGATTAAATTAAAAAAAATCTTATTTTGGGGCTGGCTAGAGATCGAAGGGGCCAAGGCCATTGCTCTTTATCATTAATTGTGTAGTGGAAGATGCCAAAAAATAGAGAATCCTAGGTTTGCCCCACTGGCAAACCTAGGATTCTCTATTTCTACATCAGAAACTTCCATTCGGTAATCCAGCGCGACGTAGTATGGGAAGGGGGCTAATCATCTATTCCCATATCAAAGTATAAGTTTTTTGTAGTCCGCGCTGATTCCATGTTATTAACGCTCCACCGTAAGACACAACCACCGTCCCTTTGTCTTAAGACAAGGGGACGGTGGTTGTGTCTTGATAAGAGTTCATAGGATTGGGAAAATCGCCGGGGAACAGGGGTTTTAGACCTTTTTTAAGATGTGATACCTCATGATATCCAGGTTAGAATGGATTGGATTTTAAGAGTAAATTCTCAAATCCATTTTGCACTAATGTATGGTGAAGGAATTTGCTCTTTATTGTATTGACAATTCAGAATATAATACGGTTAACAAATACTAATTAGTGCTGACTTATATTTATTGGTAAAGGGGTGAGAGGCTTATTCTTACTTTTCGCTGTCGCCAACTACTAAAAAAAATCATTGACGCAAAACGATCTTTGAAAATTAAAGAATTGGCCGATGAATTTCATGTGAGTACTAGAACGATTAAATATGATTTAGGAAATATTCGTATATGGCTAGAAAATCAAAAGCCGCAAATGGTTGAGTTGGAATCTAAGCCTAATCACGGTATATGGCTTAAGGGTGAACTAGCAGCCATCCATACCATTCGTAGCATGTTAGATAATGAAGCCGGTGTGGCACTACTGCTTAATCAGGAAGAACGAAGCAAGTATATTGTATTGGAATTATTGATTAATGAAAAATTTGTGACCATAAACACGTTAGCTGAGAAGATTGGAGTCAGCCGTAATACCATAGTGGTTGATATGCAAAGCGTAGAACGACTTTTTCAAAACTGGCGTATTGAAACGGAACGAAAAGTTCATTATGGTATACGTGCAGTTTGCTCGGAAGTCAATCGTAGGTTAGCACTGGAATATGTAGTGCAGAGTTTTTTAAATAGTAATGAAATGTCATATATTTTGCAGAGTATTGTACATGATCATGAATTTCCTTCCCGGGTCGGTAAAATTATAACAACTTTTTTGTTGGAACCCGAGCAATTGAACTTTGTATGTCAAGGGATTGGACGTATTGCCAAAAACATTAAAAAGGTAGGAGAACAATATCTTTCTGATCGCGTGCTGATTGGTGCGTTAATCAGGTTTTGTGTTGTCATCCAAAGAATTAAAACGGGTAATAGCCTTGCCCCTTCCTATATGACCGTTGCAATAAAAGCAAAAGATCATCCCTTTTATAGTATTTTCAATGAAGAATGTGAGGTACTGGCAAATCATTTGGGAATAGAGATATCGGATACAGAGGTTGGTTTTATCTGGCTACAGTCACTGGGTAATGGTATGTATCACAATGAACATTATCATGATAGTTATGGACAGCCCATAGTAACAGGAATAACGGCAAAGATTATCGAGAAAATCAGTCAAAGCCTAAAAGTAACATTTACAGAGGACACAGAGTTATATGATAGTTTGCTTGCACACCTGACGGATAAATTAGCAAAATATGAATATGGTGTCATTGATCCTAATCCCTTGGTAGCAGAGGTCATTCAA
>Ga0209123_1002894_pt1 | contig 13708 bp, 16 predicted proteins | sample BarGraIncu00431A_FD_184500 | JGI IMG/M metagenome (GOLD analysis project Ga0209123, IMG submission 184500) | Arctic peat soil microbial communities from Barrow, Alaska, USA - Barrow Graham LP Incubations 004-31A (SPAdes) (version 2) | ecosystem: Environmental > Terrestrial > Soil > Wetlands >...
TCTGTCCTCGGATGTTATACTATAGTCAGTTTTGCTAGAATGGTTCTGCTTGTTGTTTTCCCCTTGCAGACCAATGAATTTTTAAAATTTGGTTTTGTAGATTCATTGACGATCACTCTGTATGTCCTACTCAGCATCTGTCTTGTAATCAGTATTATATTAATGGTGAATAGGCGTTTGCTTGGAGAAGTTAGAGCCCAGGAGGAAAAATTCACTACAACATTTCATTCGTCCCCATATGCAATTATGCTTACTAAGCTATCCGACGGAGCTATTATTGAGGTCAATGATGGCTTTGTGAATATCTTTGAATATCAATACGCTGAGGTCATTGGAAAGACAATACTTGATTTGCATATTTGGAGCAAGGATGAAGACCGCGTAACTATTGCCAATGAGTTAGCACAGGGAAACAAGGTACAAGGGGAAGAATGCCAATTCAGGAAAAAATCAGGTAATATGATGACGGGGCTTTTTTCAACGAATATAATCATTATCAGCAATGAAAAATGTCTCTTATCAAATATAAGTGATATTACTGAACTGAGTCAAATGAAGCAGAGGCTACAAGTTCTGGCTACCCATGATGCTCTAACTGGTTTGCCTAATAGAACATTATTCTATGAACGATTTGATATTGCGCTGTCAAATGCACAAAGCAATATCAAAAGAATGGTAATAATGTCACTTGATCTTGATAATTTTAAGAATATTAATGACAGCTTGGGCCATGATATTGGGGATAAAATATTAGCAGCAGCGGCAGCAAAAATGAAGGGGATTTTGCGAAAGGGTGATACTGTTGCACGATTTGGTGGGGATGAGTTCGTGTTGCTGTTGTGGGAAATCGACCATAAAGGCGATGCTATCAAAGTCATAGAAAAGATCTTGAACGGTTTTCGGCAACAATTTATTATAGAAGAGTATAAACTCAATCTGACTGTGAGCATAGGTATCGTCTTTTATCCTGAGGATGGTAAGGATATTAAAGATCTTATAACAAAATCCGACAAAGCACTATATTATGTAAAAAAAAATGGCAGGAACAACTATCAACTCTATGCCCAATTGCCAAGTCATAGCTAAATGTTGTTTTTAGTTCTTTAATAAATATTGCTGGCGTAGGCAATGTCATGACACGGAATGAAATATCTGGGGCGGAGAAGATAGGATTTGTCAGTAAATCCTAATTGATAAAATGAGAATGGAACGTACGTTTCGTTTTGTTGCATTTTTTTTAGTTTCTCAAAAAAGTTAATTAAATGGTATATCCAATGAGGATGAAGTCGCTCAAGGTATTTATAATATCTTTCTGAAGACATGTGGTGAGGAACTATTTAAAAAGAGTTTTGAAGATTGCTTCATTATCGCAAAAAAAATTATAGCTTTAGAAGAAAGAAGGAAGCAAAAAGAACGTCCCCGTGTTTCTTTCAAAAAAGAATATAAAGAAGCGGCCCCCCCTCACATTGACTTCAATGTTGAGGGGGGGATCGGTATAATAATAAATATGATCGGACTGGGAATGTCTTTCAAAATCATTCTAAAAGCGAGATAGTCGAAACCAAAGAAGATCATTTTAAACATCAGTGATAGATTTTATCCCTAACCTAAATATAAGAAGAGCCTAAGGTTGATGAGAAATCAGTGTCGTAGGCTCTTCGTTCAATCTAAAGGTTTTGCTAGTAAATTTCCTTGATTTCCATTCATAGGTGAATAGATTTTGAGTCGTTCTTTAGTGCTGTGGTGGATGGCATAACCAACAAAAGCATAATCTTTACCATCAAAAGTCGAGACTTGATCAATGCTTTCTGGGGTTATATTACTATTAGCATCATGCTCAAGATGAGTTTCATACTTATCTGACAATGTGCTAATAGCCTTATTGAGTCGCTGAATGCGTTCTTCAAGTCGCCGAGCTGCAGCTTCTAAAGTAAATCCTTGATCAAGGAAATCTTTAATTAAGACGATCTTTTCAATGTTGGAATAATCATATTTGCGGTTTGTATTACTGCTATCGTCGATTGGGTTAATTAGCCCTTTGGATTCCCAGTAACGGAGTTGCCTGGCGGAGACTCCAGTAATGTCGGACACTTCGCCAATTCCAATGACCAGTAGTGACAATATTGGTGAATCAAGCAATGTTGAAAGAGAAAAATTATCCTTTGGCATTAGATCAATCCTTTCGTGGTGTTTATTATTATTATTATATATATTGTAATATTATTTGTCAATAATGTAAGGAATGTTGACAAAGATGTGATATGATATTACAATGATGATAGATGAATTGATAAAACATGGCGAGAGGAGTTAAGTGAAATGAAAAAAAGAGTATTGGGGAAATGTGGGCTGGAGGTCTCTGCTATTGGCTTGGGTTGCATGGGGATGAGTGAGTTCTATGGAACAACCAATAATGAACAGTCAAAAGCAACTATTTTGGCGGCACTGGGAAATGGGGTCACTATGCTTGATACTGCGGATTGTTATGGTAATGGACATAATGAAGAATTAATCGGTTCGGCACTAAAAGAATGGCAGGGGGATGTGAATGTTGCAACAAAATTTGGGATAGTCAGAGAAAATGGGAAATATGAGAGGACAATCAATGGACGTCCTGAATATGTAAAACAGGCGGCAGAAGACAGTCTTCGAAGATTGGGGCGGGATGTCATTGATCTGTATTACATACATCGGGTTGATGTTAATGTGCCAATTGAGGAAACGGTCGGTGCCATGTCAGAGTTGGTGCGGGAGGGAAAGGTTCGCTATATTGGTATTTCGGAAGCTTCCGTTTCTACAATAAAAAGGGCACATGCTGTGCATCCGCTTACCGCTCTCCAGACGGAGTATTCTCTTTGGACGAGGAATGTGGAAAAAGAAATACTACCCACTATAAAAGAATTGGGAATTGGTCTTGTGGCTTATAGCCCATTGGGACGGGGATTCTTAACGGGAAGACTGGATAAGTCAATATTGACGCAAGAAGGGGATTTTCGGAAGAGTCTTCCTCGTTTGCAGGGAGAAAATTATAAAAGTAATCAAGAATTGGTTGAAAAACTGGAAGCATTAGCGAAAGAACACGGGGTAAAAGCAGGTCAACTGGCGTTAGCATGGGTATTGGCCAAGGACGAAAATATTGTACCAATTCCCGGTACAAAGCGCATGAGCTACTTGATGGAAAACATTCATTCGACGGAAATAAGCCTTAGTCCTCAAGAAATGGAAAAGATCGAATTCCTATTTTCCTTTACTGCTATCAAAGGAGAAAGATATCCTGAAGCTGGGATGAAAGGTATAAACGCATAGAAAAACCTGTTATTGTGACAATAGTAACGCACGCGCAAAGCTAAGTATTTGAGTATTCGGCATTGACGGGTTATCTAAATGTATCCTTGATATATCATAATGGCCCATAGTATAATATAAAGTGAAATTAATATGAAGAATGAAATCATTAAGACAGATGGTGGCTATAAGTCCTACATAAAAAAATCTGTAAATTATTGTAGAACTGTATAAAATGGACCCTATAGAATAGACTTTTTCAAATGGTCTATTCTATAGGGCCCATTTTATATTAAAGTTGGTCTTTTTTATGGTTAGAAAAATAATAGCGATATCTCACATACTTATTGAGATATCGCTATTATTCATCTGCTTCAATCGGCATAAAAAATTGGATAATATCAACCTATAAGCCATCAGAAATAGCAAAGAGAACATCTAAGGAGTATGTGAAGGTATTTGCGCAAGGGTATCAATGGGACAATAATATCTTGATAAGGGTGAAAGACGTTACCTGACATGTATAAAGTAGGTTTGGATATACAGATAATATTATGGTCTATGATTGACAAACGCAAGAAGAAAGGTAATAAGATAGATTATATACAGGTATTTGAGTTATCAATTGCTAGAAAAGATGGCTTATTGGTTCAAAAAGTGACTCATAAACAAGAGTGTCCACCAGCTAGTGATATTTATTATCTTCCGTTGATTGAAACGCCAATAAATATTACGATATGGGCAATGGATAGTGAAGAATATTGTATGATGCTATTACCTGATGAGTATTGAAAAAATAGTAATTGTGTATGGACATATATTCTGAAACAAAGGGGCATGATTTCGCAGAATTTGCGTAAAACGTGGCCTTTTTTCTTGTAAGGATATCATGCTTTTTACGAATCGTAATAAAGATTAATTATTTTGTTACTATTTTAGCAATTTCGCTAGAGGAAAAACTGATAACTTAAGGAATTAGTTACTATTAGTAGAAAAATTAATAGTAATGATTACTTATAGTTTAAAAATGGCTAAGTGTGCTACAATTTAAGGGGGATGCTTATGGATTGTGTTGATATGGAGATCGTTGAAATATTAGAACGTAATGGAAGGATTAGTCATGAAGAAATTTCTAAAATATTACATATGTCTAGGCCAGCCATACATAAACGAATTGAGAATCTAGAAAAGGAGGGAATAATAACTGGTTATAGGGCGTTAATTGATTGGCGCAAGGTTAAACCATGTATTAGATGTTTAATATTTTTAAAAATAAATGGAGGTTATTTTGCTCAAATTGCAAATGAAATAGCCAATATGGACATAGCTGGAGTCGTTATAGAAGAGTGCCACCGCCTGGCTGGAGAATGGTGTGTGTTAGTAAAAACGAGAATTTCAACACCAGAAGATACTACAAAAATACTTGATCGTGTATGGCAATTTGAAGGAGTAATTGAAACGACAACAACGTTTGTTATTGATACTGTTATATGAATACCCCAAAGCATTCTCAATATATAAAAGGGGGATTATGTATGGTTACTTCTTATTTAAGATATATTATCGATCTTTATAAAGTAGCAGAATTTGAGGAATACGGAAAGATGTGGATAGAACTTGTGAATAAACTCGGCGGAGTTCATCATGGATACTTTTTACCTCATGAAGGAGCGAATAATGTCGCCTATGCTTTATTTAGCTTCTCAAGTCTTGCTGAATATGAGAGTTATAGAGAAATAATTAAAACAGATGAAGAATGTAAGGTGGCTTTTGAACTCGCAGAAAAAAACCGTTGTATCTTGAGTTTTGAACGTAGTTTTTTAAGACCTGTATTTAAATAAATTTATTTAGTGGGGGATGGTCAATGAGTATAGAAGAGTACATTCGGAGAAAAGTGTATAGCTACTATTGGGATGAAGATGTTAATTGTGCAACAGTTATGCTTAAGATATTATCGGAGTTACATGAAATAAATTTAGATCTACAAGTAATCAATTCCGCTATTGGTATGCATGGTGCTGGTTGTTTTGGTGCACAGTGTGGTTTGGTAGAAGGTTCCTTGATGTTTATAGGCATTTGGGGAAAGGAAAAAGGATTATCAATAGAAAGAATAGTTGATTTATGTTATTGCTTTGCAAATGAATTTGAACAAAGATTTAGTAGCTTGTTATGCAAACAATTACGTCCACAAGGATTTAAATCAGATAATCCTCCGCATTTATGTGAGAAGATAACAAATCAAGCTATCAAATTTACTGCTGAATATCTAGAAGAGAAAAGCTAGGAGTAGGAGAAAAGATGCTGTGATTAATTGAACCTACCAATAAACCATCGCATAGCGATTTCGTTCTTCTCTGACTCATATTATTTTCAGAGCGCTGTCAGTTAAAGTGGACATGTATTTTTTCATTAATTGGCTCTGAGGTATTGGTATAGTTAAGTCCCCATTGGCACATATTTCCCAATATGGGTAAGAGACTCTCGCCAGCCGGTGACAGTCAATATTCTATTTTAGGTGGGATCTGCGTATATATAAATCGTTTTACTAGCCCACTCGCTTCTAATTCTCGTAGTTGTTGCGTTAACATTTTCTGGGCTATTTTGGGCAAGGCCCTTTTTAACCACTAAACCGTAGGGCCTTTTCCTCTAGATGCCAGAGAATTAATGCTTTCCACTTGCCTCCGATGAGGTCTAATGTTAATTCCATGGAACACTGATATTCAATATCTTTGAATGTAATCGTATGCGGTCACTGACAGTAAAGGCTTACAGAACTTGAATTTGTTGGCTATTCATAGCTCGTAAACAGTTTTTTAAGTGACATTGGTAATAACGTTCGGGTAGATCATTAAATTTAATACATATACTACTCCTGAAGCTAATCAATGCTTCAGGCTTATTGTTTTTACTGCCAATATTTTTATGACGTTTATTTAAATAAGATGAATTAGGTATACCTCAATTCACCAAGGAAAATAAAATCGTTTTGATAAGCCGGATATAGTGGATATTGTAAAGAAGGTTATTCATTAACCGCTCATCCGTGGTTAGTTACTGAAATGTTGTTTGTATAAATTTAATATCGCATTGAAGTTTAAGATTAATGGGGAAAAAAACTGGAATTTAATTGCATTTTTATCCAATATCATTGTATAATTATACAATGATATTTTTTTGAAGGAGGGATTTTTATGATTAATAATTTAATTACAAACACAAAAGAGCTTCTCAAAGAAGGAGAAATGTCTATTTTATTTACCACTGTTAGACCTGATGTCGTAATGGAACGAGGGGCAGGCATGTACTTATGGGATACAACTGGCAAACAGTACTTGGATTTTATTGGTGGCTGGGCAGTTACATGTTTGGGGCACTGTCCTCCAGTTATTACTAAAGCACTCGAACAACAAAGTCGTGAACTCGTCAATGCTAGTCCTTCATTTTATAACAAACCTATGATTAAATTTGCAAAACTACTCACAAAATCTTCCTGCTTTGATAAAGTATTCTTTGCCAGTAGTGGTGCTGAGGCAAATGAAGGTGCTATCAAACTGGCAAGAAAATATGGATATTTATATCGTAATGGCGCTTATGAGATTATTACAACAATCAATAGTTTCCATGGACGTACCCTTGCAACGATGTCAGCTACTGGTAAAAAAAAATGGGAAAGTCTATTTGAACCAAAGGTTTCAGGATTTAAACATGTACCTTTGAATGATATTGATGCACTATCTAAAGCCATAAATCCTAATACCTGTGCAATTATGCTGGAACCAATTCAGGGTGAAGGTGGAGTTTTTGAAGTAGAAGAAACCTATATTACAACAGTCCGCAAAATATGTGAGGATAAGGGGATTCTACTCATATTTGATGAAGTCCAAACAGGAATTGGCAGAACGGGTACACTATTTGCCTATGAACATTACGGAATTGAACCTGATATTATGACACTAGCGAAAGGCATTGGAGGAGGGTTTCCTCTATCAGCTTTGTTAACCAAGGAAAAATTTAATATATTTGAAGCTGGAGACCAAGGAGGAACATATTCTGGTCAACCCCTCGCTATGGCTGTGGGGATGGCAGTTGTTAAGGAAGTAATTGAAAAAGACCTTGCGACAAATGCTCAAGTACAGGGTAATTACATTCTTAAAAAGTTAAATAAACTAAAAATCGAATTTAATCTAAAAGATATTCGTGGCAAAGGATTGTTAATTGCCTTTGATTTACCAGCAGCTAAAGGAAGTGAGATTGCTTCTGAGTGCTTTAAAGAAGGTTTGATCATTAATTCGCCTCAACCTCCTACTATACGTTTGATGCCGCCATTAATTGTCACAGCAAAGGAAATAGATGCTATGTTACAAATACTCTCTACTGTATTGAAAAGAGTATTATAAAATATGCTGACTATGAAAATTCTGAAAGCTACATGGATACAATGAGAGCCGCCTATTAACTGATAGATATTTTAAGGTGAATTTTAAAATTCAACATCTATTGAATCGGAGGTGATTTATGAGTAAACGAATTATTCCTAAAGATATTGCCTTGCTCATCATTGATGTGCAAAATGCCATAGATAATCCAGAATGGTCTAAGTACGGAAAACGCAATAATCCTAGTGCTGAAGATAATATGTCATCAATACTTAGAATATGGCGACAATCAGGGCGGAAGATAATCCATGTTAAACATGAATCAGAGGAGGCTAATTCAACTTATCGTCTTGGTTATATTGGTGGTGAGTTCAAAGAATGTGTTGCTCCCATAGAGGGGGAGATAATTATTACCAGGAACAAGGCTACTCGGAAAGCTAGGTGTTCTTGATAATTTAGAAATAATTACTCACCACGAAGTGATCACAGATATGAAAAAAATTGCGCCTAAAGCCATCATTAAAGAGGACGCAAGATTTACTGACAATGGAAAGATATTGACTTCTGCTGGGATTTCCGCAGGCATTGAGCTTTCACTTTATTTGGTAGAAAAAATATATGGTAAACAGATTGCTGATAAAACCGCAATTTATATGGAATATGGTAATTGGAAAAAACTAAATAAAGAAGTAGGAAGATAAACGATAATAATTAAATTCAAGATTTATTTTAGATAAGAGGGGGATTCAATGAAAATATTATTATTTGTGCTGAAAGGATTTGAAACTATGGAATTCAGCGCTTTTGTTGATGTTATGGGATGGGCAAGAAATGACTATCGGTATGATGTGCCAGTTGTCACATGTGGCTTTGAAAAAAAGGTCATCAGCACCTTTAATATTCCGGTTTTGGTTGATAAAATAATTAATGAAATAAATGTTGATGATTATGATGCTTTGGCAATTCCAGGTGGGTTTGAGGAATTTGGATTCTACGAAGAAGCCTATGATGAACAATTTTTAAGTCTTATTCGTGAGTTTGATAAACAAGGCAAAATAATTGCTGCAATTTGTGTAGCGGCGCTGCCCGTAGGTAAAAGCGGGGTGCTAATGGGACGAAAAGCTACGACCTATCATTTGAGAGACGCATACCGTCAAAAACAGTTGAAAGAATTTGACGTTGATGTGGTAAATGAGCCTATTGTCGTGGACAAAAATATTATTACCTCCTATTGTCCTGAAACTGCTTCAGGTGTAGCATTTAAACTTTTGGAGAAGCTGACTTCTGTAGAAAAGATGGAAATTGTAAAACATGCAATGGGCTTTTAGATCAATATACGGTATTAGGGCATTGATGTGATTCTGATTCACGCTTTAAATAGACGTTGGTCAAATTATTGACTAATGTCTATTTTGAAATTCGATTGTGTAAATTGACATGTCATGGAACAGACGGTAAAGCCTTACAGGGCTTGGATTTGCTGGCTTTTAAAAACTTGTAAACAGTTTTTTAAGTGACAGTGGTGCCATGTTTATAAAAGTAACAAAAAAACGATATAACAGAGCCGTGTGATTGGTAAGAACGAAGGCTGTTTATACAGGTGCTGGCCAGTAGACATCGGATTGAAGGGACGCGACTTGGAAGATGGTAATCTTGAAAAAATCTAGTTTATGGTATAGTAATGTTATCAGATATTAGCACCTGATGATAATATCTGATAACATTACTATTGGGGAGGTAAATATGAATAACAAGTCAAATTCAAAAATAGTCGGACTGGGTACATACTTACCAAATAGGAAGCTAACTAATTATGCTCTTGAAAAGATGGTTGATACCAGTGACGAATGGATAGTCCGTCGTACAGGTGTAAGAGAGAGAAGACTAGCAGAAAAAGAAGAATTTTCAAGTGATTTAGCAATAAAAGCTGTTGAAAACTTAATCGAAAGATATAATGTTCGAGTTGAGGATGTAGATATGGTCATAGTAACAACATTTACTCCTGACCATTTCACCCCAACTGTTTCTGCATTAGTTCAAGGCTATTTTGGCATGGAAACAGCCGGAACAATGGATATAAATTCCGGATGTACAGGATTTGTATATGGATTATGTGTAGCTGATTCTTTAATAACAGCTGGACATAGTAATAAGGTATTAGTTATTGCATCAGAGGTAGCATCTAAAGTTTTGGATTATTCCGATAGAAATACATGTGTACTTTTTGGTGATGCTGCAGTAGCTATGCTTGTAGAAAGAACAAATGAAAAAGGAAGTTTTATTGCATCATATTTTACTTCAGATGGAAAGTTGGCGCAAAATGTTGCTTGCAGTAATTTGTCAGACAAAGTAAATGGAAAAGAGTTAGATAAGAAACGATTATTTCAGCAGGAAGGCAAACTTTTATATGAATATGTGGTTAAGAATATTCCGGAGGGGGTTTATAGTCTATTAAAAAGAAGTGATTTGACTTTTGATGATATTAAATGGTTTGTTCCTCATAGTGCCAATTTGCGTATGATAAAAGCTATTAGTCAAAGACTTAATTTCCCCATGGAGAAAACTTTAATAAGTAATGAGTTTTATGGGAATACGTCGTCTGCATCAATTCCTCTTGCAATTTGGATGGCTGTAGAAGAATCAAAAATCAAATCAGGGGATAAAATGATATTATATGGATTTGGTGCTGGATTGACTCATGGTGGAGTTATAATCGAATGGTAATAGGCATCACAAAGTCGATTTACTTCAACGCTGTAAAATTACGTTACAAATTAAATGGCGTTATTAAATGATAATTATTTAGCCATAATATCTTTGATATTAAAGATGTTATCTAATGTCTATTTTGCAATTCAATTAAGCAGCGTGGCACGTCATGGAAGTAAATTAATGAGTTACAATAGCCAGGTCATACATAGACTTGGGACTGATACCAAAGAATATTTCATATCTTTCACAATGGCATGTAATGGAATATTAGGTTTTTTAATGACATGTCATGGAACAGACGATAAAGACTTGCCGTGCCTGAATTTGCTGCCTTTGATAAGCTTGTAAACAGTTTTATAAGTGACATTGGTGCCATGTCCATCAAAGTAACATTTTTAAAGATATTAACATGATAAAAATAGAATAAATCCTGCATACTTAATATAAGTGGTGCAGGATTTTTTTACTAGCAATAGAACGGACGTGTCTAGACCAAATCATGATCCAAGTTCAAGTTTTGTTGTAGTAAGTAGCATATTTTCAGCTGCATACGCAATTTTAGCCATATTGAATCCCTTGCGATCATTTCCGTTCTTAGCAGATAAAACAATCATAATTGGTGCTTCATATATTGGAGTATACCCTGCAGTGGATACTCTTTTCATTTTTATATTTAATATTTTTTCGAGGAGTTTATCCAATTAGATTTTCCCCATCCTTAAATGCTCTTAAAGATAACTCCTCAAACACTGCAAAATTAGAATCACTAGTTCCACAGCAATGAATACTATCCTCTAAATCCCAACCATAACGTGCAAAAATATTATTAACAAATTTAATGCCCTCTGCAGCTATTTCAGGATCTGAGTAACCTTGAGTAAATATCGTTATTAACTTTTTACCAGAATGTCTCGGTGCCAAATTATCTCCAACCATTGGAAATGTACGATCTAACCAAACTTTTGCTTGACCTGTAATTTGGTAATAATAGATTGGAGAACCAAATATAATAGCATCTGCCTCTTTAATAGCCTCATACATTGGCTGTAGATAATCTTTAATAGCGCAACCGTCATTTGTACGGCAATAGTAGCATCCTTGACAACCACGAATTCCAGAATTATTCAAATCAAATTCAATAACTTCGGCACCTTTAGATTTGGCTCCTTTTGCCACTTGTTCTAACAATTTTGCAGTATACCCATTTTTTCTTGGACTACCATTGAAAATGACAACCTTTGACATTTTATATTTCTCCTTTTAAATACAAAGTTTTCTTAAATCAAGTCAATTATCTATTGACTAACTTAATTATATTCAGTAACATATAAACTAACAAGTACGCAAAAAATATTTAGTTACTAATATTTATATAAGTAATGGAGGTTGTTTTTATGGAAGATTGTTATATCGGATGTGCGCTGAAAGCTATAGGTGGCAAATGGAAACTTTTAATCATTTGGACTATGTCACAAAATGGAGTTATTCGATTTAATGACCTACAGAGGAAAGTTGACGGCATCTCAAGTCTGATGCTCTCAAAAAATTTAAAAGAACTCGTAGAAGACTGTCTTGTTATTCGTCATCAATACAATGAAATTCCACCAAGAGTAGAATATGAATTATCAGAATTTGGTCAAAAACTCACCGTTGTTTTGGAATCTCTTGGTAAATGGGGCTGTGAAGTTTATAAATATAAAAAATCATCTTTCTAACTTGCTCAAAAACCTGCCATTGCATACCAATGGCAGGTTTTTTCAATTATTTTCGCGTCATATCAATTTTTTTTTCTATTATTGCTCCACTATCTCATGTACTTTGATAAAGTTAAGTCGCATTATTATACTGTTTGGCACTCATAGTATAAGAGTATATTATTTTTATATTGGCATGTAATGGAATAACAAATGACATGTCATGGAACAGACGAAAAAGCCGTGCAGTGGTTGGATTTGTTGGCTTTTCAAAACTTGTAAACAGTTTTTTAAATGACAGTGGTGCCACGTCCATCAAAGTAACATTTTAAAAGATATTAACATGATAAAAATAGAATAAATCCTGCATACCTAATATAAGTGGTGCAGGATTTTTTTACTAGCAATAGAACGGACGTGTCTAGTCCAGATCATGATCCAAGTTCAAGTTTGGTTGTATTAAGTAGCATATTTTCACCTGTATACGCAATTTTAACCATATTGGATACCTTGTGATCATTTCCGTTCTTAGCAGATAAAATCGCTTTTTATTTTATATTTAATGTTTTTTCGAGAAGTTTATTTAACTAGATTTTCCCCATCCTTAAATGCTCTTAAAGATAACTCCTCAGAGATTTCAAAATTAGGATCACTAGTTCCACAGCAACGAATACTATCCTCTAAATTCCAACCATAACGTGCAAAAATATTATTAACAAAGTTAATGCCCTCTGTATGTATTTTAGGATCTGGGTTCGCTTGAGAAAATATAGTTATTACCTTTTTGCCAGGATGTCTAGGTGTAATGGCGTGTCCATCATGTTCAATCATTGGAAATGTGCGATCTAACCAAACTTTTGATTGACCTGAAATTTGGTAATAATAGATTGGGGAACCAAATACAATCGCATCTGCCTCAGTAATAGCCTTATACATTGGCTGTAAATAATCTTTAATAGCACAACCATCATGCGTACGACAATAACCGCAGCCTTGGCAACCACGAATTCCAGAATCATTCAAATCAAATTCAATAACCTCGGCACCTTTAGATTTGGCTCCTTTTGCCACTTGTTCTAACAATTTCGCAGTATACCCATTTTTTCGTGGACTACCATTGAAAATAACGACCTTTGACATCTCATATCTCTCCTTTTAAATACAAAGTTTTCTTAAATCAAGTCAATTATCTATTGACTAACTTAATTATATTCAGTAACATATAAACTAACAAGTACGCAATAAATATTTAGTTACTAATCTTTATATAAGTAATGGAAGTTGTTCTTATGGAAGATTGTTATATCGGATGTGCGCTGAAAGCTATAGGGGTAAATGGAAACTATTAATCCTTTGGACTATGTCACAAAATGGAGTTATTCGATTCAATGACCTACAGAGGAAAGTTGACGGCATCTCAAATCTGATGCTCTCAAAAAATTTAAAAGAACTCGTAGAAGACTGTCTTGTTATTCATCATCAATACAATGAAATTCCACCAAGAGTAGAATATAAATTATCAGAATTTGGTCAAAAACTCACCGTTGTTTTGGAATCTCTTGGTAAATGGGGCTGTGAAGTTTATAAATATAAAAAATCATCTTTCTAACTTGCTCAAAAACCTGCCATTGCATACCAATG
>Ga0209123_1002895_pt1 | contig 13701 bp, 13 predicted proteins | sample BarGraIncu00431A_FD_184500 | JGI IMG/M metagenome (GOLD analysis project Ga0209123, IMG submission 184500) | Arctic peat soil microbial communities from Barrow, Alaska, USA - Barrow Graham LP Incubations 004-31A (SPAdes) (version 2) | ecosystem: Environmental > Terrestrial > Soil > Wetlands >...
TTTTAATGATCCTGTGGTCGATAGTGTCGATACGGGAAGATCGTCAAGCTCACGTAATGAGGTAAGAAATGACTGAAAATATATATGCTCATTGGGCTAAGGTTGATGTGTGGCTGTTGCAAGATGCTATCACATTGTTTGCAGATTATAGTGCAATATGTGAGAAAGTTAAAGACCCTCATAAATTTTACCTTCTGAAAAATAGTCTGTATTCTAGTTACGAAAATGAATTAAGGAAGAGTTTACGTGAAGCGAAACATACTGTATATGAAGCTCACTATATGGAGTATGATAACCCGGATACTGAACAAGTATTGGATTTAACGTGTTCTTATGAAAAATCAAAAAATCTTATCATGTGGGCTGATGGAAAAGGATACGACCTTCCTGATGAATTCAAGGCTATTGTCGGGCATATAGAAAAGAGTAAGTCAGAAACAGTTAAGCCGAACGAAGGACCTTTGACAGCAGACGAACGTAGAAGGTTCGGGCAACTTAAACTTCAGAAAGAGAAGATGGATATGACAATCAGAGCGGCTGTAAAAGCTGCCACATATTATGGGAGCATGAATAAAGAGGATAAGTTTGATAAATATATGCTGTTCGATAAGTTAGCCGAATGGGGATACGTTGGCATTACGGACGCGTCAATTGAAATTATCTATCAGGAGCTTCCACCAGATCATAAGAGAGGACCAGGAGAAAAAAAGACCAATGACAAAAGGTAGCTATATCAGTTCGTTGTAATGACCTCAAGTTCCCTGATCCTTGTCTAAATTCCCTCACGATTTGGACAAGGATTTTTTTTCGATCAATACTCGCCTCCATTACAACGCTGGAATCCGCCAGCATTCAACAAGGAGGCAGCAAAATGACTATGTTAAGTACTCCCACCCCCGAGCAGATCGAAGACGCCCCCAGCATCGTAGCTGAAACCACTGGCACCAGAGATGGCCGTTCCGGTAACATAGCTAGTGACCCCGCCAACGGTGACACTGAAACCGCTACCGACCAGGACAACACCAAGGCCCAGGCTCCCGCTGATGACACTAACGTGTATGACGGCACCGTTGCCACCCCCATCATCAATCAGGCCAAGCAGGAAGAGCTTACTGAAAAGTTTCTGGCATTGATCGGCAACCCCCGGTTCTGGGGGAACGAGAATAGAATCTTGAGGCTTGATGCCGCCCTTGTTCTTCCCGAGTATGACGATCCGGCTAAGCGCATGTTCTACAACGCTGCTGAAAAAGAATTGGTCGCGAAAGAGATGGCTCTGGCCATCAAAGAAAAACGTACCCCTGTCATGCCGACCAAGGAACAGATCACCGAACAGGCGGAGTTCAAGTACAATGAAAAGTACGTTGTTAAACCCCAGCTCAAGGCCGAGAAGGAAGCCAAGAAAAAAGCCAAATAGCCTTAGCCCTTCAACCCCTAACCGAGGGAGCCTAATAAGCTCCCTCATTTTTATATTAAGGAGATACTATGTCAGTCATGGATGCAATCTCAAGGTTTAGGAATCCGAACATTGAAGGGTTTACACCTCTGATACCGGCAGCACTTACAGAAAGGCTCGTTCTTAGTGAGAACGAGTCGATGACTGATTACGGCAATGCTCAGAGGTTCATTCACCAGAACGGGAAAAATGTCTGTTACGTTGGGGGGATGTGGTATCTCTGGGATGGTCGGATGTGGAGACCTGATACCACGAACCAGATTGAGGTGTTTGCTCAGAATACAGCGAGAAGTATTTTCAACGAGGCTCAGCAAGTGACGGATGCGAAGTATCGTGCAGACCTTCAGAGATGGGGTAGTGCGAGTTTGAACCATGCGAGATATACCAAGATGCTTAAATCCGCCAGTACGTATCTTCCAGTGTCGTTGGACTTGTTTGATACGGATAAGCATTTACTGGGAGTTGAGAACGGGACTATAGACCTCAAGACCGGAGAGTTGTTGGTATCGAGGCGTGAGGATCGTATTACCAAGCTCTGTAACGTGAGGTTTGATCCTGATGCGAGGAGTGAACAGTGGGATGCGTTTCTTGATCGAATATTTGATGGGAATGTTGACCTAATTCGCTATGTTCAGAAAATGGTCGGGTACTGTCTGACTGGTATCGTTAGCGAAAAGTGCTTCTTCATCCTGTTGGGTCCGAAAGGTGATAACGGGAAGTCGGTCTTTATGAACGTGGTCATGTGGCTTATGGGAGACTACGCTATAGATATGCCGATTGACAGTTTGCTCCAGCGTAAGCCAGGAGCCAGTAGTAACGACTTGGTACGTTTAAAGGGGTCGAGGCTGGTATCTTGTTCGGAGGCCAACAGACAGTATTACTTTGATGAAGCTCTTGTTAAGCGCCTTACTGGTAGCGATCCGATTACTGCCAGGGCGCTCTATAAGGAGTACGTAACTTTCAGACCCGAAGGGAAGATACTGATTGCCACTAACAGGATTCCCAAGTTCGATACTGCCGACATCGCTTTCGATAATCGTGTTAGGAAGATTCCGTTTGACGTATCGATACCGAAGGAGGAACAGGACCCCAACCTGTATGACAAGCTGATGGAAGAATGTAGCGGGATTTTGACCTGGGCTGTGGAAGGCTGCAAGATGTGGCAGCAGGACGGTCTTGGTGATGTCCCTGTGACGATTCAAACGGAATCCGTGAACTTTCAGCGTAGCAGCATAGATGACTTCATCCGAACCAACTGTGATGTTGGTGATGGGTTCCGCTGTAAGGCCCACGATCTTCACACGGCCTACCTTGGCTACCATCAACTTATGGCCGATGGAACAGACCCCATATGCTTCAACGTATTCGTAGTCGAGTTAGGTAGGCGTGGCATCCCATATAGCCACACGAGAGACGGTAACTATCGAGTTGGAATTGCTCCGAAAATATGGAGGGAGCCAACGGAACAATAACCAAGTGCGTATAGTATGTTTGTGAAGGCGTGAAGGTGAAACCGTAGAAAAATCTTTTTTATTTGTCTGCTAAAAAAATATTTATTTTATGCGAAATGCCTTCACACCTTCACCGTAGTAGCAGACCCCGTAATCAGAGGGAGATATGATTCTCTAACAGGTTATATCTACAAAGATAACAGCCCGGTGTAAGCCGGACCCACTACTTTTTTTGTATAAAAATCTCTGAGAGTTTTGTGACAGAGAACATCGACCCACTTGAAAATGTAAGTTCAACCCAGAGTTAAAACCAACAGTAAATATTGTGATAATTCTGTTAAAACAGAAAAAGGCTCCTTCTAAGGGAGCCTATTCATAACGTAGTTTATTGTATCTTCGGTGTAGTATTCTTGCAACACTTTCTGAAGGTCTAACTGAATGATTATCGAAAGGACTCACGGAGTGAGCTACATATCTTGCGTAAGACTTACTGTATCCAATCTCGCTAAAGAATCAAGTCAGATGAGTTTTACAGAGTAGCGTAAGCGGTACTTATATATGAAGGACTGGTCTGACAGAGGGGTTGTCGGTAGGGGTACAGAGTTGAGAAACATGTTTTAAGTTCGTAGGAAATAGCATTCTTTAAAGTTAGTTTCGAGAAGGTCTTACAGAAAAGCATGGCTTTGGGCCATGCATGTAAGCTCTGACTGCTGGTTGTACTGACAAGAGATTCAGAGAAGAGATTCAGAAAGTGGTTGAGCTAGCTGTCAGTCACACAGAGTTAGCATAGCAATCAAGCTATGCAAGCATTTCTGTAAGTGAAGAACCTTTCCATTAAAGACCGAATGTCTGACAGAACGTAGCTCCAACCCCATACTGTAGATACACTCCTCCCTGTAGATCCTCAGTTTCAAAAAAAAGAAGCTGAAAATTCTTCAGAGAGGGGCTGTGTTAGATACACTGCCCGCTAGGAAAAGGAGGATGCGCCCAGGAGTAGATTTTCCGCATACATCAGAACTCGTGGCTAAACTGGGTATTCCGGTCCATGCCGACCGGCATTCCGTTCTGATGCCGACCGCCGTTCCGGTGGGATGCCGACCGGCATTCCGTAGTGAAGCCGACCGGCATTCCGGAGCATGCCGACCGGTCTTATGATGTAGTCGCGAGGTAACTCAGGTATCTTTCACCCTTCAATCCAATTCGGAGGGGGACTAGATGCCACAAAAGAGAGTTACCATGCGAAATTTACGAGAGATTCTTCGTCTTGCCTGGTCATGCGGCCAGAGCAGGCTATCGATTGCAAAAAGTTGTGGGATCGGCAAGACTACCGTGACCGATGCCATTGCCAGAGCCACTGTAGCAAAGCTGTCTTGGCCTCTTCCTCCCTTTGACGATGAAGCTTTGGAACGGCTATTGTATCCGCCTGTTCCCCATTCCTCTACCCGCAAGCTGCTTCTCCCTAACTGGAACTCACTTCACGACGAGCTCGCATCCCATAAGAACCTGACCCTTATGCTCCTTTGGCAGGAGTACAAGGAACTTGAGCCGGACGGCTATCAGTACAGCTATTTCAGTGACCTCTATCGCCTGTGGCACAAGAAGCTCGATATCTCCATGCGCCAGGAGCACAGAGCCGGCGAGAAGTTATTTGTCGACTACTGCGGTCAGACGCTTCCGATTGTCAATCCGGCAACGGGTGAAGTCCGCGAGGCCCAGGTGTTTGTCGGGGTGCTTGGCGCCAGCAACTACACCTATGCCGAGGCGACCTGGAGCCAGGGGCTTGCCGACTGGACCGGATCCCACGTCCGCGCCTTCTCCTTCATAGGCGGCGTCAGCAAGGCCGTCGTCCCCGACAATTTGCTCTCCGGCGTGACCAAACCCTGTCGCTACGAGCCGTTGATCAACGCGACGTACCAGAAAATGGCAGAGCATTACGGCACCGCAGTGGTGCCCGCCCGCGTCCGCCGTCCCAAGGACAAGCCAAAGGCGGAGGTAGGAGTGCAGATCGTCCAGCGCTTCATCCTGGCGGCTTTGAGGAAACGGACATTCTTCACCCTCGCAGAAGCCAATGCCGCCATCCGTGAGCGTCTCGATCTGCTCAACAATCGCCCCTTTAGGAAGCTGACCGGTACCCGGATGAGTCGGTTCCTTGAACTGGACAAGCCGGCGTTACTCCCGCTGCCGGAATTCCCCTACCAGTATTCCCAGTGGAAGAAGGTCCGTCTGCACATCGACTATCACTTCGAACTCGACAGCCACTACTACAGCGCCCCGCACCGGCTACGCGGCGAACAACTGGAAGTTTGCTATACCGAGACGACTGTCGAATGCTTCTACAGGAACGAACGCGTGGCCTCCCACGTCAAATCCTTGGTAAAGGGCAAACACACTACCATTCCGGAACACATGCCCAAAGCTCATCGGGAGTATGCCGATTGGTCCTCCGAACGCATCATCTCTTGGGCCGCTACCATCGGAGAAGGAGCGGTGCAGATAGTAGAAAGCATCCTCTCACGCAGGGCCTACCCTGAGCATGGCTTCCGCTCCTGCATGGGCATAATCTCCTTGGGTAAACGCTATACCAAGGAACGGTTGGAAGCCGCCTGTCAAAGAGCACTGTTCATCAAAGGGCTAAGCTACAAAAGCATCAAGTCAATCCTTGACAACGATCTGGACCAGAAGCCGCTCCCACTCCAAAAGGAGCTTCCCGCCGTCACCCATGACAACATCCGGGGGACGGACTACTACAACCGACAAAAGGAGGACGTATGCTGACACAACCGACCATTGAGAAACTTCACGCCATGAGACTATCTGCGATGGCCCGTGCCTTCCTGGAACAGACCGCCAACCCGAACATGGCGCAACTCTCCTTCGAAGAGCGCTTCGGGCTGATCGTCGACCAACAGATGACGGAGATGGAAGACCGGCGCATGCAGAGCCGGCTCAAGTCCGCCAAGTTGAGGCTGACCGCCACAGTCGAAGACCTTGACTTCAGGCCGAGCCGCAACATGGACCGCTCAATGATAATGTCACTGGCCCAGAATCAGTGGGTCCGAAGCCACCAGAACATCCTTGTCACCGGCCCTACTGGGGCCGGGAAGAGTTATCTTGGCTGCGCCCTGGCCCAGAAGGCATGCAGGGACGGTCACACCACGGTATACCAGCGGCTGCCCAGACTTCTCAACGAACTAGCCGTGGCCCGGCATGACGGCCGTTATCACAAGCTTGTGGCTCCGCTTATCAAGTGCGAGGTGTTGGTCTTGGACGATCTGCTGATAGCGCCCATCTCCAGAAACGACCAGCGGGAACTGCTGGAGATTGTGGAGGAGCGCTATGACCGTAAGTCAACCATCGTGACGAGCCAACTGCCGGTTAAGGCCTGGCATGATTCCATGGAGGACCCGACCCTTGCCGACGCCATTCTAGATCGACTGGTGCACAACGCTCACAAGGTAGACCTGGACGGCGACTCTATGAGAAAAATCAAAACTACTCTTGACCGTAAAACCAAACCTGTGACACAGTGACCTTCACACCTCGCTACTGCATCATTACGCGGTCGGCATTCCACCGGAACATCGGTCGGCTTCGCAGCGTAACGCCGGTCGGCATCACCTCAGGGCCATCGGTCGGCATCAACGGAATACCCAGCTAAACTGTCTGATGATTCCTTTTCCCCCCTTGTGATTGCTCACTACGACACATCTAAGATCTGGGGTAGACAACTCGATTTATATACGCTCGCGGTGCTGTCAAAACCGCTACACCAGTAAATGTCTCACGACATGTGCCTCGATGGTGCTTACTTCCGAGGACTGTTAAATATGGTTAGCCACTATAGAGAGAAAAGGTAGCAGCCACCGGAGTAGCTGCAAGAGAGGGGAAAAGAGGTGAGGCAAAAGAGGATGAAGCAAGAAATTTGGTTGAACTGTTTCTACACTATTATTGTATCAAGAAAGTTTCGCAGAACAAAGCACTTTATTAATTATAACGGAGGCGATTTATGAAAAATTTGATCGACAAAGAACAGACAGCGAAAATTCTTGATGTCACGGTGAAGACACTCGAACTGTGGATGTCAGAGAAGTATGGGCCTAAACCTACGTGGATCGGTAAGATTGTCAGATTCGATAAAACTGAAGTTGAAGCATTTGCTGTTAAGCTAACGACGAAAGATAAAACTAAGTAGCCTCACCCTACTATTGAAAAGAAATAAAAGCAGGCTACAGCTTAAATTTGGAGGCCGGACATATAGTTTGTGGCATGTGTTGTTGGCAGAGAAGTAAAATCAATTGAAGTAGGTGGAGAGCCTTGGTTCGTTGCTAAGGATGTGGCTGAGATTTTGGGGTATGCTAGAACTAGAGATGCAATAGCCCAACATTACAAGGGGGCGGTAATTCACCGACTCCCTTCTGCTGGTGGAGAACAGGATTTTGCCATCATCCGTGAGAGTGATGTCTACCGTCTGATTTTTAAGTCAAGACTCCCTGCTGCGGTTCAGTTTGAGGAATGGGTTGTAAGTGTTGTGCTTCCTACGATTCGTAAGACTGGTAAATATGATGTCAAACAGTAATGTAACCCAAAACCTTCAGGTGACATTCCGATTTTACTTTTGTCCTATATATAGGCCAGTCAAATGGATGGATTCCGCAGGCAAAGACGGTGGGGCTACAGTCAAACTAAAACAGTTAAGCATTACACAAAGGGAGGTATCTATATGAAGATATGAAACCTACAGCGGGCGCAACCCCGCCAGCAATTCTACAGAAAGACAAACCCGCATAAGACTAATTTGCATGTTCAAAGACCGTATCTCGATGATAGCTAACAGGCAAAGAAAGAAGCCCTATCAACATACATGATAGGGCATTCTTGTATCTAGCCAGCATACGAGCTTCGGTGCACCGAAGTAGGTTAACTAGCTATAGTGCCGAGCTTATTCTGAATCTCTATCAAAAGCTCTTGTAGCTTGGATACTACCGATTCCCTATCTTCCCCCAGGGTATCCAGGTCTATGGTCTTAAGGCATTTAAGGGTATTGTCTGTAGCGGTAATGGTCTTCTTGGAGGTAGTCAAACGAGGACGCTTTATCTCCTTCTTGGGTGCAGATAAGGAGGCTACAAGGGCATCGTATGCCTTCCTCTGGGCAGTAGCTTTCTTTATACGAGCTATCTTAAGTAAAGCATTTCTCGATAGCTCTTTACGTTTACGGGCATCTTCACGGATATCATCTGATAGCTTTGAGAGTGTGATGATCTCATTGACAGTGTTGTATGCCTTGCCTATCAGTTGGCCGATATGTTGTTCTGTGTAAGCGTACTTGGTCTTAAGGTTATTAAGTGCCTCGGCCTCGTCAATAGGATGCAGGTCAACCCTCTGGATGTTGTCTATCAAAGCTACTTCATCGTACTTTTCACTTCCAACCAACATGGCAGGGATCTTTTCTAAGCCAATAGCTTGACACGCTTTGAATCGCCTCTCTCCAGATACGATAATATTAGAATCGTTATCGTCAACACGGAAGATGATAGGATACAGCAAGCCTTTGTCGGTTATGGATTGCTTCAGTGATTCCAGCTCCAATAAGTCGAAGTGCTTCCGAGGTTGGTCAATATCACGGTATAGCTGGTCTAATGGTATTTCGTATATCTTACCTTTTTTGTATTTGGGGTGAGAGCTGGTTTCTGTAGGCATGGTGAACCTCCTGATCATTTGAATATCGGAAGTTCAAATATAACAAATTTAAATATAAATACAATATATTATCCAAACTTAGTGTTCCAGGATCGGCAAGCTCATCCTAGGAAATGGCAGGACTAAGCAGAGGAAGCCCCCCCCATCAAGCCTGGCAAGGGAATCATGCTTTCCCTCATGTGAATATCCTTTCATGGTTATCGGTTTTATGCTATACCTCTGACTCCGAATAGTATCGTAGCTAAAGGTAGGGTGCTGGAGACATATCCACACTGGAGGATTAATCATGGAGTTGCTAGATAAATTGAATCATATTTTCAGTGAAGTGTTTGATGATGACGATATCAAGATTGCTCCTTATATGACTGCTAATGACGTAGATGGATGGGATTCCCTTTCACATGTCAATCTGATCGTAGCTATTGAATCCAAATTTAAAATTGCCTTTTCTCAAAAGGAGCTGCTGACCTTCAAGGATGTAGGTGGTTTGCTTAACAGTATCCGCAACAAGATAACGGACTGACGTAGTTATGCTCTTTAACTCACTAAAATACTTCATGTTCCTTCCACTCGTTTATTTGCTATTTTACCTTGTCGGTGACCGGGCGCGTTGGTGTGTTCTGTTGGCGGCAAGCCTGTTGTTTTACGCTACCCTGAATGTACCCTATTTGTTAGTAGTGTTGGTGCTCGTTACTATAACAACCTATGGATTTGGGATATGGCTTGATAAGGCTGACTCCCCAAAGGCAAAGTGTATTCTGCTGTGGAGTGGCATTGCGGCCAATGTGCTAATACTTGTCATAATGAAATACCTGCCATTTCTTTCAGAGAATCTGAAGTACCTCTCTACGCTGATATCTCTTAAAACTCAGATCCAACCGGTCAAAGCATTAGTTTCTATTGGAGTTTCCTATTATGTCCTCCAAGCTGTATCATATTTGTCGGACATCTACCTAGAGATTGAAAAACCTGAGAGACACTTTGGTTCCTTTGCACTTTACATGGCGTTTTTCCCGAAGCTATTGCAGGGACCGATAGAACGATCTGGGTATTTATTACCTCAACTTAAAAAACCATATGTTTTCAGTTATGACAACATGCGATCAGGCATGATTCTATTTGCTTGGGGGTTGATGAAAAAGGTCGTGATCGCTGATCGTTTTGCCCTCATGGTTAATCCTGTCTATGATAATGTCCATGCGTGTAATGGGGTACAACTCCTTTTGGCAACATACTTTTTCGCACTGCAAATTTATTTTGATTTCTCTGGCTATACAGATATGGCTCTTGGAACAGCTAAGATGTTTAATATTAATCTGACTAATAACTTCAATAATCCATATTTTGCTACATCAATAGCTGATTTTTGGCGAAGGTGGCACATTTCATTTTCCCGATGGATACTTGATTACATTTTCAAGCCACTACAGATGCAATGGCGATATTGGAAGAATTGGGGCATAGCAGCTGCCTTGCTTGTCACATTTGGTGTTTCAGGGCTTTGGCATGGAGCAAGTTGGGGGTACATGGTTTGGGGGGTACTCCATGGTGCTTATATGGCAATTGCTGTGTTTTGTAAACCAATTCAAAAAAGAATACTCGCTACCTTAAATGTCAATCATAAATCTGTGACATATAAAATCTTTAATATAATTGTTGTATTTAATTTGGTTTGTTTTGCATGGATTTTTTTCAGATCTAAGTCCATTCAGGACAGTTATTATATAATTGCCAGTATATTCAGAAGTTTCACAAATGCTAATGCTTTTGTATTTGGTGATTTTATTACGTATGATTATAGTTTGATACATCAATCGTTGTTATTGTGTACTACATTGGCTTACGCTATAACAGTTTTTGTTGTTGAAAGCAATGGGGTAGGCTTTGCTATGAATAAATTGCTTGCGCAGAATACATTAAAACGACAATCGGTTTATATGATATTGCTGCTATCCTTGTTGTTTTTGGGTATAGTTGATAATACTAAATTCTTGTATCTACAGTATTGATTCAGTCGCTACAACGAAAATATCTGCATAAGTGTTGTCTGGTGCAGGTATCGCGAGGGCCGTTTTTTAATGGGCAAGCTAATTGGTAAAATAGTAACGTTGATTCTAGTTACATTTGTGGTATGCAACATCCTTTCCATGTACCTTGTTAGTCGTTATAGGGAGCCTTCTAATAGTATTTTCTGGTCGAAAGGGTCAGAGGAAGGATATTCCCTTGGTCTTGAAGCAATTAATAAAGCCAAAAACTCGGGATCTGCAGAGGTTGCGGTTATTGGTGATAGTGTTGCAAGATATATTAAAGAAGATTCTGGCACTATTAACTTGGCAACTAATTTCTGGGTCTCAATGGCGGGTCAATATGTTCTTGTAAATAACCTGATTGAACATAGTAAAAATATTAAAAAGGTGTACTTGTTCGTTATTCCAGAGTCACTTAGAAATGATTTAGCTGGTTTCGGAATATATAATTACTTTGTTAAGCCGTTTTATACATATGAAAACCTTTCATACTTTTCATCAGATACAATCCACAGAGTCAGGGGTAATCCTTTTTCTATTTTTTACCTGATGCCCATGTCAAAAATACTCCCAATTTTTTCTGTCTCAGATTACAGTAATAATGTTCGTACGATTAAATCAGAGTATGTGTCACCTACATCAATGTACTATCTTAGGAAGATGAAGGAACTATGCATTGCCCATAATGTCCAGTTTGTTGTCCTGCCATGCCCTATATCAAAGACCAGAATGGGCGAGTATTGCTCAGATAATGTACAATCAAAAATTGGTGCTGATTCCAGTAAGTACCAACTGAATGATATCATTCAGGATTATTTTAAGGATCCTGTTGTTGTGGAGGATAGATACTTTGGTCCAGATTTGAGGCACTGCAAAGACGATGTGAGTATCTTGTATTTGTCTAATATCGTATATGATAAATATTTATCAGATCATAGCAGGCATCCAAAGGCTCAAAGTTTACCCATTTCACCCGTGACCAATTTACTTAAGGCTTATGCTAAATATATAACGGATGACTGTACTAGGATTTTAAAAGTAGGTGCAAATATTATAGTCGACAGTCAAGGAGATGACCCTCGGATATTGCTACCATATTTTATGCATAGTAAAGATGTAATGCTGAAAGTATTAATCAATAGTTCATGCGATACCTTTTCACAATTTTACTATAAAACTGATGGTGCTGATGAATATTCCGAGATAAATTCAGTTAAGTGTCCGATAGTCAAAGGCAACAACTTGCTTAGTATTCCAATTAAGGCTAAAAATACGGTAGGACAATTAAGGTTCGATCCGGGTGCCAAGCAAGGAAAATATACTCTGAAGTTGTTTGAAGCGTCAGATATGTAGACAATATCAGATAGAAAAGACCATTGTCAGTAGTATCAAAGGTCTGAACCTTAATTGGCTTAGGCCCTTTCGCCAGTTGGGATAAGCTGTGGCGGAATATCTCCTCATTGAATGACAAGAAATCGAGTATGCTATATCTCTGGACCTCTACAGTTGCCAATAAACACACTGTCGGCAATGTAGTTTTGTCGATAAGATGATTCTATTCATGTCAAGTATTTTCACTTTTAGCATGGGAGTGTACCTTGAACGATTTATGTATATGCCGAAATCCGTGGAACACATTGGTTGTTAATGGTAATGGATCGGTGAGAGTGTGCCCGTATTCCAAAGATTTAAATATAAGCTACGATTACACTATAGACGAAATATGGAATGGAGATACTCTGCAAAGAATGAGGTTGAGCTTGCTTGATGGTGAGTTCCCTCCTGAATGTAAAGACATCTGTCCTAAGAGAATGTGGTCTGATGAAAGGAGGCTGGAAGAGCTTAGTCTTCTAAACAATAAATATAGTGCTGCATTGGGAATACCAGTCGGGATTTGCAGGGATAATATCGTAAGGAACCACGAGGAGATTTTAGAAAGGAAAACTGTCCTACAATCATATCCTTACTATTGGCGAATTTGTTTTGATATGAGTTGTAATATCCGCTGTACCTTTTGTTTCAATGTTGGGCAATACCATAACTCTGTTTCAGAAACTACCCTGTTGGATATGAGGAACTACTACAGCTACATGTACAGTGTTGGGTTCTCTGGCGGAGAACCAACCATGAGTCAGGAGTTTTGGGATATGACGAATCCTAGGCAATTAGTTGAAAATACTCAATGGCTTGTCCATATTGGGACTAATGGTCTATTTATGCCAGAAGAAATAATTAATAGATTTGCTGGATTTTTTGACAATGTTATTATATCTGTCCGTGCTGGCAGTAAAGAAACCTATGAGAAGCTACAAGTGGGTGCCAGTTGGGATAAGTTGTGGCGGAATATCTCCGCATTGAATGACAAGATAGCAAGTATTGAAAGTAGATGCAGGCTTACATTCCTGTATGTAATAATGCGGTCAAACTATAGAGAGCTGAATGATTTTTTTGAATTGGCTCAGTCGAGTAATGTTAAGCATGTAATGCTTGCTCCGGTACAGCAAACAAATAAACTAGATCAAGAATTAGTGTTTGATAACGGCACGGTTCATGAGTGTGTTGAGCTAAGGGAGATACTTGAATCGTGCAAAAGTAATTACGGAGACGTTATGTTGATTGAGAACTATGATTGGATATTATCAAAAATAGATCTTAGGTTGTCTCTTATTTTGTAAAGGATGTAAATCCTAACAGATTGTTTGGTATATTACGATTGTAATAAAGAGGAATGACTTATGGTGTCTCCTAAGGTGTATATTGTAATACTTAATTGGAATGGCATGCTAGATACTTTAGAATGCCTTGATTCCGTAAATAAATTGGACTACCCTGAATTCGATATTGTAGTGGTTGATAATGGTTCATCTGACGGATCTGAGAATGCTATAAGGAAAGCATTTCCCAGTGCAAAGTTTATACAGACCGGCAAAAACCTTGGTTATGCTACAGCAATTCCCGCTGGCGCAGTAACGACCTGAAATACTGTGCCTTTTTGAAACTAGTTTCTTAATAACCCTCTCATATTGGAGGGTTTCAGGGCCGATTTGGCCGTGCTGCGCGGTGCTTGACCACG
>Ga0209123_1002897_pt1 | contig 13694 bp, 12 predicted proteins | sample BarGraIncu00431A_FD_184500 | JGI IMG/M metagenome (GOLD analysis project Ga0209123, IMG submission 184500) | Arctic peat soil microbial communities from Barrow, Alaska, USA - Barrow Graham LP Incubations 004-31A (SPAdes) (version 2) | ecosystem: Environmental > Terrestrial > Soil > Wetlands >...
AGTCGGGAGCATTGTTTCAATCCACGCTCGGCATTGCTGCCGGGCGAACTCGAAGTTTGGGAAATATAGGTCGCGATGTCCTTGTTTCAATCCACGCCCGGCATTGCTGCCGGGCGAACATGCGGCTGCACGGCGGCCAAGGCGTCCTGATCGGTTTCAATCCACGCCCGGCATTGCTGCCGGGCGAACCCCGTTGCTCTCCCGCACTGCGCACCACTTCATGTTTCAATCCACGCCCGGCATTGCTGCCGGGCGAACCGAAACAACCCAAGGAACTGACCCCATGTTTAAAAGTTTCAATCCACGCCCGGCATTGCTGCCGGGCGAACTGCCGCTGCCGACACGGGCAATCTGGTGTTTGTGTTTCAATCCACGCCCGGCATTGCTGCCGGGCGAACGAGCACCCCATGTCATCCTCTGATAAAACGGCTGTTTCAATCCACGCCCGGCATTGCTGCCGGGCGAACTTCGCCCGGTCTTTGGTAAGCACGATGCAGTTATGGTTTCAATCCACGCCCGGCATTGCTGCCGGGCGAACTCCGGTGGCCATGTATTGAGGAAACCAGGTCAAAGTTTCAATCCACGCCCGGCATTGCTGCCGGGCGAACCCGCTCTGGACCTCGTTGTTGTCGCCGATGAAGGAGTTTCAATCCACGCCCGGCATTGCTGCCGGGCGAACAGCCAGCGCGAGGCTGGCCGATGAACTATGAGAGGTTTCAATCCACGCCCGGCATTGCTGCCGGGCGAACCCGTAACTTGATGGTGATGGACAAAGAAACCGAGGTTTCAATCCACGCCCGGCATTGCTGCCGGGCGAACCGGCGACGTCTTCTTCTGTGACCACGGTCACGACGTTTCAATCCACGCCCGGCATTGCTGCCGGGCGAACAAAGAAGCGTGCCATGATCAAACCCCCACCAGAGAGTTTCAATCCACGCCCGGCATTGCTGCCGGGCGAACACCTTTGCGCCCATGGTGATACGCCCCGTCATATGTTTCAATCCACGCCCGGCATTGCTGCCGGGCGAACCGGTTGCGGCGGTTTGCCCGTCTCATCAACCATTGTTTCAATCCACGCCCGGCATTGCTGCCGGGCGAACATCAGCCTATGCGCGGCATCGGGGCTGCGACGAGTTTCAATCCACGCCCGGCATTGCTGCCGGGCGAACATTGGAGCACCGGGCAGAGGCGTATCAGAAGCAGTTTCAATCCACGCCCGGCATTGCTGCCGGGCGAACGTGATAATCCAATCACCGACACCAACCGGAGATTGTTTCAATCCACGCCCGGCATTGCTGCCGGGCGAACATCATCAGTCGGTGCATGACACTCAGGGCAGGCGTTTCAATCCACGCCCGGCATTGCTGCCGGGCGAACCAAGGGGGCCGGGGGAGACGCTGCTGCTAAGTCTGTTTCAATCCACGCCCGGCATTGCTGCCGGGCGAACGGCGGTGGCTCCGGCGTCTGGTTCGGACGGTGGCGTTTCAATCCACGCCCGGCATTGCTGCCGGGCGAACAGCAACCGGATCAGTGGTTTGAGCGAAGGCCGAAGTTTCAATCCACGCCCGGCATTGCTGCCGGGCGAACGTCCTTGCGTTCGTTATGGCGCTTGGTGTCATGTTGTTTCAATCCACGCCCGGCATTGCTGCCGGGCGAACTTCAAAAGGTCTGACCTATGAGCACTTCTTACCGGTTTCAATCCACGCCCGGCATTGCTGCCGGGCGAACCGATGAACCAGACGCAACAGGATGACGGAAACGGGTTTCAATCCACGCCCGGCATTGCTGCCGGGCGAACCTGTTTGGTTTGCTTTTGCGGGCTTGCTTCGCATGTTTCAATCCACGCCCGGCATTGCTGCCGGGCGAACGAGACTACGAAAACCAGCACCAGCGGCCTGAATCGTTTCAATCCACGCCCGGCATTGCTGCCGGGCGAACGAGGGACTTCCTCAAACTGCGCCACGTTACGATGTTTCAATCCACGCCCGGCATTGCTGCCGGGCGAACGGCGTTCAATCTGGATTACCTCACGGCCTGAGGCAGTGTTTCAATCCACGCCCGGCATTGCTGCCGGGCGAACCAACATGACCGCATTCGCGGACCTGCTTACAAGGTTTCAATCCACGCCCGGCATTGCTGCCGGGCGAACGGCTTTGGACAGGATCACCATCTGCTCACAGAAGTTTCAATCCACGCCCGGCATTGCTGCCGGGCGAACCCCATGCAAACGGCTCGGTTTGCTGCTATGGTCAGGTTTCAATCCACGCCCGGCATTGCTGCCGGGCGAACTTCGCCTGTTTTTTTGTCTATTGGAGCGCTACCCATAAGGTTTCAATCCACGCCCGGCATTGCTGCCGGGCGAACGAATATCTTCCATGATCCGTGGGATGTTTACCGAGTTTCAATCCACGCCCGGCATTGCTGCCGGGCGAACTGATGTTGATGATGCACTTCAACCGTTCGAGAATGTTTCAATCCACGCCCGGCATTGCTGCCGGGCGAACATTAAGAGTGGTTTTCAATCCCTACCCTGCACGGGTTTCAATCCACGCCCGGCATTGCTGCCGGGCGAACTTGAGCTTGAAAGGTATGGCCCGTTTGATGTTGTGTTTCAATCCACGCCCGGCATTGCTGCCGGGCGAACTATGGTTTGCGCGTGTAGCCAGCAAGACGGGCCTGTTTCAATCCACGCCCGGCATTGCTGCCGGGCGAACGACGCCCGAAGCGACGTACACCAATGCCTCGCTGGTTTCAATCCACGCCCGGCATTGCTGCCGGGCGAACTGGACGCTGCGCCGGTCGTGCCGCTGGTGACTTGGTTTCAATCCACGCCCGGCATTGCTGCCGGGCGAACCCCTCGCAAGACAGAGCAAAAACTTCTTCGGCGCGTTTCAATCCACGCCCGGCATTGCTGCCGGGCGAACGTGACGGACATGGATTCTTATATCCGGCAGGATGTGTTTCAATCCACGCCCGGCATTGCTGCCGGGCGAACTATGTTTGTACTCGCTCCGCCAGTGAGGCTTCGTGGTGTTTCAATCCACGCCCGGCATTGCTGCCGGGCGAACAATGGCAGAGCTGACAAGCTCGTAATCAGCATGGTTTCAATCCACGCCCGGCATTGCTGCCGGGCGAACCAATCCGTACCACGCTTCGGAGATTCCTGGAGCGGTTTCAATCCACGCCCGGCATTGCTGCCGGGCGAACATGGACTAACCTACGTGACGTGACTCACGGAGTGTTTCAATCCACGCCCGGCATTGCTGCCGGGCGAACGGTCGGCGGAGCGCACGTAGCACTGCAAGGCGGCGTTTCAATCCACGCCCGGCATTGCTGCCGGGCGAACGGCGCGGCCTACGGCTTTGACTACCACCTCGGCGGGTTTCAATCCACGCCCGGCATTGCTGCCGGGCGAACCTATCGCCAGCATTAAAAATGCAATCGAGGGTATGTTTCAATCCACGCCCGGCATTGCTGCCGGGCGAACCCGACTCACGCACGCCACGCGCTTACCAGATCGAGGTTTCAATCCACGCCCGGCATTGCTGCCGGGCGAACGCTATTAAGGAGATTTCTATGTACGCAAAATGGATTGTTTCAATCCACGCCCGGCATTGCTGCCGGGCGAACGCACATCAGGGGCTTCAAGAATCACAGCCGCGGGTGTTTCAATCCACGCCCGGCATTGCTGCCGGGCGAACTTTGATGGCTGCTGCTGTCGCTGCCAGATTGCGCGAGTTTCAATCCACGCCCGGCATTGCTGCCGGGCGAACGCGTGACCAAAGTGCAAAAGCCAGCGCGGTGATTGTTTCAATCCACGCCCGGCATTGCTGCCGGGCGAACCCTGCGTCGCTAACGCATTGTTTCCACATGCTTTTTTCGTTCAGTTGCGCGAACCTGGTGGAAAGTACAAATATTTTGAAATTCAAAAGCATGGAGATTACAAAAACTTGAACCAATTCAATAGCTTGCAGAGGGCGCGAACCTCTGAGTGAAAAATCAGTCACTTGGGGTCCGCGCTGGCAACCTTACCACGGGGATGGCCTCATGCACGGCAAAAAGCGTCAATCAAAGCACCAACGGCGCATCAAAATCCACTGCAATGAATGCGCCATGCTCAAGCACTTCAAATCCGCGTGTGGCTGGTATGCGATACAAACGCAGGCAGTCTGTCTTAGGGTCGATCTCTGCCAGCAATTCGCGTTCAAGAGCTTCAAATTTTGCGATGTCCAACTGGCATTCAAAAACCGATTTTTGTACCCGTTGCCCTATGCCCTCGCAAACTCGCGCCACTCGGCGCAAGCGGCGGCGCCCCGCTTTGGTTTCGGTACTGACGTCATAACAAACAAGCACCAGCATCTTCAGCCTTTACTTCACCACAAAGGGCACATACGGGGCACCATCTTCACGCATAGCACGCGCCAGCAAGCGGGCCTGCACTAACGGCACCAATCCCAGCGGCACGGATTGCGCCAGCAGGGGGTGATTGATTTCATCCTTCTTGCGCTCCTGATACGCCACCACCACGGCCTTGCGCGCATCCGGTTCCAACAGCACGCCGCCGCCTTCGCACAACGCAAAGTCATTGGCACCCAGCTGGCCCCGGTTTATCAGCGTCAGGGCGAGTCGATCAGCCCAGGGGCGAAATTCTTCCATCAAGTCCAGCGCCAAGGCCGCACGTCCGGGACGCAAGGCGTGCAAAAAGCCCACTTGTGGGTCGAGTCCAGCGGCCTCCAGCGCACTGCGGCAATCGTTCATCCACATCGCATACAAAAAAGACAACATGGCGTTGAAACGGTCGCGAGGTGGCCGCCGCGTGCGCCCGTCCATCGTAAAAGCAGCCCGCTGATCGGGACGCACCAGCAGACTCAAGCCGCTGAAATATTGACGCGCGGCGGAGCCCTCCACGCCGCGCAGGCTATCCAGGTCTGAGACCTCGGGCAATGCACGCAGAGCGGCGGCGAGGTCATCGGCCAAACGCGTCAGCACCTTGGCTTCATCCTCTACCTTGGCCTCGCGGGCACCGCGTTGCAACACTTGTCGGGTGTTCTTGATCTTGCCTGCCACACTGGCGCGGGCCATGTCGAGCGTGAAAGCGGGGTCTGCCACGCGCTGAAACTGCGCTTGGCGCAGCAGCACATTGCCCGTGACGGCACCCTCCAGGCGGGCTTTAAAACGGCCGTTGTCATCCAGCAGCACCAGTGCAATGCCGCTTTCGGCCAGCCGGTGCATCAACGGCGCAGACAAACCAATGTGGCCAAAACAGACGACCGAACTCAAGTGATGCAAGGGCACACGCAGCCGGGTTTCGCGCTCCACCTCCACCCGCAAGGTGTCGTTATCGAGCCGCAAATAGGTCTCGGGTGTGGTGATGTAGAGGGTATTGAGGAGTTGCATGAACGAGGGGACTCACATTCGGCGCTAAACGTCGGGATCAAACAAGGCGGCACGGGCGGCGAACAAGCCCGCGTGCGTGGCTTGCGGTTGGCAGCGCTCCAGCAACGAGCAGGCCTTGCAGCGCTTGGACGCCTGCTCGGCACCCAAGGGCGGGGGCAACTCGCCACTGACCAGCATGTGGCGAATGGCCTCAGCGGTTTGCGCCACGTCCGCGCGCAATTGGTCGGTGATTTCAACCACGCGCCGACGCTTGGAAGTGGCGTAGTAAATGGCGCCTTCATTGACCGTTTTTCCGGTCATGGCTTGCAGGCACAGCGCCTGGGCGGCAAGTTGCAGGTCGTCACAGGCGGCAATGTCAGCGGCTTTGTTGCGGCTGCCATGTTTGTATTCGACCGGATAAGGCACGCCCCCGGCCAGAAACTCCACCACGTCTGACTTGCCCAACAAGCCCAGCGCGTCATGCCACAGCGGCAAAGCGCGCTCCATGCGCACGCCTTTGGCTGTTTCGACACCGGGTTGATCCACCTTGGCGTGCAGCGCCTGACCACGCAGGGTGTAGATGTTTTCATCAAACACCTGCTCCAGATGAATCAAGCCGCACTGGCGCGGGCAGTAGCGCCAATGTTGCAGGGCGGAGAGAGGGATTTTTTCAGGCTCGTCCATAAAATTTACCGATGGCGCCTTACGCTTTGGGCAGCGTCTTCACGGTTTTCTTGGCTGCAGACGGCAAGAAGCTCTCGCCCGACACCACCGACTTGCCGGTTTGATTCTCCAATTGATTGCGGGCTTGCCGGGCGATGCGACCACCGGCTTTGGCCGCTATTTTGTTTTGCGGCAGGCCGGTGGCGTCCACGCTTTCAGAGATTTGCCGGGTAGACAGCTCGGCCAACGCCGTAAAAATCAGCTCTGCCTCGCTCATGTGGTCACGCAGGTTCTGGCTTTTAAGACTCTTCATGTCTTTGTGCTCATTGACGCTGACCCCGGACCATTCCTGGTGAATGATGTTGGTCAGGATGGCAAATTCACTGCCCTCCTTGATATCGTGCTCGCGCCAGTAGTCGGTGAGCTTGTTGCGCGTTTCCTGCCCGGTCATGCGCTGCGCAATCCACTTGTCGCTGCGCCCATGCTGCTGCCAGGTTTGACGCGCCCGGTCCAGCGACAAGGCAGGGTCGGCCAGCTCTTGCATGCGCTCATAGCCGACCTTGGCGAGCCAGAGTTTGATCGGCTCGGCTTTGGGGCTGGGGACGGATTGCACCAGGCGCAGCAGGGTCTCGGCGGTGGCGACGTCGGTGAGCCGTTGCTTGCCATCTGCGGCGGGCATTTTCAACTGGTGACAGTTTGTCACCAGTTGGCTGCCCTCTTTGTTAAGCCGCTGTTTGAGTTGATTCCAGTATTTCCGGGCAGTCAGGTCGTCGGGCTGCTGCGTGAGCACCTGCACAACGTCGATGATGGAAAACCACCAGATATCAGTGCCTTCGTCGTAGATGCGGCGGATAGTTTGGCCGTCGAATTCAGTGGGGAAGATTTTCATCGTTTACTCCTAACGCATATCAGCATTTGCGGGTCAGAGTCACACCGGGCGTTGGTGCCACCGATTCGCCAACTTGCAAAGCTTTGCCGTCAAACGCTACCTGGTACGCATCAAAGCTGCGAGCCACTTCGCCGGGATTCGTTTGTGCGACTTTGAGCTTGTCAAACAAGGCATGCGATGGCGCATTGCCCAGTTCGCAGTCATGCTTGAACACGTACAGCCCGCGTGTGGACATTTCGCCGCGTGCAGCAGAACGGTCGTGCTCAAACATTTGCGCCAGTGCTTGCCACAGCAGTTCTAGGTCGTCTTCGCCAAACCCGGTTTGTTTGGCGAGAAAGGAGGACACAAACCCATGCGCGACATACACGCCATACGGCACGGTATGTTTGCGCCCCATGGTGCGGTTGTCGCCATCTTGCTTTTCCGCTTCGCCCTCGGTCGTCACCGCCATGCGGGTGATGGTGTGCTCCAAAGCCACCACGGGCTCAACCGAGCGGGCAAACGTGAGCTGCACCGGGCCGCGCACCTGACCGCAGTTGGTGCCTGTGGACATGACTGCACCAAAGGTGCGAACGTCAAAAAAGTTCTGGCACATCCAGTCGCGTGCTTGGCCTACTTCGTCGGCACTGCCTTTGCGTTTTTCTTTTTTTGCGGGCTTCTTTTTGGCATCGACAGCCAGCACCACGTCCGCTATGTTTTCAGTAGCAATCTGCGCTTTATCCTCGGGCGCTACAGCCAGTTTTAGTGCGGAATAGGCGCGCTCATGCTGGAGATTCAACACCGCTTTTTCGCGCACGTAAATTTCGAAACGCTTCTCGCCATCCACCGGATCGCGCTGGTCTTGATCCTTCACCAGGCCCACAAAATTACGCACCTTGCGTTTGAGCGATACGTCCGTTACCAAACCGTGACCGGATTCGGCATCCAGGCGCGGCATGTTGCCTGCATCGGGGTCGCCATTGGGGTTGCCGTCTTTCACATCAAACACAAGTACAAAGTCGTAGCGGTTGGCGAGTGGATGGGTGGTGGTCATGCGGATGCTCCTTCGGTGGGGGATGGGGTTGTAGTGCTGGAATCGTCAGTTTTCTTGGCAAAAAAGTCCTGTCGCTGGTGGTAGTAGCCCAGTGCAAAGCGACCTTGGTCGGGTAGGGAAAGCTGCCTTGGAATGTCGGGAATGTCACTCACAATTTCCCCAACCAACTTGTCAAACCATTCCTTTTGACTCCACGGCAATTTCTTCAGGTGAGCAACTTTCAGTTTGTCCAAAGTTGGGAAAACTATACCGGGTGAACTCGCCATCGCGCCGTAGTATTTATCTCGAATAGTGGAGTTCAGTTTTCCACCACCACCAGCGGCGGATTCTTGGATACGTTCAAGGACAGCGAATAGACGACCCAATAGGTATCCGGGATTGGTATTTGTGCGGTCAAGCATGGGTAAAAACTCCTTTTCAAATAAGTGTTCCGGTGCTGAAAGATTTGCTCTGCGTATCTGCCTATTTAGACAGGCTTTAATCACCGCAGCGCGGGCGTATGGAACGTTTTGTGCCTGCGTTCCCTGCTGCGTTTTCTTCGCTTGTTCTGCGCGGCAACGCCCCACTGCGGCGTTAAGCCACAGCGGCGGGTAAGGCGCGTCTTCTCCCGCAAAAATGGCATCGACGATAGAGCCGCCCAAGTTCGGCGGAATGTTGTCCGCTTTGTTTTGCACTGCCACCGCTGTCAGCAGCCGAAACAGTGAGGGATATTGCGGGTCATGTCCATGCGAACCACGCACCATTTCAAGGTCTTTGAAGTGCTGTTCAATACGCTTGCCCAACTCCGGCAAACGCAGGCAGTAGTAAAAGCGAATGCTGATGCGTGCTGCATTGGGTGCCAGCCCGAGGATATGAAAGCAGTTGCTATCATCCTGCGTGGATGCCCCGTGCTCTTTATGCACAGCAGACAAAAGCGCCTGCACGGCCCGCGTACCCGCATCCGGGTCGTCTTTGGTTTCGCCAAAAATATCGGGCACCACAGCTTCCAAGTCCGAGGCTTTATCGGTCCAGAACACCGTAGAGGCATCACCCACTTGAATACGTTGGGGTGAATCTTTGCGCAATAAGTGATTCAGCGCAGTGGTGTAGGCAAAGGCGACGGCTTTGCTGACGGGCGCGTTCTCCCCTTGGCGTTCGGTTTTGCCGTAGGACTCAAACGCCCGTGCGTTGAAGGAAACGATGTTCGCCCCAGCGGTTTGCGCACCCCACACGCCCTTGATGGCGGTGTGCAGGCGCTGAACCGGCGCCTGTTCGCCAGTCACCAAGCACATGGCAAGGCGCTCGTCGTCCGACGTTGGCACATTCAAAGCGGCTTGAATGACGGCGGGGCGCTGGCACACCAAATTAACATCCCCGTGCAGGCGAAAGCTCAGCACGGCATTGCTCTCCAGCGCATCCCCCCAAGCGGCTTCACGCTCCAGGGCGGCCACCGCTGCCGACTTGTCAAGCGCCATCCGCTCGTAGAAGTATTTCACAGCTTGAAGGCCTGCATCTGCCTGCGCAGAAGGCGGCAATGCGTTAATGCGCTGCATGAAGGTGGCATGTTGCTCCAGCACGCGCTCGGGTTTGCCTTTGGTATCGACCCCCAGCACGTATTCCAACGTGTCCCACAACAAATTGGCAGTAATGTTAGAGGCTCTTTTCACCCCTTGCGGCACACGGAAACTTTGGGCTATTTTCTTTTTACCGTTGGGTGTGCGTGTGTCGATGAGCTGCACCAGCTCACCAGCGGCGGTGATTTCCAACAGGAAAGGGATTTCCTTTTGCTCCAGGCCAAAAGAAGGCAGGTGCTGCGCGGCGTCAGGGTCATCGCACTTGCGGCGGTAGTAATCATTGAGTGCATGCAGAATCATCCCACTGCCTCCTCAAACGGGGGCACTTCAATCACACCCGCGTTCATTTGTGCTCGGAAGAAACGGGGTTGCGGGTCGCAAGGGTGGGTGTAGTCCATATCGTGCAGCATCCAGCCGAGTTCGCGTGTATCGGGAATGGACGTAGCGGGCGACGTGTCTGCAGTCACCAAGCGCACATCCGCGGAAAACTCGCGGCAACCCAAATAGGGCTGATTCACGCACTGCCCTTTGCTGGCGCGGCGAGTGAACATTTCGGTGTATTTGATGATCGGGTCGCTGCCTTTGCCCGTCAGCAGCAATTCGGCGTGAATGCGGTAAGCCACATCGCGCAAAAAATAGCCTGCGCGTTGCTGGCGTTCATCTTCTATGTACAAAGCCAGCATCCCGCTGCCCGCGTTCATGGCCTGCTGTACGTTGCGGGTGGACACGACGGCGCTGACTTCATTGCGCCGCAAATTGACCCAGCGAATCGGTTTAAGCACTTCGATTCGTGAAACCCGCCATCGCATTTGCGGCTTCCACAAAACCGCTTCAAAAATGGCGCGGGCAGAAGAGGGCGTCATCACGTCATACGATACGCGCTCCACCTTCATCTCCGGGCGGGTAAAGCAGGCGAACGGGCCTGCGACTTCAAGACAGAAAGTAGTCATTTTTACTTACCAAAAACATCAACAAGTTTGAAAATCACCATTCCGCTGCCCACTGGCAGCGCCACAAAGACCAAACTCAGCCGCATCACTACCAATAGCCACGCCAAGACAAATCGGTACGCTGAGTGTGGGTGAATAATATACCTTCTTAGAAATTTTAAGTGAAACGCATAATGAAAAACCTCTACAAGTTATGATATTGACTCGCGAAAGCGTGGATTGAAACTTAGAAATTTCTAGTGAAACGCTAGATTGAGTGAGGGTGGGGCTTGCCCCACCCTTTATTTTTTCGGCACGATGCCAAGAACCCGTGATCAGGAGAAAAATCTGCTGGGGTCATACAAGTCACTTTCCAGCTTCAAACCCAGTACCAGGTCGTACAGGTTATCTGCATCGGCCAGCACATAGAGCCCAGGCATGGGCAGAGTCAGGTCGCCCTGTTTGTGCATCTTGTCTGCCTGTTTTTGGGGAATACTGATGGTGTATCGCTGCAAACTGCGCATCAACCACCGCTCAGGGCCTTTGGCAACGAGGATGCGCAATAATTTTTCAATTTCCTCTCGGTTTTCTGCGTAGTGCTGCGCCATGATCGGGGTGATGCCTCTGACCCTATCGAGTTCCTCTCGGTGCTCGGGATAGCGCACCACCACAGTGGCCGAATCGGCATCGTCAATCAGGCGGAATGCTTCGGCGGCAGTGCGGAATTGCACGCTCAGGGTCTTTGAAGAATCAATCTTGAGCATTGGCACAATTTTTTTCTCGTCCAAGTTCACCTTGCTATAGAACTCCCGAAAGTAGCTGGCAAACAAAGCGCGTGCTAATGGATCAACGTGTTGACCGTGCAAGGTGCTGATACAGGCTTCCACCGCCTTATGCAAATGTCCTTTTGGGGCGGGCTCGGGCGGCACAAATACCACGACGCGGCCTTTCTTTGGCAAGCCGTTTTCCAGCAAGCGCCCTTCGCGGTTGCAGCGCCCGGCGGCCTGGGCGATGGAATCCAGCCCCGCCAGAGCACGAAACACCACGGGGAAGTCCATGTCCACCCCGGCCTCGACCAACTGAGTGCTGACCACGCGCAACGGCTCCAAATCGCCCCCTTCGCGCTTGGCTTGCAGACGGGTTTTGATTTCGTCGATGACCACTTTGCGATGCGCCCCGCACATCAAGGCCGAGAGGTGCAATGTGTTTTTTTGTAGCAGGCTATGCAGCATCCGAGCGGCTTTGCGGGTGCTGACGATGGCGAGAACACAGTCTTCTTGTTCGATTTGCGCGGCAATGTCCGCCCACGTCGTGGTGACTTTCAAGTCAGGTGGCAACTCCACTTTGACGCGGTCAAGTTCTTTGAACAGGCCATCGGGGTCGTCCATCAGCTCACGAACCCCTTTCAGACCACGTAAGTCTTTGCTTTTGTCGAAATAATCAGTGCTGTTGAGCGCGGGCTGGGTGGCGGTGCACAGCACCACAGTCACGCCGTAGTGCTTCACCAGCAGGTTCAGCGCATCCAGAATCGGCTGCAAAAACTCGGGCGGCAGTTGCTGCGCTTCGTCCAGCACGATGATGCTGCCCACGATGTTGTGCAGCTTGCGGCAGCGCGAGGTTTTGGCGGCAAACAGGGACTCAAACAACTGCACGTTGGTGGTGACGACCAGCGGCGCATCCCAGTTTTCGCAGGCGAGGCGGCTGCGCATGGTTTCGTCTTTTCCAGCGGCATCGGCCTGGCTGTGGTGCTCAATCAAAACCTCATCGCCCAGCGTTTTGAAAACGTCGCGAAACACATCGGCGGTCTGCTCGATGATGCTGGTGTAGGGGATGGCGTAGATCACGCGGCGCTTGCCGTGGGTCTGCGCGTGATTCAGGGCAAACGCCAGACTGGACAGGGTTTTTCCGCCGCCAGTGGGCACCGTGAGCGAGAAGAACCCGGCGGGCAGCGCCGCCTTATCGCGGCATTGGCGCAGGATGTCGGCGCGCAAGGTGTTGACATCGGAGGGCGTGGCGCTGGCCGCCTTGGCGACCATGTGCGCATCCAAAGCCAGGCGCATTTGATCCAGCGTCGGGAAGCCGTCGCGCCGGGCGGGTTTGCCTGCGTCAAAGTGCGCCTCGGTGTCCAGAAAGTCGGCATCGACCAGACAGGAGAACAGCAGGCGCACCCAGAGCGCAAAGCCTGCCGGACCGCCGGGAATCTGCGCAACCAAATCGCTATACGCAAGGATGTTGGCAGGAGGATTGGTATCCAAGGCTTCTTTCAACTCCTGCTTGGAGTCATCATTTTGCAGGCGTTGATTCAGTCCACCATCCCAATCGTCCAACCCGGCGTGGTGTCCGGCAATCAGGTAGGCAAGGATGTTGCCGTAACGCTGGTTCGGTTTATTCAATTGCTGCATGGCCCACAGCGCGCCAGCGGCAGAATGCGTTTTCTCGCGCCCACCGACCTTGCCCTCGATATGTGCATCATCCGGGTTGTCTGACTGCCTCAAGTAGCGCTGGAACCCCGGTCGGTATTTACCCAGGTCATGCCACAGCCCCGCCAGATAGGCCCAGCGTTGGACTGCGTTCGGCGCATCAAATGCTTCTGAAAATTCACCCGCCAGTACGGCCACCGATTGCAGATGATCTGCCAGCAAGTGCCCACCGGAGTGAGCCAAAGGTTCTGACACAGTACTTCCTCCCTAAATTTCTTTAGATTTGGGTACAGCTTAACCGTAGAGACTTACCAAATGACTCTGGCGCTTTTTTGACTCAAGCAAATTTCGACTGGACTTTTTATTATCTTCACAACGGACAACCAATTCAGATTCACCTCCGTGCTGTTGATGACGCATTCCAGCTTGGACGGCCTAGCGGCATAACTGAAACCGTGGTGCTGGGCAGTTAAAAAACAAGACGAACGACAAAAGCAAACACGGCAACGCATCGGAACGATCCGGCTCAACAAGGTCATGAGGGACGGCGACTAAAATCAGGCTTATCTCCTGAAAGCTCATCGCCCCATGCCACGCAAACTCTTCGTCACCACCGCCCTGCCCTATGCCAACGGCAATTTTCACATCGGCCACATCATGGAGTACATCCAAGCCGACATCTGGGTGCGCTACCAGCGGATGATGGGCAACGAGGTGAATTTTGTGGGTGCCGACGACACCCACGGCGCGCCGATCATGATTGCGGCGGAAAAAATGGGCAAGACGCCACAGCAGTTCGTGGCCGACATCGCCGCGGGCCGCAAACCCTAT